>Ga0256914_1003876_pt1 | contig 11571 bp, 10 predicted proteins | sample HulkmetaG_FD_191571 | JGI IMG/M metagenome (GOLD analysis project Ga0256914, IMG submission 191571) | Hydrothermal chimney microbial communities from Main Endeavour vent field at the Juan de Fuca Ridge, Pacific Ocean - Hulk | ecosystem: Environmental > Aquatic > Marine > Hydrothermal vents ...
ACTTAAACCAAAAACTCGATTTTGGGCCAGGGATTTTCCAAATGCCAGATAATCGTAATTGACTGAGGCAATCATTTGCTGGGTATGCATAAAGGAGAGTTGCATTCCCTTCAGGTTGGTTAGCGCCGCGGGATTGTAATAGGTTGCACTAATATCGTTTGCTACAGCAACAAAAGCTCCACCCATCCCCTGTGCCCGGGGCGCCACCCCAATTTCCATAAATTCACCAGCATACTTACGAAAATTTAATTCTCCGGCCAAGCACGGTAAGGACCAGAAAAACCATAACCAGAGTAGTAGAAAAAAATGAATTACCTGCTTCACGTGTTTACCACAATTTATCTGTTCGATCAATGATATAGCCTTTGTTTGCCAAAATCAATGAATTATTTGAGTATTACCCGGGTGCCCCGTTCAAGAATATGTTTTATGGAGCCGGTGAGTTTTCGTTGGTTTCGGATTGATCCGACTTCTCGTCCGTGCTAACGATTAAATCCAGCGAATCCACCCTGGATGCATTGACTCCGGGAGACACCGACTGATTCAGAATAGTGCCCGGGACCAAATTGGGCTTATATACATATTTAATTCTACCCAGTCGGATGCCAACTGCTTCCAGTTCTTTGCGTGCACTCTCCAGACTTTTTCCCACCAGATTAGGAACCTCCAGAGAAGTAGGTGCGGGTCCCAGGCTAACCGTGATGTTTATCTTCTGATTTTTTTTCACCATCTCTCCCGGCGGAATGGATTGGTTGATCACGACTCCCCGGGGATACATATCGGAAAACGCGTAAATAATTCGATTCAGTTCCAGCCCCTCGTCTTTTAAACGAAATTTCGCATCTTGTGGGGTTAAACCGATGAGGCGGGGCACATAATGAGGTTTTTCGCCGATACTCACCACCAGGTACACCCGGCGCCCCTTTTTAACACGGGTAAACGGCAGGGGATTCTGTTGAACGATATGTCCGGGAGGAAACTGCTCATCATATACTGAATCCTGTATGATGGGATGAAATCCGTCTGCTTTTAATATCTCCATGGCTTCTTCCAGCGGTTTGTCGGTAACATCCGGTAATTCATATTCCCAGCCGTGCTTGGTGTAAAGTGGCATCACAATAAAATCCATCAGCAATACCAGAAGAACAAAAATTCCCAGGTACAACAATGTTTTCTTAATCCATCGAACCCAGAAACTGGAATGTGTGTTCTTTTTCATAAACCACCCAGATGTTTTCGGTCTGTTTTTTCCTTAATGATTCATTTCTCAGGAAGTTCCCTTTTATCGGCGCGGTTTTAGTCTGTCCTCGCTATTCAGAATGATGGTTACCGGTCCCTGATTCCAGATTTTCACCAGCATCATGGCACCGAAACTCCCCTGTTGCACGGGAATTCCTTCTTCCTGTAAACGCTGGATGAATCGCTGGTACATGGGTTCGGCTTTTTCCGGTGGAGCGGCTTCAATAAAACTTGGGCGTCGTCCCTTGCGTGTATTGGCGTAAAGAGTGAATTGAGATATAGCCAGAATCGCTCCGTTGACTTCCCGCAAACTTAAATTCATTTTCCCTTCCGCATCTTCAAAAATTCGCAGGTCCGGGATTTTTTTTACCAGGTATTCCAGGTCTGCTTCCTCATCGTTCTGGTGTACTCCTAACAGCACAACCAGCCCATTGCCAATCTCACCAACTAATTTACCATCCACCTCCACCGAAGCCTGACTCACCCTCTGAATAACTGCCCGCACGTTAGTGTCCTCAACTTACTTTAATTTGTACATTCTCTGCACCCAGTAACTGTTGGAGCTTCTCAATAAATTCGTCTGTTAGCACCACGCGAAATTTCTGGGATTTCATTAAAAATCCGGTACCGTTCCCGTTGGGACGGATGTCGAAGAAAACGGGTATGGTACCCGGATATTGCTTCATAATATGATGGAGTTCATCCACCAGACGTTCATCCACTTTTCCGGTCTGGATGGTCAATTGTAATCCCTGCGCCATTCGGTTGCGTACCTCAGAGAGGGGAAAAATCTCGTCGCAGAGCATTTTGAATGATTTTTCGGTGGATTCACTCACCCGGCCGCGCACAAACACCATTTCGCCCTTGGAGATAAAAGAGCTGTATTTCTCGTACACCGAAGAGAAGACCACCGCTTCGAAGGAATTGAACTTATCCTCCAGCGTGACGAACGCCATGATGTTCCCTTTGCGATCCAGGTGGGTTTTCACAGCCGAAATGATGGCGGCAGTGCGAACTTCCCGATTTTCGGTAAACGTCTGGGGATTATTCCAGTCCAGATTGCTAAACAGCTCGATTTCCTTCCTGAATTTATCCAGGGGATGACCGCTGATATAGAAGCCTAATAATTCCTTCTCCCGTTCCAGTTTCTCCTGCAATGGCCAATCCGGCACATCGGGGAGCGGCGGATAGGTAGTAAACTCATCCTCCGCTTTCCCTTCCGATTCTCCGGTGTTCAGCAGTTCAAATAGGGTAATCTGCGATTTGTTTTGTGCCCGGCTCTGAAACTTCTGAGCAAAACTGATTGCCGTTTCGATGGCCAGGAAGTTTTGCGCCCGATTCCCCTCTAATGAATCCAGGGCACCGGCCTGAACCAGCGCTTCCAGAATCTTCTTGTTTACGCTGCGTAGATCCACATGCTGGAGTAAATGGAAAATATTCTTGAATTTGCCGTGTTCGTTTCGGGCTTCGATAATGGAGTGAATAGCCGCTTTGCCCACGTTTTTAATTGCTTCCAGACCGAAGCTGATTTTGCCCGGTTCCGGCACTTCAAACTTGGCGCCGGAGATGTTCACATCCGGTGGTAAAATTTCCAGCCCCATGCCCCGGCATGCTTCAATTAATTCGGCTATTCGGGAGGAATTGTTGATTTCCGAAGTCATGGTGGCTGCCATGAATTCTGCGGGATAGTGTCGCTTGAGATAAGCGGTTTGATAAGCCAGAATGGCGTAGGCAGCCGAATGGGATTTATTGAAACCGTACTTGGCAAACTTGAAGATTAACTCGTAAATATCGTTGGCTGTTTTTTCATCAATTCCATTGGCCTGACATCCCTGGAGAAACTCCACTTTGAGCTTCTCCATCACCTCAACCTTTTTCTTTCCCATCGCCCGGCGCAAAATATCGGCTTTTCCCAGGCTGAACCCGGCAAGCTCCGATGCAATCCGCATCACCTGTTCCTGATAAACAATGATTCCGTAAGTCTCTTTCAGGATGGGTTCCAGTTTGGGATGCAGATATTCGATTTTCTCTTTTCCGTGTTTTCGGGCAATGTAGGAGTCGATATTATCCATAGGTCCCGGGCGATACAGAGCATTCATGGCAATCAGGTCTTCAATCCGGTTGGGTTTGAGCTTGCGCAGATATTCCTGCATGCCCGAACTTTCGAACTGGAAGATGCCTACCGTGTTTCCTTCTGCAAAAAGTTCGTACGTTTCTTTATCGTCCAGTGGTAAATTATCCGGATCCACCCGGATGCCTTTTTTCCTGAGCATTTGCACCGTATCATGAACCACGGTCAGTGTGCGTAGCCCCAAAAAGTCCATCTTCAGCAGACCGATGGTTTCGCAACCGGTCATGGTGAATTGGGTGGCAATAATTTTCTGACCTTTTTCTTCCGCCTGGTACAGGGGGACATAATTGGTAATGTCTTCCGGTGCAATGATGATTCCGGCAGCATGAATGGAAGCGTGACGCGCCAGTCCTTCCAGCACCAGAGAGTGTTTAATCAGTTCTTTAAAGACGGGGTCTCCGCTTTCGTTCATCTCTCGAAGTTCGGGAATCTTTTCCAGCGCTTCCTGAAGGGGCATGGGTTTGCCCTGATGCACCGGGATTAGTTTGGAAATCCGGTCGGCCAGGGCGTACTCCATTCCCAGTGCTCGGGCTACGTCCCGAATAACTCCTTTGGAAGCCATGGTTCCAAAAGTAATAATCTGGGCAACGTTTTTTTCACCGTATTTCCGTCGCACGTATTCAATGACCTCTTCCCGCCGTTCGTAACAGAAGTCTATGTCAATATCCGGCATGGTTACCCGTTCCGGATTCAGGAATCGTTCGAACAGTAAATCGTATCGAAGGGGATCCACCCGGGTAATTCCCAGGGCATATGCTACCAGACTCCCTGCCGCTGACCCGCGTCCCAGACCTACCGGAATATCCTGACTACGCGCAAAATCAATAAAATCTTTAACAATCAGAAAATATCCCGCATATCCGGTTTTCTGAATCGTTTCCAGCTCATATTCCAACCGTTCCTGAATCTCCGGAGTAATTTTCGGATAAAGCTTTGCCAGTCCTTCAAATGCTTCGTGCCGTAAATAATCATCCAATGTTTTATCTTTAAATTCAGGGGGAAGAGGAAATTTAGGAAGCAAAATCTGGCCGGTTTCGATTTCCAGGTTGCACTTTTCGGTTACCTCCAGGGTGCGCTCCAGAACGTCCGGTTTATCTTTAAACAGCTCATACATCTCCTGTTCGCTTTTCAGATACAGTTCAGTGGTGTTGTAGCGCATCCGGTTGGTGTCCTTTACCGTTTTACCGGACTGAATGCAAAGCAGGATGTCGTGAGAAGAATGCTGGCCCTTGAGCAGGTAATGGTTGTCGTTGGTTGCAATCACCGGAACGCCCATTTCCCGGGCTAATTTGTAAATATTTTCGTAGCCTGCTTCTTCAGGGATATGGTGATTCTGAATCTCCAGGTAGAAGTCGTCTCCAAAGATGTCCAGATACTCTTCCACCGCTTTGATGGCTTCTTGCTTATCCACATTATTCAGTTTCTGGAAGATTTCTCCTTTCATGCAGGCGGAAGTAGCAATAATCCCCTCGTGGTACTGGCGCAACACTTCTTTGTCGATGCGCGGTTTGTAATAAAACCCTTCCAGATAGGCAATGCTGGAGAGTTTCATCAAATTTCGATATCCTGTTTTATTCTTGGCCAAAAGCACCAGATGGTAATGTGCCTGTTTCCCCCCTTTGCCCCCACCCTTTCGTTCTTTCCGGGAACCAGGGGCAATGTAAGCTTCCATCCCGATGATGGGTTTAATTCCATACTGTTTGGCTGTGAGGTAAAAATCCAGCACACCAAACATGTTGCCATGGTCAGTAAGCGCCAGCGCTTCGAACTTGAGCTCGGCAGCACGTGCCATCATGCGCTTAATATCCATGGCACCATCCAATAAACTGTAATGGCTGTGATTATGTAAATGCACGAATGAGGCCAAGGTACACTCCTGTACGACTGAAAATTCCGTTGCTTAAACTGCGGAGAAATTTAGTTTTACCCGGAAGGGATTGCAAATCATTTTCTACGTTGCTCATGTCGATTTTGCACCGGCGGGAGAATGTGAGGCAAGTCCCGAAATGACCTGTACTGACATCCAATATCCGTCAGGTTAATTTACGGTACCCTTTGTAGCGCTTTACCAGATACAACGCAACCACCAGTACCAGCACTACCAGTGTATTCAGTCCAATTTCGTACAAATACTGGTCAAATAAAACTTCGTTAATACTCTCCCCTTCCATAATGGAAATATGCGCTCCTGCCATGAGCAATTTGCGCAGTGCGGAAATAATTCCGATGACGATGAAAGGTTCCAGAGGAATCGTGTGTTCTTTTAAATAAGTCAGTACGGTGTTCATTAATTCCAGGATAATCATGATAAGAAAAAGTTTTTGCAGAAGATGAAAAATGGCACCAATCATATTTATCTGCATCTCATCCAGAAAATGATAGGTACTGTAAACCAAAATGATGGCCGATGAAACCAGCAGCACCACAGAAATCCCCATCTGAATAATTTCGTCCCCCTCTTCCAGCACCTTCAAAATCTTTTCTCTCATGGCACATCCTTTTTTATTTTAAGGGTCGAATATTTATCGGAAATTATTTCGTACGTTCGGAAAACAATCTGACCAGTACCCCATCCCAGCATCAGTCCGAATAAAACATCTCCCGGATAGTGGACACCTACATAGATACGGGAAAAACCGATCAGCAAAGCAATTGTCCAGAATATGAATCCGTATTTTCGATAAAACAAGGAGAAAATGGTGGCAAATCCTGCCATATTGGTGGCATGGGAAGAGGGAAAGGAGAACCGCCCACCGCAGTTGACCAACAACCGCACCTGATCCAGCATGTGGCAGGGACGCACTCGACCAATCCATGGTTTAAACACAAAGGAGGACAGCTGATCAGTCATAATCAACGTGATAACGACCAGGACAATAGTTATACGCCCTTTTTTTCCCTGAGTGATGGATAGGTAAAGAACCAGAATAACGATGGGGATGGTCCAATTATGAAGATGAGTGACAAAGGGCATCACCACATCGAAAATAGGATTAGCTATGTGGGTATTTAACAGGAAAAACAACCGGGTGTCAAAAAGTATTAAAATGTGGAGCATAAATGTACTAACCGTTTTTGTTATTCATCTCGAAAATCTGATTCATCAGGTGAATAATCTGGTCCCGATCGAATGGTTTGCGAATAAAACCCATCGCACCATCGTCTAATATGCGTTGAATGGACTGATCCAGTTCGAATCCTGAGGTAATGATCACTTTGATTTCAGGTTCAATCTCGCGTAACATATAATAAACCCGTGAGCCTGGAGAATCGGGTAAGTGAAAATCCAGAAGCACCAGCTCAATCATATCATGATGAAGTTTGAAAATCTCCACACCTTCTCCGGCGCTGGCAGCGACAATGACCCGAAAACCAGCATTTTCCAGTACGTCGCGAATAACAATTCTAAGATTTTCTTCATCTTCAATTACCAGGATATAATTTTTATCGCTAATGGGTTCTTTGTGCCCCACATTTAGCTCAATCATCTGCATACCATGTGGAATTTCCTGAATAACCGGAGAAGAAATTTCACGGAACTTTCGTAATATTTCCGCTATTCGGTGCCCGGATTTCTGGATGAGATGGATGTATTTATCAATTTGGGGATTTTGTATATTGAGTTTTTCCAGCTCCATTTTAATCATATCAATACCGGAAAGGATCACCGTCAACGGCTGGTTGATTTCGTGATTAGCGGTAGTGATGGTCGCATTGTACGTAATGCGCCGTTCGGCTTCTTTCAGCCGTCGTTCCAGACTTCGTCGCTCAAGTGCTTTTTTAACCCGGATGCGGAACTCTTCGATATTAATCGGTTTGGTCAAATAATCGTTTGCACCTAATCTCAACGCTTCGATGGCTGTTTGAATGGAAGCATGACCAGTTAGAATAATCACTGCAATTTCCGGATCGATATCCTTTAATTTTTCTAACAACTCAATCCCATCAATGCTTTCCATCTTCAGATCAGTAATGACCAGATCGAAGCTTTGTTTATCAATTAACTCAAGAGCTTCCAATCCATCACTACAGAGACTGGTCTGGTAATTTTCCCTTTCCAGTATTTTTTGTAAAAATAAGCGGGATGAATAATCGTCATCCACAACCATAATTTTGGTGTTTTTCATTTAAATACATCCCTAATCTTTATGAGAAGTTAATATTTCAAACAGGAATAAATCAAGTTAAAACCAGAAATTAACAAAATGTGTATTGATGCAAATATTTATTAGAATAAAGCAAAAGAAATGTAATTTTTCGGAGAGAAAGAAAGGAATGACAAGGAGTTGTGGTTAAATGCGGTTCTTAATTAAAGTTATTATGTTTCCTTTCTGATTGAAGTGAACTTCATCGATGTAATGTTGCACAATGTTAAATCCCCGACCAAAAGCGTGAGTGTTTACCTTCATAATTTTATGATGTTGATCCAGATATTTTTTCCACTCAAACCCTGGCCCCTCATCTTTCACGGTGAGGGAAAAGAGGTTGGGATTACATTCAAAGGCTATTTGAATTTTTCGGTTAGCGTATCTGGGATCGTTCAGACGTTGTTCTCGCAGTTCTTCGTATTCAGTGCGAAATAATAAATCATCGCTTTTGGCGGAAGAAGGTAATTCCAGATTACCATGCTCCATCGCATTAGTGAATGTTTCGGTGAAAACCACCTCAAACTGCTGTATCTCTTCCTCGGGAGCAAATCTCATTTTTTTCAGGATGTCGGTTAATTCCTTGGAAAGTGTGTCAGGATTGAACTCGTAGGTAAAAAACGAGAAATTCATATTTAAATATTTCAAACTTTCGTAAACCTGCTTTTTTCGACGAATACGCTCATTTTTTCGCAAATTTTTTTCTACAACCTGGCGGATGGTTTCCAGTTTAAACGGTTTGGTAATAAAATCGGTTGCTCCGCTTTTTACTGCAGAAATAGCCGTATCCAGTGTTTTCATCCCGGTTAACAAAATTACCGGAATTTCTCCTTTTGTCTCCCGGATAATTTTCAGCAGGTCCAGACCCGAGCGCCCAGGAAGTCCTATATCCGAGAGTACCAGATGAATATCATTTTCATGGGAAAGCTGATGGATAGCATCTTCTGCTGTTGTCGCTGTACTTACGTAATATCCCAATTCACTAAAATACGATTCTATTAAATCCACAATCATTTCGTCGTCATCAACGACGAGTATGCCAGGTTTCCCGTTATGACTCATTATCCAACATCCCGTTTAGCGTTCAATCGGAAACAATTGATCCAATTTGATAGATTTAAACAAATCATACAGATTGTCATTAATCCCTTTAATCCGCATCTTCCTTCCTTTTGAAACAATGTTCTTGTAAAAAATCAGAAACTTACCAATCCCCGAGCTGGTAATAAACGGTACATAAGTTAAATCGAACACCGCTTCTTTAAATTCGCGATTAAGGAGATCCTGAAAGGCTGTTTTCAATTCCTCCGAATTTTCATTATCCACCGCCCCAATTACAGTAACATTTAAATAGCCATTTTGTTGTTCAACATTCAATTCCATAACACACCTCCTTTAAATTTATAATATTGAATGGAGTCTTTTTGTTGAGAAAGAAAATTATTTACCATCCTTGTAAACATTTTTGATATTCTTACCTTTTTCCAAATCCTTTTGCTAAATTCATTTTCGATAAAAAATGTCATTTCTTTAGTTCTAAATTTGATTCCTTTCCCATACTAATTCAATACAAATTGGTTTCGATGGCCTAATTTCATTTCCATTGCACATCCCAGGTTAGCAGAATGGTGTTATCAGGATTTATCGCAATTTCATTAGTTTCGAAGGGTAAAGAAAATTCAAAACGATGTTTTTTCTTAAAGATTTCGAAAGTTAAAAGTGTATCCGTTTTCGATCCACTAAATCGAATATTCAGGGGCAACACATACGCACCTCCCTTTTGTTTTTGAAAAATGGTTAGTTGATAATGATACAATAATTGGCCTGCTTGATTGACACGAATTTTTACCATAATTCTGGGTACGTTTTTTTCGTATAACCATTGTTTAAAAAATCGTTCCAGATTTCGATGGGTAATATTTTGATATACCATCAACAGGTCATCGAATCCTACGTTTCCATAGGCAAACTGCTTGAGACAGCTCCGTAATCCCTTAAAAAACGTTGCTTCTCCCAACTCATGATACAACATGTAAAAAAACCAGGCACCTTTCTGATACACTCTTGCCGGATGATATACAGAATCTGGAATTGCATCTCGCATTACCCAGATGCTTCCTGGCTTGTACGTGACATTTCGCTTCATAAACCGCTGAAATGCTTCCATCCCCTGTGAATGCTTTAGATACAAGCCTGTTAAGAATGTTGCCAATCCTTCGCTAATAGCCGATTCATGGAATGACCGATTGGTTATCATATCCCCTATCCATTGATGAGCCAATTCATGGGCATAAAGCTCCATTTGATAAGGGGAAAACTTGTCCACGCTGGTTACAGTCTGGTTCTCCATCCCACCGTTACCCGGGTGAACTACCATAGCATATTTTTCCCGTTGAAAAGGATAGGGTCCCAACACGGTGGTATAGTAATCCATTATGTCAAACAGAATTTGATATATAAGATTGACATTGGAGGCATCTTCCGGCCAGCAATACAACTCGATGGGGAAAGGAACACCTTGCGAAGGATGATACATTCGACGGAACACTGAAAATTTGCCAATGTTTACAGCTACCAAATATGGCGCAATGGGATATCGTTCTTTCCAGACAACACGTTTTCTATGGGGAGCGATTTTTCGTTCTTCTACCCGAACACCATTGCAGACTGTTTGTAACGTATCAGGAATTTCCAGCACAATTCTTAACGAATCGGCTTTATCTCCCGGATCATCCTTGCAGGGAAACCAGGTTTCCGCACCATACGGTGGATTCATCGTGGCAATCCATGGCGATTGATGCTGGGCTGCCTCCCGATGTACCGCCAGCTTCCATCCGTAAATCCATTTATGATAGGTCCTTGGCCATCCATGATAGTAAATAGTGACGGAATGGATTTTTCCCATTTCCAGCTTTTTTTCCAGATCTATCTGTAAAAAATTCTTTTTTTGACGGAACGACTTTGCCCCTTTCACCGAATCAACTACAAGTGCTTGACTCAGGTTCAAAATTATTTTTTCAGTGCCGTATTCTTCCACTTTAAAAACAATCCGAACAGTTCCACGGAGTAACCCCTTCTGGATTAAGGAATCGAGGTAAACCTTTAAATTTAAATCATAATACAGTACATCATAGTTTTGCTGTTCTTCCGGTTTGGGCTGAATGGAGGCATATTCATAATCTGTGCTAATCGCAACATCCTGAACGGTTTGTTGCATTTTGTAGATAACCAGAATAAATAATGCGATAATAAGCGGAAAAATCAAAAGGCGCTGGTAGGAATTTTTATTTAAAAATGGCATTCGCTCCATACCTGATTATTTCTGGAAGTATTATCGACGGTTTTCGATTAAACAAAAGGAAGGGAATTGGAGAAAAAAGCCGGAAGATGGGTAAACCTTCCGGCTGGTTGAATTGAAAAATAGTGTTGAAAATATTTAAAAATCTGTTTCCAAATAGTGGTAATTTAACAGAAAAGGTTCGGAAAACTCACTCTCTGCTCCATCTTTACAGGCGGTTACATAAAACTCGACTTTTATATCTGAAGCTGCGGGGGTAAAGTTAAAAGTCGTTTCATTAATTGGAGTGGAATTGATTTTAACAATACCGGTTTTTCCAGGAATACGTACATAAATGTTGTAACCAACCCCTTTCATGAAAATGGGGCGCCACGAGAGAAGCACCTGCTTGCCAATCTGAAAAGCATACACTTCCTTCGGTGGAACCAGGTAAGATTCCACCCCGGTTTGTTTCGACCCATTGGTGTGATTTTCCAGTGCATACAATTCAGCCTTTACCACTTCGGGATTTTTAGAAATCCGGCTGGAAGAACCGTGGGAGTAAACCTTCCCGAAGCGAATAATGAATTCGGCACGGTGGGTATTACCCAGTTCCCCGAAAGGCATAAAAGAATAGTTCAATTGGTAACGCCCCACCACATTTATCCCTACCCCAAAACTGTATCCATTTTCAATATTTTCCGAGAACTGATATCCGGTGCGAAGGGAAAGAAAATTCCCCAATCCTGTCTCGATACCCGGATAAAACCCCCATGATT
>Ga0256914_1003877_pt1 | contig 11571 bp, 8 predicted proteins | sample HulkmetaG_FD_191571 | JGI IMG/M metagenome (GOLD analysis project Ga0256914, IMG submission 191571) | Hydrothermal chimney microbial communities from Main Endeavour vent field at the Juan de Fuca Ridge, Pacific Ocean - Hulk | ecosystem: Environmental > Aquatic > Marine > Hydrothermal vents ...
CCGGCGTAGCTGTTGCCGGAAACAAATCAGGAGAACAATATCCCTTTAAAGAGGGCGAAGAGATAATATGCAAGGTTTATTACAATTGGGGACCCGTTTGGATAGATGCCGGCAGGGTGGTTTTCAAAACCGAAATAACCGAATACGACAATAAAAATGTTTATCACTTCGAAGCAACCGGAAAAACACTAAAAAAATGGAGTTGGCTTTTCAAATTGGAAGACTATTACCAAGCATATGTACTTCCCGACAATTTGCGGCCCCTGTTCTACGAAAAATATACCGTTGAAGGAGGCTATATGATGCACAACCGTTATTTTTTCGATTACGAAAGCAATACAATAAGAATGATAACCGAGGCGTCGCGTAAACCGTTAAAAGACACGGTAACAGCGCTTCGCGGAGAGATATACGACGTAATTACCGCCGTTAATTATCTTAGAACACTAAATACCGGAGAGCTTTTGCCGGGCGACACCATATTCATTCCGGTAGTTCTGAACGGTAAATTTTTTACCCAAAAACTGATATATTCGGGTAAAACCGATGCTACAATCAACGATAAAAAAATTTCATTAATAAGATACAGCGCCGTCCTTTCGGAGAGTTCGTTTTTTTCGGACGACAATGCGGTAAACGTATATATAACCGACGATAAAAACCGGCGTCCCGTTTTTATCAGCGCCAAAATAGTAATAGGCGCCATAAAAGTTTATATGGAAAACTACACAGGTATCAAACTCCGGTAAGTTTATAAAAGAAAGGCGGACAGCACAAACCCGGTTGCCACCTATTGTCTAAAAACTCTATTTCAGGGGATGGTCGGCGTGAAAACGTTTCAGTCTTTGCTCCAACAGCGGCAATTGTTCGTGTTGCACCAACGACGTACAAGCCCTTATTCCCTCGCTACGCTCACTTCCGGTGATAAGTAACGAAATGGCACTTATTCCGTAATATATTAACTCGTTAAGCAACTCTTCGGCATTAAATCCTGGATAAGAAAAGGTAAAATAAAAACCATCGGCAATGGGGAGGTCAATATCTTTGTCGTAAACTATTTTAAATCCGTTTTCGACAAACATGCGTTTCATGATTTTTGCCTTGTCGCCATAGTCTTTCACATAGTCAATAAAATTGAAACTTCCTTCGTTTGCAGCCTTCAGCATGGCGGCAAGGGCAAATTGAGCGGAATGCGACGTCCCTGAACTCAAAGGATAAAGCGTTCCGAAAATCATCGAATAACCAAGCTTGTCGGTTGAATAAAACCTTTTCAAGGCGGGAAATGAAGTTTCGAACAGCTTGTCGGAAATGGCCATCATTCCTATACGTTCGCCGGCATAACTGAAAATTTTGGAACTTGACACAAAAAGGATGTAATTGCCGGTATATTTAGCCACGGTAGGTTGATACGGGGGTTCTCCGGGTTTTGAGTAATCTTTGCGGAAATCCATTCCGAAATATGCCAAATCTTCAAGAATAACAACATTGTATTTGTCGGCAAGTTCCCCGATGATTTTCAACTCTTCGTCGGTAAAACATATCCACGAGGGGTTGTTGGGGTTGGAATAGAGCACCGAATGTATTTTACCCGTTTTAAAATAACTTTCCAACTTATCGTACAGTTTTTGTCCCCGGTAATTATATACGTCAAAACTTTCGTATTTGAGGTTTAATACCTGATGTTGCATTTTATGAACCGGAAAACCGGGGTCGATAAACAGGGTAGTATCTTTGTTTTCGTCGATACGGCTTAAAGTAAGGAATGCGGCGAAACCTCCCTGCATGGAGCCTACCGTAGGAACACAACCTGCAGGATTAACATCAATATCCATAAAGAGTTTCAGAAATCTTGAAAATTCGTTTTTCAGCTCGTCGACACCCTGGATATTTGGATAGATGGCGGCAACACCACGTTTCAAAGCCTCAATTTGCCCTTCCACACCGATTTGTGCGGGAGGCAATCCGGGAACCCCCATCTCCATTCTAATATATTTTTCGCCTGTGGCTTTCTCTATTTCGTCAACCAGTTTTTTTATTTCCCTGATTGTAGCCTTTCCAACCGATTTAAGATTGCTCTCTTTTATTTTTTGTGAAACTATCTCTCTGTCAACAGGTGTATTTTTCATTTATCCAAATTTTTATTCTCAAATGTAATTGTCCGGTTAACAACAATTTAATTATTCAGCATAAAAAAACCATTGCGATACAAAGCTAAAATTATTTTCGGGAACGGGGTTGGGTATTTTCTATTTTAAACTAATTCCAAAAAAGGCGATTTTAAATGCCCAATTGATTGCGGAGCGATTTAATTCTGCTTTTGCTTACGTTAATACGTTCGCCTGTTTTCAAAATCAAGAGATAGCTCTCTTTGCCGTATTTTTCTATTTTATCAATCTCGTTAAGGTTAACGATACTTGAACGGTGGACGCGCAAAAAAGTATCTTGCGGGAGGTTGTTTTCGAGATAGTTCATGGTCTCCTTTTTCAAGAACTTACCTTTTCGGGTATTTATTTCAACGTAATCGTCTTCGGCTCGTATGTGCAATATCTCTTCAACAGGCACAACATCGATATGCGAGCCCGTTTTAACAAAAATTTTGGTTAACGCCTTGGAGTCTGTTTTCACCTCTTTCAACAGTTTTTTAACGGCTTTGTTCCCGCTTTTTTTCGCTTCCATACGGTCAAAAACTTTTTGCAAAGCCTGTTTGAATCTTTCGCGCGAAAAGGGTTTCATCAGGTAGTCCACGGCATTCATCTCAAAAGCCTTAATGGCGTATTCGTCGTAGGCAGTTGTAAAGATTATTTCGGGAAGCTCGTCCAAAAGTTCAAGCATTTCAAAACCCGTAAGTTTGGGCATTTGTATATCGAGAAATATCAAATCGGGATGCAACTCCGAAACGGCTTTTACTCCCGAAAAACCGTCTTCGCACTCTCTTATCAACTCTATTCCGGGGTAATCTTTCAGATAGGCTTTTATCAAATCCCTTGCAGGAGCTTCGTCTTCGACAATTATTGCTTTCATGTTTTCCATTGTTATACCTCTTTTGGAATTGTAAGTTTTGCCGTGAATATGTTATTTTGGGAACCGGTTTTCAATAAACCTTGCCTTTGATAAATCAACTGCAAACGTTTATCGATATTTTTCAACCCTATGCCTTCACCCTTTTTCTTAACCGCTTCGCCGTTAAAACCGTTTTTAATAACTATTGTAACATCATTATCGTCCTCATAACAATCAAGCTCTATTTTCACCTCTTCGCTGCTGTTGTACACTCCGTGTTTTATTGCGTTTTCTATGAGGGGCTGCAATATCATATTCGGAATTTTTTTTTCGAAACATGATTCCGGTATCGAATATACGAATTTCAATCTTTTACCGAAACGTATCTTTTCTATGTCGAGGTAACGTCTTATATTGTTAAATTCCTCTTTTAACGGTGTTTTTTCGTTTTTGTCGTGACTTAGAGAATAACGTAAAAAATCCGAAAGTTTAATTACCATCTCTTGTGCTTTGTCAGGTTTGGTAATTGTCAACGAACTTATGGAGTTGAGACTGTTGAACAAAAAATGTGGGTTTATCTGCGATTTCAGGGTTTCCAGTTCGGCATCAACAACAAGGTTTTGCAAACGTGCTTCGTTTTCGGTCTTTTCTTGCAAATCTTCGTAATACATTATCAAATAGTAAAACAACACAAAAAAGAGATAGTAAAAGATTCCCGTTATTGCCCGCCACGGCAAAGTTTTTTTCAAAAAGACCATGTATGGTTCATCGGTTCCGTAAACCACCTTCAAACCGTAATATGAGGCGGCAAGCCAAATGGCAATAACACTGACGGCAATGAGCACATGATTTACAACGGTATCGTAGAGTGTTGATTTGTCACGAATTCCGAAACGTATCACATACCACAAATTATAGCCTATTAAGGCAAACAGCAAGTTGAATACCAATGCATCGACAATACTTTGGAGGATGTTTACACCGTAAAAAAAATTTACTATTAAAGTATGGATAACAATTATTAATCCCCATACTGAAATAAAAGTAAGGGTATAATTTTTATTTTTTGACAAAGGATTCAACATGGTTAAACGCCAATGGTATTAAAAACTTTTTATTTCCACGCCGCCAAAAATAACCACACCTTTTATTATTAATGTTTTATCGGCGGTATTGTTGTTTACTTTTACAGGGCGTTTATCCGAAACTCCTCCGAGAATGGCAATGGTATCGGTATAAACGTTCCAATCTTCGGGAACGATAAATTTTGTTCCCCCGAAAATTGTTACCACATCTATCACGGCACCGTCTTCATCCAGTTTAACCTGGCGCAAATCAAATTCGGAACCTCCGAAAACAGCTGTCAGGTTACCTCCTTTGAAATGGTCTGATTTTATTATTTTCATCCCACCGCTGAATACCGAAATATCGTTCAAATATCCCGAGGTTTTATTTGCCGAGAAGGTTCTGTGCCTCGATATCAAAGACAAGCCTATCAATATGAGTATTGAAGGCCAAAACACATCTTTAAATGTGATGTAATAGTTGCCCATGAGTTCGGGCAACCAGAATACCACACCCAAACCGAGGAGAATGTACCCCGACATCTTTTTCTCTTTTGCTCCGATAAAGATAATGCCGAGAACTATTAAAAATGTTTTCCAGTTAAAAAGATAATGGCTTACATTACCTTGAATAATATTAAAATTTGCAAGCAGCAATATTATCCCGATAATTATAAGAATTATTCCGCCGGTAGTGCGTCCCTGTCCTCTCTGACGGTGGTATGTGTTACGGTGTTTCCCGTAAAAATTATCAGAGCCGCCCTGTTCGGGTTGTTGAAGTGAATTTGTCGTTTCCATTTTATAAAACTTTCTAATTATGCCGCAAATATAGCGGTATGTTTACACCTTGTTCAACAAAAATCGGCAAACGGCGGAAATTCGTCGGTAAACGGTGAAATTACAAGGGGAAGTTATGCTACAACACTTTAGCGTTCAACTATCAATTCCGTGAATGAAAATTTGTTGCCATCGAAAAGTCCTTTGTCGCTGAGTTTGAGTTCCGGAATTACCAACAAAGCCATAAACGACAGCGTCATAAAGGGTGCTCTTAGCGGCGAGCCCAAATCGTGCGCCATTTTATCGAGAAGATGGTATTTTTCCGCCACCTCATAAGCATCATTATTCGACATTAAACCTGCCACAGGCAATTCAAGTGTTTTGCTCGTTGTTTCCGACACCACGGTAACGCCTCCCTTTGCTTCCACTATATTGTTTACCGCTTTCACAATAGCATCATCGGTTGTTCCAACGGCGACGATATTATGACTGTCGTGCGCCACACTCGAAGCAATGGCACCCCTCTTCAATCCGAAATTTTTTATAAATGCCACCGAAGGTTTTGCCTTTTCGTACCTGTTATATACCACAAGTTTTAAAATATCCCTATCCGTATCGCTTACAATGTTGTTTTGTATAACTACGGGTTTATAAACAGAGGCTTTCGTAATAAGCTCCCCGTCAAGTGCCTCAATAACCTTTATATTTCCTCCGGAATACGGAACCGCTATGTCGTCAGGAGAAATTTTTTCTGCAAAAAATTTGTTGGGGACGTTGTATTCTTCCATTTTAAAAAGCGGTTTTCCGTTTTCAGCCACTTTTATTCCGTTTATATATGTCGCTATCACGTTAAAATCGGACAAATTGTCGATAACGGCAATATCGGCGGGGTCGCCGGGCTGCAGGGTTCCCACGTCAAGGTTGTAATGTTTTACGGGGTTTAATATTACACTTTTCAAAACATTTAGGGGATTGTATCCTTTTTTTACGGCACGTTTAACAAGGTCGTTTATGTGACCCTCTGCAAGGTCGTCGGGATGTTTGTCGTCGGAACAAAAAAGTACTTTTTCAGGGTGGTCATCCATAAGTTTGATAAGAGCTTCAAAATTTTTAGCGGCACTACCTTCCCTGATTTGAATATTCATTCCGTACTTTATTTTCTCTAAAGCTTCGTCCAAGGTAAAACATTCGTGGTCGGTAGATATTCCGGCTCCGGCATATCGCTTGGCATCTTCGCCTTTCACTCCCGGCGCATGTCCGTCAACGGGTTTATTATATTTTTTTGCCAATTCTATTTTTTTCATTTCAAACTTATCCCCGTTAATTACTCCCGGGAAATTCATCATCTCCGACAGGTAATAGATATCGGGGTCGGCAAGAAGCATATCCAGCTTTCCGGCATCAAATTTGGCACCCGAAGTCTCGAATGGAGTAGCAGGAACACACGAAGGGGCACCGAAATAAAATTTAAAAGGAACCTTCTTTCCGTTCTCAATCATATATTTAACACCTTCCAAGCCGAGGACATTTGCTATCTCGTGAGGGTCCGAAACTGTGGCGACGGTGCCGTGAGTCACCGCAAGCCGTGCAAACTCCGAAGGAATAAGCATTGAACTCTCAACATGGATGTGCGAGTCGATAAGTCCGGGAATTACCGTATATTCTCCACTTACGGTATCATCTTTCACTATCGATTTGATATAGCCGTTCTCTATATGGAGGGTACCCCGAAAAATATTTTCCGTATATAAGTCCACTATATTTCCCGAAATGGAGAAGCTGTTTTTATCTGTCATGGCAATATCTTTTTTAAATACAATGAGTAATTATTAAACCAGTGCTAAATTATAAAAATTACAGGAGGGAAACCGTGTGGGTAAGACAAAAAAAGCCGGCACCCAATAAGAGCCGGCTTTAATAATTTTAATAATAATAATTATTCCGTATAATTATTTCCAATAATAAAATGCCGCATCGCCAAGTTCTTGCTCAATTTCGAGCAATCTGTTGTATTTTGCGAGGCGTTCGCTGCGACTTGCCGAACCTGTTTTCAGATGACCGCCGTCCATAGCCACTGCAAAGTCGGCAAGGAAGGTATCGGCGGTTTCGCCCGAACGGTGCGAAATAAAATAGCGCCAACCTGCATCGCGGCACATCCGCACGGCTTCGATGGTTTCCGAAACCGAACCTATTTGATTTAATTTTATCAAAGCGGAATTTGCAGTACCCTCTTCAATGCCTCGTTTTATATATTTTATATTGGTAACGAAAATATCGTCGCCAACGATTTCCAGTTTATCGCCAAGGCGTGATGTCAATTTTTTAAAACCTTCCCAGTCGTCTTCGGCCAAAGGGTCTTCCCATGAAATAATGGGATACTTTTTAACCCAGTCTTCCACAAGTTCAATAATTCCGTCGCTATCCATTTTTCCGCCGCCCGACCAAATCAAATCGTATTGGTTTTTTCCCGTGGCAAACGAGCTTGCCGCACTGTCCATAGCAATGGCAATATCTTCTCCCGGCCTGTATCCCGCTTTTTCAATAGCTTTAAGAATGGTTTCGATAACATCTTCATTACTTGCCAAATCGGGAGCAAAACCACCTTCGTCACCAACACCTGTTGACAGTCCGCGCTCTTTTAAAATTCCTTTTAACACATGAAAAGTTTCGGCAATATAGCGTAAACCTTCGCGAAAGTTGGGAGCACCTACGGGTACTGCCATAAATTCTTGAAAATCCACACTGTTATCGGCATGAGCGCCACCGTTGATAATATTCATACAAGGAACCGGAATGCGCCGTGCCCCCGCACCGCCAAGGTATTGGTACAACGGAATGTTAGCCGATAAAGCTGCTGCACGTGCAACAGCCATTGACACTCCGAGAATGGCATTGGCACCCAGTTTCGATTTGTTCTCGGTACCGTCCATCTCTATCATTTTACGGTCTATTATGGCTTGTTCGTGAGCATGCATACCCATAAGTTCGGGAGCTATTATTTTGTTGACGTTCTCCACGGCTTTCAAAACACCTTTTCCTGCGTAGCGGCTTTTATCGCCGTCGCGCAATTCCACGGCTTCGTTCTCGCCGGTGCTTGCCCCCGAAGGTACCGATGCCGACGTAACCGTGCCGTCGCTCAACTCGATATATACTTTTACCGTGGGGTTTCCCCGCGAATCCAAAATTTCCATTGCCCTCAAGGCACTTATTCTATTGTTTATCATAACATGTCCTCCAATGTTTGAGTTTTGTAAATGTTTTGTTAAAATTCCAAATTATCTGCAATATTAATAATAATTATTCAAAGTGATAACTTTTAATTTCGGGGTATATTTATAATATTTCTTAAACAACTAAGCCATATTTTTTTGCAACTCCGAAAAATATCATATTCAATGCAGCACTGTTGCAACGGCCAAATAAAGACTATTTTTTGCTTCTGTTTTTAATAACGAACAATAACAACGGGTTTTATTCGTATATTTAATAAAAAAAAGAGTTAATAACAGGTTATTGCTTGCCTCCGTTAAAATTATTTTATAATTGGCGGATACCGATTGTTAAGTATCTTTGCCGCAAAATTATTGATTTGTTTTTGTAATGAATAAACTGATAAAAGTCATAAAACAGGTTGGCATATTATTATTTGTGGCATCAATCCTGCTTTCCGCATGCCGCAAAAAAGATGTATTGAACAACGACCCCTCTTTGAAACTCGAATTTTCAAACGATTCGATTATTTTCGATACCGTATTTACCTCGTTGGGCTCGGCAACAAAAAGGTTGATGATATACAACCGTTCAGGTTCCAAAATCCGCATTTCGAGTATCGTAATAGAAAAGGGGGAAAGTTCACCTTTCAGGATAAATATAGACGGCGAACCCGTTTATTCGGCAAAAGATATCGATTTGGAAGGGGGCGACAGCCTCTTTGTTTTTGCGCGTGTTACCATAGACCCAAACAATGAACTCAATCCTTTTATTGTTGAAGACAAAATAGATTTTTTGACAAACGGAAACGAGCAATCAATAAAACTTGTTGCCTGGGGACAAAATGCCAACTATATTGTAGCCGACTCCCATACCGACGGCTTCCCCGATTACAAAATAGTTGCCGACAGTCTTGAAACCGTCCACTGGACACCGGAATTACCCTATGTTATTTACGGATACGCCGTTATCGACTCGTACGGAGAACTTATCATCGATGCGGGAACAAAAATATATTTTCATGCAAATTCAGGATTGTGGTCATATTCGGAAGGGACTTTAAAGGTGATGGGAACACAGGAAAATCCGGTAACATTTGCAGGCGACAGATTAGAGCCCGAATATGCCGACCTGCCGGGACAATGGGACAGAATCTGGTTAATGGAAGGACGCCCGGGATTCGATCATGAATTTCACAATGTTTCAATAAAAAACGGTTTTATTGGTATTCAAGCCGAATCGTTTTTAAAAGCCACCGAAAACAAAGTGGTACTCGACAATGTAATCATCGAAAACATGAACGGCATGGGACTCTTTACACGTTTTTTTGCCGTTGAAGGGAAAAACGTGGTAATAGGCTCCTGCGGCGGATACTGTATGGCACTTACCGGCGGCGGGGTTTACGATTTTAAACACGCCACCCTCGCCGACTATTGGCAATACTCCGTCCGCAACACACCGGCACTGTACATAAACAATTACCTTGTGGACACCTCCGATAATAAAGTGCCTTTTAACATGGATTTCCGTATGGGCAACAGCATTGTTTACGGGTACAATCAAAATGAATTTGAAACCGACATGACGGGAGGAGCCGACTCCATGTATTTTTTAGACCATTGCAGTTTGCGTTCGACATTAAATTTCGACAACCAAAACAACTATAAAGATATCTTTAAAAACGAAGACCCCCTCTTTGTTAATGCTGACAGTAGCAATTACAGATTGGATACGCTTTCGCCCGCCATAGGAAAAGGCGACCCCGCTATCGCTTCGCAAGTACCTTTCGACATTTTGGGAAACAGCCGTTTGCCTTTACCCGACCTTGGCGCTTATCAACATATTCCGGAATAAACAAAACTGTATCAAAAAAAAAAGCCCGGAAGTAAAAGACTCCCGGGCTTTTGGTGATTCGTCCGAGGTTCGAACTCGGGACCCTCTGCTTAAAAGGCAGATGCTCTACCTACTGAGCTAACGAATCAACCGTTTTGGAGGCGCAAAAATAGTATATATTTTATTATTACAAACTTTTTTTTAATTTTTTTTTATTCCATTAAAATCCCCTTGCCCTGACGCAATATTTCAGGAGTGCCCGATGTGCAATCCACAACCGTAGAAGCCTCATTATCACCGTATCCACCGTTTACAACCAAATCGACCTTGTCCTTGTAACGTTCATAAATAAGTTCCGGATCGGTGGTATATTCTATCACTTTATCGTCATCGCGAATAGAAGTTGTGAGTAAAGGATGTCCCAATTCGTCGATTATTGCCTCCACAATTGCATTATCGGGCATTCTTATCCCTATGGTCCTCTTTTTGCTCTGAAAAATTTTCGGCACTTTACTGTTGGCATTTAAAATAAAGGTGAAGGGTCCCGGCAAATTCTTCTTTATCAATCTGAATATATGGTTTTCGAAAGGCTTTGTATATTCCGAAAGCATACTCAGGTTGTTAATTATTATGGAAAAGTTGTTCTTTTCTTTCTTTACTCCTTTTATTTTCGAAATGGTATCAACTGCTCTGTTTTGATACAAGCTGCAGCCCAAAGCATAAACGGTATCGGTGGGAAATATTATTACACCGCCACTGTTCAAAACCTGAATAATCTGTCTAATATGCTTTGGGGCAGGATTTTCGGGATATACTTTTAATATCATATTTTTAAAGTTTTATTATTGCGAATATACGAAATTTTATCGCCTTTTGTCAACCTGTAAAGCTATTTTAACAATTGAAACGGACTTTCCCCTCATGCCGCCGCTATTACCGTGCAAGGTACCGGCGGCACCTCCGAATGCAATACCGGCGCCAACTGTTTTGTTCCGTTTCTTTCCCTACCTCGCTTAACTTCGGCTTCCCATATTTATCTTATTTTTGTAAAAAATAAAAAGATAAAATGCCGGTACCATTAGCAGAACAATTACGTCCCGACAATCTTGACGACTACATTGGCCAAGAAGAACTTACGGGCAAAAACGGTATAATACGTAAAATGATACAAACCGGAAACATTCCGTCGATGATATTTTGGGGACCTCCCGGAGTTGGCAAAACCACTTTGGCTCATATTGTTGCCCGAAATTTAAGCTTGTCGTTTTACAGTTTAAGCGCCGTAAATTCGGGGGTTAAAGATGTAAGGCAGGTCATTGATTCGGCAAAACGCAATCCCGGTCAATCGGTTTTGTTCATTGATGAAATCCACCGTTTCAGCAAATCGCAACAAGACTCGCTGTTGCATGCCGTAGAAAAGGGAATAGTAACCCTTATAGGTGCTACAACCGAAAATCCGTCGTTCGAAGTCATTTCGCCGCTGTTGTCGCGTTGCCAGGTATATATCCTTAAACCGCTTGAGCCTAAACACCTCGACATACTGTTAAGCAAAGGTGTTAAGCTACTGTCGGAACAATACAAAACGGATATTGAGGTAAAAGAGAGGGATATATTGTTTCAAATATCGGGAGGCGACGCCCGGAAACTTTACAATGCATTGGAACTTTTTGTCCGGCAAGAAAAAGAG
>Ga0256914_1003878_pt1 | contig 11570 bp, 10 predicted proteins | sample HulkmetaG_FD_191571 | JGI IMG/M metagenome (GOLD analysis project Ga0256914, IMG submission 191571) | Hydrothermal chimney microbial communities from Main Endeavour vent field at the Juan de Fuca Ridge, Pacific Ocean - Hulk | ecosystem: Environmental > Aquatic > Marine > Hydrothermal vents ...
GGGGAATAATTTTCCGCTAACCGAAAGACTGGCATTCCGGTCAGGACTGCCAGTCGTGGACAGGGAATCCCCATGCCCCGCTTTTGTCTCCTGCCCCTGGAAACTACTCCTCGCGACCCGGACGGGAACTTGCAGCGACTCCAGGCCATGCTGGATGATCTCATCCCCCGCGAGCGCCCGGAACTCATCTGCCTGCCGGAATGCACCCTGACCGGGTACCTGTACGAGCCGGATGACCTTGACCGCTTCGCCGAACCCGTCCCTGGCACAACCACCCGCCGCATGGCGGAACTGGCGGCGCAGTGGGGCGTTTACCTGTGCTTCGGGCTGCTGGAGCGTGACGGGGAACAAGTTTTCAACACCGCCCTGTTGCTCAACCCCGCCGGGGAAATCATCCTGAAGCACCGCAAAATCAATGAGCAGCCGCCCTTTGCGGTTGGCGACGCGGTTGCCAGCGCTGCCACACCCTGGGGGCGGGTGAGCATCCTGATTTGCGGCGATTTGTTCAGCGACTCGGTGGTAAGCCAACTGCCCGCCGGCCTGGATTATCTGCTGGTGCCGATGTCACGGGCCTTTGACCGGGTTTCCCCCGACCGCACCCGCTGGGAACGCGAGGAGCGGGCGGCCTACATCAAAGCCGCGCGGCGCACCGGAGCCGCGACTCTGATCGTCAACGCCCTGGAAACCGGTCTCCCGGAGCCGTCCTTCGGCGGGGCACTGGTTGTCACCACCGGGCAGGTGGCGGAATCTCCACACGGGACGAGCGAAGCGTTGTTTTGGGGGTGCAAGCAAAAGATGTAGAAATCGGGCAGCCACATATCTCTGTCCTGCTCCCGGCAGGGCGGGGTGTTTGGTGCTTGTCCTGTTCGCAAAATGAAGACTGGCCGTCCTGGCAGGACTGCCAGTCTTGTGCGCGGGGCGAGGGAAACACATAGGAATTGCGACAACATTTGCCTGCACCCTGTTTTGGAACTCGCTTGCAAACTATAGTTTGCGGTGATATACTATCAAAAGCAGCCAGCGCTCCGATATCCGCAAAGCCCAGGAATACTGGCAGGAGTACTTAAGCCATGACTGACTATCGCTCATTGGACGAAATTAGCGTTGAATACTTCCACAGCCACCCCGACGAGATTGATGACTTCATCAACGAGATTTTCGCATCATACGCCGAAGATGGAGATACTGCTGCGCTGCTCTCCTCTTTGCGGGTGATTGCACGTGTCAGGGGACTTTCCAGCATCGCAGAGGAGGTTGGCATGACTCGCCAAGGGCTGCAAAAAGCCCTCTCAGATAAAGGCAACCCGCGATTGGATAACATCAACGCGATCATGCGGGCGATGGGCTACCAGCTGATGCCGCGCCGGATGAACACATCCCTGGCCGGTTAGCCGGGCTCGCATGATGACGACATCGGGCATCGGCAGTCAGTGCTGCGTAGTATCAAAAGGCTTCCCAAAACCTTCGGGGGCTGTTCCCTGGCTGATTTTTCTGCTCGCCGCGTGGGTGCTGACGGGCTGCGGACGCGCACCGGAGCCGCCGGTCACGGCATCCCCTTCGGGGGAGGTGTCTCTCACGGCAACGGCAACCCTCCCCAAATCCGAGTCCGCCCCGCCAACCCCAATTGCAGAAATTGCTCTCCCGACCGAGCAATCCCCACAGGGGAAAATCCCTCCCACCGCAGCCCCCGACCCGCTAAAGTTCGTCTTCCCCGAAGCCGGGCCGCCGCCGGTTTCCTCCTGGCGTCCGCCGCTTTATCCCGTCCCCTGGGCGCCCACCCCGCACGACCATTTTTACTTCTCGCGCCCCATCGCCGCCGACGAGATCAACTGGCCCGACCCAAATTACCGCTACGGCGGCGTGTTCTTCGAGGACGTGGTACACACCGGCATTGACATCCCTGCCGAACCGGGAACCCCCGTTCTGGCGGCCGCGGACGGCAAGGTGGAGTGGGCCGGTTATGGACTTTACCGCGGCATTCAGGGCGATTCCAGCGACCCCTACGGGCTGGCGGTGATGATCCGGCACGATTTCAGTTTTCAGGGCGAGCAACTTTTTACGGTCTACGGGCATTTGCAGCGCGTGGATGTGCGCCGCGGTCAACGGGTGAAGATGGGTGAACAAATCGGCCTGGTGGGGCAAACCGGCAAAGTGACCGGGCCGCATCTGCACTTCGAGGTGCGTGTGGGGAACGGCGATTACTTCTCCACGCTCAACCCGGAGTTGTGGCTGGTGCCGCCGATAAACTGGGGCATCGCCGCCGCCCGCATCATGGATACCCCCGGCGCGCTGTACGCCGACAAGCGCGTGCGATTCATCTCGATGGAAACCGGGCAGGTCTGGCGGGTGCAGCCCTATTCGGGCGCGGAGGCCCACAGCGACCCCTACTACCGCGAGAATCTGGTCATCAGCGATTTACCCGCCGGAATGTACGAGGTGCGGATTGAATACGGCGCCGATTGGTACAACACCTTCATCTGGATTTACCCCGGCCGGGTGACATACTTCACCTTTCAGGGGAGGCACGGATTCAGTCTGGAGGAGCCGCCGGACCCCGCCGCGGATTACATCCCCCCGGATATTCACAGATACCCATAACCTCGGCCTGGCTCCAGCAGAGTGCGGGCAAACCAGATCCCGGAGCGGCTCCACAGGAATGTGGGAATGCCTGTGTTCCCCTCCCCGCAGCAGAAATCTGAGCGGAAACCCCGTTCCCGTTCAGCAGGAAAAAGTGGTGCCTTTCGGGATGGGGCTAACGGGTTCCGGCAAACAACACCGCCGCCGCTACCAGCGCCCCGGCCAGCGAAGCCAGCGTGTTGACCCAGTCATTGCTCAGCCAGCGCCAGCCGCGCAGGGGGATGGTTTCCGCCCCGCAGGTATGGCGGGGATGGCGTTCGGTTTCTTTCTCGCAGCGGGGACAGCGGTAAATCGCCTGGACGGTGGCCCCCAAAAGGGAATCGACCAGGGAGCCGCCGACTCCGCCCAGGGTGGCACCCGCCAAAAGGAGCCAGCGATCCGCCCCGGGGGTGAACGCTGCACCCGCCAGGCCGATCAGCAGTGCCCCTCCGAAAGTTGCCAGCATCCCGTAAAGTGAAATCGCCCCCGACGTGCCGGGTTCCACCGTCCGGCCATCCGTAATCCGCCGCGGCGGACGGGGGTTGAGCACGCCCAACTCCGTTGCCCAGGTGTCGGCGTTGACCGTCGCCATCGCACCGGCGTAGGCAAACCACCACAGGGCGGCATACTGCGGATAGAACGCATACAGCAGCACAAGTGCCGTGCCCAGCCCGTCATTGGCGAGTACCTGTCCCCAATCGCGGCGGCTGCCTTTGGAAAATTTTTCGCTCAGTGCTGCTTTTCGGCGGTGGAACATCCGGGAAAGCGCGCTGGAGGAGACGAAAAAGGTTAGCAGCAGCACCGCCCAGGGCCAGCCGCCCAAACCAAAGATCAGCCCCCCCGTGACGGCTGCCGCCACCGCCCCGCTGTTGGAGAGCGAACCGGCTTTCCAGGCCGCCAGGCTGACCAGAACACCGAGCAAAATCCCGACAAAAAGTTGCATAGTTGTGGATAACTCCGTCAAAACTGTGGATAACCCGCTATTTCAGGGGGAAAACTGTGGAAAAGTTTCTGAATAAGCCCTGGTTGACTGACAAAACTCGTTGTGAAGGAATAAAAACGGAAATTGGACACGGATGCAGCGGATTGCACGGATAAAATGCACGAATAGACCGCAAAAACATCCCAGCCAGGGTAGCAACTTTGAAAAAGGCGTCCCATTTTTCCCTGTTTTTGCCTTTCTTTGGAAAGTTTGTCTGCCCATCAACATCGCCCGATTAAAAATCCGCGTCATCCGAAAATTCAAACAGATATATTGCCGTATGGCGTGTTTCCCCATCCCCCCTGTGTCCCCCCTCACCCTTCGGGCAGGCTTCGCACTCCCCAGGGAAGGGGGGACGTGCTGTAGTGCTGTTGTCGGCGCACAAAGTGCGCCGACAACAGCACACTTTTCGTTGCCCCTCCCCAAAATTTCCGCTTTGGTTCCCCTCTCCCGAAGGAGAGGGATCAGGGGTGAGGGCAGGGAGGGGTTGGGGTGGGGGGAAATGCTGCCACAGCGTGTCAAAACAAACCTGGTTTGTCGCATAGCGATTTTTCGGATAGGCTCTAAGCCTTTTTTGCCGCAGGCAGAGAAAATCATACGGCAACCGAAAAATGCACCGCCGCGAAAAACAGCACCGCAACAAAAATGCCCGCCGACCAGAGCAGATATGCCAGCGCCTGGGTCTCCTCCCGGCGGAAGAAGGCCACGCCCAAAAACAGGTTAAGCACGTAAGAAAAACCGTTCAGGAGCGGCAGCAGCATCAGGCGGATTCCGGGAACGGGATGATGCGGCGTCCCGTCAGGGAGAAAGCCCAGCGAAACTTCACTCAACCCGGGGACAAGCAAACTGACCCAGACCAGCAGCCCCAGACTGAGCAGCGCACCGCCCAGAGTCAGGAAGCGGGCCGGGCGGCTGCGCCAGACACGGGTGATGACCACGGTCGGATGCACGGATTGCGGCGCGGGCGGCAGCAATGACCCCAGTTCGATGAAGTGCTGGTAAGTGCGCAGGAAAGCGTCCGGGTTTTCGGGGGAGATGGCAAACAATCGTCCGGGAGCGGCGACTACCAGCAGACCCTCCGTTTGCGAGGCCATGAATTCAATCACGGTAGAGCCGCCCGGCAGACGGCGTGTTCCCAGCACCGCACCGGGCCAGCGCAGCCGCGGCAGACGCAGCGTGCCCTGCAAATCGCTGGCCGGGCGCACCCATTGGACCGTGTTCATCGGGATGACCTCCAGGCGCAGCCCCCAGCGCAGGGTGAGGCTGTCCCGTGCCAGGGTGTAACTGGCGTTCTCCAGGTTGTTGAGCCGAAAAATCAGAAATGGCACCAGCGGCAGGGCAATCAAAAAAGGGAGCAGGTAAAGCAAAAAAACCGGCCCCACATTCGCGTGCATCGCCTGCCAGAACCCCGCCGCGCCGAACAGGGTCAGCAGGGCAATGGCAGACAGGTGAAAGATCATCCCCGCCCGTTTTGGCGGGTAGAAAGCATAAATTTCGTTCACAGGGGGAGTGTACCACGCGCGGCCCTTGTGGGGACAGGATCAAGGGCTGCCGGGCGCAAGCAAAAGATGTAGAAATTGAGCAAAATTCAGCATTGCATTGTCGAGTGTGCCCCCACCCCCGGCCCCTCCCCCAGTGGGGGAGGGGTGTGTTTGGCAGGTGTGTGTGCGGCGCACTCCGTGCGCCGCACACACACCCAAGAGTCCCGTCCCCCCTTCCCTGGGGAGTGCGAAGCCTGCCCGAAGGGTGAGGGGGGATGCAGGGGGGATGGGGCTCCAGAATACCGCGGCTTGTTGGCAAACAGCAATCTTTCTACAACATTTGCTTGCACCCAGGGCTGCCAATCCTTAGCCGGTCATCTATGTCCGCGCCCACCGCCAGGCGAAGAACGCCCCGGCGCCCACAAAAATCGCCGCCAACACAAAGAGCGCGGTGTAAGACCATTGCTGCAAGAAAAATCCGGCTCCCAGCGAGAGAAAAGCCAACGGCAGAATCAGCACCGCGTTCAACCCGGCGTAAGTCGGGCGTTCTGCGGGGGGAGCCAGTTCCAGCAGGGCGCTCTGGAATCCGACCTTGCGCCCGTTGAAGGTTGCCCCCGCCAGGAAGAAAACCAGCCCCAGGGCTGCCCATCCCAGCGGGGCAAGCGCGAGTGCCAGCAGCGGGGTAACGGTCGAAATTGCAGCGCAGACCACCAGCATTTGACGGCTGCCAGCCCGGTCTACAAGACGCGCCCAAAACAGGTTTGCCAACACGCCGCCGACCACCTGCGCCAGCAAGAACCAGCCTACAGCCTCAGACGGGGCATCCAGCATCTGCCGGGCGTAGACCACATAAAAGGGCAGGGTCATCAAACTGAAGCCGGTCAGCAACTCGATGGAGATCAGCGTCTTCAGGCGTTTGCTGGCCCGCTTCAATTCCTGCCAGTAGACGCTCCAGGGCGGGGTGCGGCGTTCCCCCCCAGGGGCGGGCGGCTCCTTCATCACCCAAAATCCCAATGAGGCAATCCCCAGCCCCGTGGCCGCTAACCCAAACAGCAATGCATAGTTGTTGGGATACGGCACGTCGGCAAGGATGCGCCGCGCCGCCAGTGCCGCGCCCACCGAGAGCGGGCCTGCCAGCGCACCCATCCCGCCAAAGAAAGCCCCTCGGCGGCTGGCGGGGATGATTTTGCCGATGATGTCGGTGTAGGGGATATTGCCCAGGCCGCCGCCCGCGTAGAAAATCACCAGCATCCCGACCAAAATCCAGGCCAGGAGCATGGGCTGTTCATCTCCGATCAGGTAAATCAGCCAGGCCAGCAAGCCCCAACTGAAAACCCGCAGATAAATGGCGGTCATCAGGTAGGGCATTTTGCGGGGCAGCGGCTCGATCCAGCGGGCGACGAAAATTTGCGGCAGTGCACCGGCGACGGTCAGCACGGTGGCAAGCCCGCCCACCCAGACAGTCGAGCCGGTCAGGTCGGCGACGAAAGACGAAATCACCGTGGTCGGCTGGGTGAGCGAGACCCCCAACGCCAAAAACGCGCCGTGCCACAGCCCGGCGATGAAATTACGGCGGTCCAGTGCGGTAAATTTCTGGGGAGCGGGAGGTGCCTGGGAGGGTTCTTCTGCGGTCATGTGTGTCCGGTTCAATGTGGATTTTTCCGAGGCGACGCCCGGAAGTGCGGCAAGTATATCAACAATGTGCGGGAATTCCAAACTTTGGCAACAGGGGAGTGCAGGCAAATGTTGTCGCAATTCCTGTTTGTTTCCCTCACCCCGTGCACAAGACTGGCAGTCCTGGCAGGACTGCCAGTCTTCATTTTGCGAACAGGACAAGCACCGAACACCCCGCCCTGCCGGGAGCAGGACAGAGATATGTGACTGCCCGATTTCTACATCTTTTGCCTGCCCCCCTTTTGGAAATCCGGCACCAAAACGCCGTTTTTGTGGAATAATTGGGCACACCGCGAGACTATACCTGAAAGGATACACCGCATGAAAGAAAAACGAGTCGTCATCACGGGGATGGGTGTCATCTCCCCGGTAGGGCTGGATGTTCCCACCATGTGGGAGAACCTGACTGCCGGAAAATCGGGCATCGCCCCGATCACGCTGTTCGATACCGAGGGATTCAACGTCCGCATTGCAGGGGAGGCGCACGGATTCGACCCCACGGATTACATGCCCGCCAAAGAAGCGCGCCGCACCGATCGGTTTGCCCAGTTTGCCGTTGCTGCACTGGGGCAGGTGCTGGCGCAATCGGGGTTGACAGTGAACGAGCACAACGCGGACGAAATCGGCGTGATCGTCGGCTCCGGCGTGGGAGGCATTCACACCTATTCGCGGGAGTTTGTCACTGTAACCACCAAAGGCTACCGGCGGGTCAGCCCGTTTCTGATTCCCAGCATCACCGTAGATTCCCCCGGTGTGCAGATCGCCATGCGGACGGGGGCGCGCGGCCCCAGTTTTGCCACTGCATCCGCCTGTGCCACGGGAGCGGACGCCATCGGCACAGCCTACGAGACCATCCTGCGCGGCCACGCCAAGGCAATGTTCAGCGGCAGTTTTGAAGCCTCAGTAACGCCGATTGGCATCGCGGCTTTCGACCGGATGCGGGCGCTCTCCCATCGCAATGACGACCCCGCGGGGGCCAGCCGTCCTTTCGACGCCGAGCGGGACGGGGTGGTGATGTCCGAAGGCGGCGCGGTGATTTTGCTGGAGGATCTGGATTTTGCCCTGGAACGCGGCGCGGAACCCCTGGCGGAAATTCTTGGCTACGCGGGGACCTCCGATGCCCTCCACCTGACTTCCCCGGACCCGGAGGGGAGCAGCGCGGCCCGCTGCATGACTCTGGCCCTGGAGCGGGCTGGCGTAGCCCCGGAGCAGGTGGGGTACATCAACGCCCACGGGACGGCCACCCCGTTGGGGGATACGGCGGAGGTCCGCGCCATCAAGCGCGCCTTCGGCGAGGCTGCTTACCGCATCCCGGTCAGTTCCACCAAATCCATGACCGGGCATATCATGGGCGGAACGGCATCTTTTGAGGTGGCGGTCTGTGTTCAGGCGTTGCAGACGGGCATCCTGCCCCCGACGATCAACCTCGACACACCCGACCCGGACTGCGATCTCGATTTTATCCCCCACAAAGCGCGTCACGCCGATGTGAACGTGGTGATGACCAACGCTTTCGGCTTTGGCGGGCACAACGCTGCCCTGGTGCTGGGAAAAATACAAGTGTAATTTGGCGCGGGGGCAGGCGGCCGGTGTTTTCCCCTGCCCCCGGAGCAAGTTGTGGCTTGCGATAACAACCCGCCTTCATGGCCGGTATGGTGCGAGCCGTTCTTCCGCCAGTTGAACGTATTTGGGATCAATCTCGTAGCCGATGTAGGCCCGCCCCGATTTCAACGCGGCGATGGCGGTGGAACCGCTGCCCATGAACGGGTCAAGCACCACATCCCCCGCGAAGGTATAGAGTTGGATCAGGCGGTAAGGCAGTTCCACCGGAAACGGAGCCGGGTGCCCAATCCGCCGGGCTGATTCAGTGTTCATCGTCCAGACTGATTTTGTCCATTCCATGAACTGCTCGCGCTCGATGGTGTCGCCGCCCTCCGGCGGTTTCTGGCGTTTGAAACTCCCTTTGGAGAAAACCAGGATGTACTCATGGACATCTCGCAGCACCGGGTTGGAGGCGGACATCCAACTGCCCCAGGCCATCGAAACCCCGGCGGCGGCCCCCTTGTTCCAGATGATTTCCCCGCGCATCAAAAAGCCGATTTCCGTCATCATCCGCGAGATGTAATCAGAGAGCGGGATGTAGGGCTTGCGTCCCAGGTTGGCGACGTTGATGCAGGCACGCCCGCCGTTCACCAGCACGCGATACGTCTCCGAGAAGACACGGTACAGCAAATCCAGGTACTCCCGCAGCGAGAGATCATCATCGTACACTTTCGAGACGTTGTACGGCGGCGAAGTAACCATCAGGTGCAGCGAGTTATCGGGAATGTGCGTCATCTGCTCGGCGCTGGCGGTCAGAATGTGATTTCTCAGGTCATCGGGAAAGGGGTTCTCCGGGCCGATCTCCCGCGGTTGGGCGGCAGTTTCCAGTTCCGAGTACAGCCGCGAATCGTAATACGACGACGAATCGTGACTGATGCGGGATGTGGTGCCAAATTTGCTTGGTTTTGTGGACATGCTGGCAAACAAAGTAATTTTGTGTTACGGGTACTCTCGTATAGCCGACGCTGTTATGTCCGTCTCCTGTCCCTTGTAAATCAACACCAGGCGATCGTCGTCAAAGCGGATGAAAATATCAATTGTGTCACGGTCGAACGCCTGTTTATCTACATATGTCACATGCGCCCGAATGTCTGCAAGTGGGACAAGCAAGACAGGGCCACGCGGCATCAACAAAAAGCCATCCCCCTGTTGCAGTTTGGTTTTGAAACTATTTGGTTTGCTGCCGCGAAATGTCACCTGCCACCCTGTCGGCTTTTTGCTGCCAGGACGGATGAAAACCATCTGCCCGTTTACAACTGCCTTTAATCGGCCCCAACTTTCAATTGTATACTTCTTTTGCAGAAGAATTTTCCGAACATCGTCGTTGTAAATCTCGTCGTCTTTTCTCCCGGTGAACACTTTTGAAATTTTTGTTTTCCGGGTTAGCAAAATCACAAGTTCCTGTTTGAAAGTCTCGGTTAGCGTTTTTTGCGCTGCGCTCAAGCCCGGTGAACGACTTGCGGATGTCACTACCTGATATTTGTTGATTTTGAACAATTGTACGAGATAATGTTCCAGCGTCAGGCGGATATTCTCATCATTGAGATCTGATTGTGTCGCATTACGTCCGTCGTTGACAAGAATAGCCCGTTCCCAGTGCTTTATTTTGATCTCAGGTTTTCTGATATGCGTGAACAGCCTGCCTTTTAGATTTTCTGTTTGCCCAATGTAGATTTTTTTCGCATAACGCTCATCAAAAAGCATGTAAATACATGGAATAGGGTCCTCACCGATTTCTGCAACGACCTGATCAACCGCCTGTTCGCTCCTGGGAATATCCCAAAGGCGCAGATTGCCAATCAATGTGCGCGCCCGCACAATACCAAGCCCATTAGCCGGATTATCCTGATAGCCAAAATCCAAGACATTCATGCCGGTTTCCTCAGTGTAATGATAGTTTCCCGCAGTTTGTACGTGCGTATCTGCCCCGACCGACGGTTGCGGGCTTTTTCGATTTTCTCGATTTTCAATCCGATCTCCTGTCCAATCCGTGCTAACAGCAAATCTGTAGGCAGGTATGTGTCAGCAATCAAACTATCCCCAACTACCAGAATAAACCGTCCATTGGGGCGAATTGCCTCCGAAACGGGTTTCATCACTCGATACATATCATCAAAGTATTTCTGAACGATATGCGGCATATCAGGGCGTCGGTAACGACCTCGTCGCTGGATGTTTCTCTGGATGCTGTCTGTAATTTCATCCAGCCAGTCGTTTGTGTATTTTGAATCCTGCGCGGCAAAATCTCGAATCAGCCTCTTGGATACGTTATCGCAAACGACCATTTCGTTTTTGACCTGCTTGAGTTCTTTGTGGTCTTCGGCAAAACCAAGCCAGGCCATTTCGATTTTGTAATTAATGACATAATCCAGCCCGTTCATATATGGGGGAGAAGTAATCACCAAATCGTAATCATGTTGGTGTGGATAGGTCATTGAGTTATCCAAAAAAACGCTTCCGGGTGTTTGAAGGCGGTCGCGATAACGGGTTTGCAGCAATTCCAGGTCTTGAGCAATATCTGCTATTTTGGCGTAGAAGCGTGCAAATGGCGCATCATCCGGTACGATTTTGGTTTTACTGTAACCCAAACAAGGCGTTCGTTTCAAGTTGCTGCAATCTATTAAAATCGCTGAAAATGCCAGCAGGAGCAAATCTCGAATTTTTTCATCTTCGTCGGTAACGGGGGTAAAAGCATCAATGCGGCCTTTCAGGTGCTCCAGATTACGCAAAACACCGGGAGTAAACTGCTTTTCGGATTTCAGAAAATCCGGGGCCGGCGTATGACCTTTGGGCAGGGTCTGAGCAGCCTCCCGCAACCGCTCCGGGGAGACATCCCAAGCCTGCACTTTGGTTTGGGCAACGAAGTGGAGCAGCGGGTTGAGTTCTACTCCGTAAAATTCATAGCCGTTGAGTTTGGCCTGGACCGGTACGGTCCCGCTACCAGCAAAAGGGTCAAACACAACCGGGGATGGGTACACTTCCCTGTATTCGCTGAATATATTCTGAACGAAACTCGCTGAAAACCCTTGCACATAAGCAGACCAGCGATGCACAAGTTCATTCGCGTTTGGGAAAAACTGAATTGCTTGTGGCCTGTCCAGAATCTCCACCCCCAACTCGCGCAAATAAGGGATTGAGTCAATCTCCGCAGAGCCATGCTGCTTGGGAGACTGTGCGATATTGCGTTCCCGGATGGGTAACTCATCCAGTGTTGG
>Ga0256914_1003879_pt1 | contig 11569 bp, 6 predicted proteins | sample HulkmetaG_FD_191571 | JGI IMG/M metagenome (GOLD analysis project Ga0256914, IMG submission 191571) | Hydrothermal chimney microbial communities from Main Endeavour vent field at the Juan de Fuca Ridge, Pacific Ocean - Hulk | ecosystem: Environmental > Aquatic > Marine > Hydrothermal vents ...
CAGCCCCAGCGGGGCTTCGCAACCGTAGCCCGTGGCTTCAGCCGCGGGCGATCGTGGGCAAACGGGCGCTCACACGCACGCGGGCGCATGATGGCGGGCACGGGCACGGGCAACCCGCCGAGTCACAGACTCGCCTGGACACCTTTTTTTGGACGGAGGGGCTGGCGATTGACCACTGACCACTGGCCCGCTGACCGGCTGCGCAGCGGGCGCCTTTGCCCCCTCCCAGCCTCCCCCCGTTTCGGCTGGGGCCTCACGGTGGGAGGAGCTGGCGATTGACTACGAAGCGCTGCACGCGAATGGCTCCCTCCCTCGCGAGTGAGCGGGCGGGGGAGGGCCGGGGAGGGGGTAACGATGGACGGAAAACGCCGGACCAGCCCCAGCGGGGCTTTGCAATGGTAGCCCGTGGCTTCAGCCGCGGGCGAAGGTGGGCAAACGGGCGCTCACACGCACGCGGGCGCATGATGGCGGGCACGGGCGCCCAACCTCAAACCCTGAACCGTGAACTGTGAACCGTCAAACCGTGAACCGTTATCGGTAAACCACCCGAAAGCGCTCGCACACCAGAGGCATATCTATACTGGGCGCTTTGCCCACCGCGGGCAGGGTGCGGCTGAAGAAATCCCAATGCGCCCGACGCCAGTAAGCCAATGAGCCATCCCCTTCCCCCTCGTCGCGGGCGAAACGGGCATCTACTTGCTGATAGGCCCGAATGACCACCTCGGTGGTTTCAACAATGCCCAGGGGCTGATTTCCCCCATCCAGAATTATCCACAGGTCACCCACCTGGGGGATGGGCTCATTTTCCGCTTCATACGCCCACAGCGCCGAGCAGGTCGCGGTCTTGACGCCCGCCATCACCAGCGCGCCCAGCTCATCGGCCATTTCGGGCGAATCGCCAAAGGGCTCAGCCACGTACGATTTGCCGTGCGTGGGAGAATCGGGCGGCAGCGTAGCCAGAAAACGCTGCCAGTAAGCCGCAAAATCGGCAGGCCCGCCAGACTGCCCGCTCATCGTTACGCCTCGCCCATGAGAATGTGCGTGAGAATGGTGGCGCCCGAGCCACCGATATTTTGCGTCATGGCGATGTGCGCGTGCTCGAGCTGGTTCGCACCCGCGTCGCCCCGCAATTGCAGCACCGCTTCCACAATCTGATACACGCCGGTCGCGCCCACGGGATGCCCCCGGGCCTTGAGGCCGCCCATGGTGTTGATGGGCAGGCGGCCATCTCGGGCCAACGCGCCCGATGCAGCCAGCTCCAGCGCCTTGCCTCGGGGCGCAAAACCGCTGGCTTCCAGCGACAGCGCAGCCATGATGCTGAACGCGTCGTGCAACTCGAAGAAGTCAATATCGTTGGGGGTAATCCCGGCCTGGGTGTAGGCCCGATGGCTGGAAATGTACGCAGCATCCAGCCACAGCGGGTCGCGGCGGTCATGCACGGCCAGGGTGTCGGTGGATGCCGCGCTGGCGGCAACCCGCACCAATCGCTGCGCCCGCCCCAGCTCCCGGGCCCGGGCATAGGGCATCAGCACCACCGCGGCCGCGCCATCGCAAATGGGCGAACTATCCATGATGTTGATGGGGGGCGCAATGGGCGCCGCCTTTGCATAGCGCTCGGGCGTGAGACGCATGTGGAACATGGCATTGGGGTTGCCCAGCGCGTTTTCGTGGGAGATGACGGGGAAAGGTGCAAAATCAGCCTTGGCCACGCCAAATTCGTGCATGTAGCGCCGCATGATCATGGCATTCAGCGCCACAAAGGTCGCACCCTCCGCGGCCTCGTAATCTTGATCCGCGGCCATGGCCAGACCCGCGGTGGTCTCTGCGGGCAGAGTGTCGGTCATCTTTTCCACGCCCGCCACAATGACCGTCTCGGCCATGCCACTGGCAATGGCTTGCACGCCCGCGCGCATGGCAGCCGCGCCTGACGCGCACGCAGCCTCGATTTTGGCTGCATCGATGCCTCGCAGGCCCGCAAAATCAGCGATGAGCGTGGCTACATGTTCCTGGCCGCTGAGTTGGCCTGCCAGCATATTGCCCACGTAGAGCGCATCCGCGGTCTCGATGCCCGCATCCTGCATGGCGGCACGCACCGCATCATAGCCCAGATGCCGTAGTGATTTGTCCCATAGCTCGCCCACGGGCGTTTGTCCGATGCCTACGATTGCGACCTCTTTCATAAGTGTTCCTGTATGATTAGTGGGGGTGATGTTATGTGTGTTCAGTGATGAGGGATAGATGATGGATGGGGCGCTGTGCATTTCTTGGCAGCTTGGCGTGAGGCAAAGCTTTCTGCATCATTTCAGCTTGATTTTACCGCGATAGCGCAAGTATGTCGCATAGTCAATCACTATCCGGCGGTCGATGTACTGCTGTGTAGTAGGGGCCAGATGTCGCCGCGCTTCGATTTTATCGGTGACTTCCAGCGAAAACGCGTCGCTGCCCGCGCCCGAGCCAAAGGAGATGACCAGGATGCGGTCGCCCGGCTGCGCTTCATCCAGCACTGCGGTGAGGCCCACCAATGATGCGCCCGAGTAGGTGTTGCCAATGATGCCCGAAAGCAGGCCCGTTTGCACCTGCTCCGGCTTAAAGCCCAGCATCTTGGCCGCACGGGTGGGGAATTTGACGTTGGGCTGGTGCAACACGACATAACGGTAATCCGCGGGCGTGCGGTTCATCTGCTCCAGCAGCAGCTTGCCCGCGGTGACCACATGCTCGAAGTACGCGGGATCGCCGGTGAAGCGCATGCCGTGGGAGGGATATTCGGCGTGGGGGCGTCGCCAGAAGTCGGGGGTGTCGGTGACATAGGAGAGGGAGCCTTCCCAGCGGGCCAGGGCCTCGTTGCCAGGCCCGATAATCAGCGCCGCGCCCCCCGCGGCCGCGGTGTATTCCAGCGCATCGCCCGGGCGTCCCTGCGCGGTGTCTGCACCAATGCCCATGGCGTAATCGGCCATGTTGGCGCCCACCAGGCCCACTGCAGCCACCACTGCCTCGGTGCCCGCCTTGCATGCAAATTCCCAATCGCCCGCCTGAATCAGGGGCACTGCGTCCAGGGCCTCGGCCACGATGGTGGCGGTGGGCTTGACTGCGTAGGGGTGGCTTTCGCTGCCCACCCAGATGGCCCGTAGCTCAGGGCCTGTCAGGCTCGCGCGGGCCAGCGCGTTGCGTCCCGCTTCGATGGCGATGGTGGCGGTGTCTTCATCCAGGCCGGGCACAGCTTTTTCTTTGATGGGCACGCCGCCCGCGCCACCGGTCCACATTTTCGAGACTTCGGTGGCGGGCAGCCGGTAGCGGGGGATGTAAACGCCGTAGCCAACAATGCCCACCGGGCGGGAGGGGGTTAGAAGGATGGATTCGGTCATGGGTGGAGGTTTTTTGGGGGGAGGGTGGATAGAGATTCAGTGGCGATTATGAATTCCGACGCATCTCCAATCGCTTTGCATGCAGTGCCATGTGCCCGCGCTGGATGCCTTCGGTGACCAGGGCGCGCAGTGCGGCCAGGTTTTGGGCCAGGCCCGCGGCAACCATGATTTGCGAGAGCTGCCGGGCGTCGGGATGCCCCAGCAGTTTCAGGGCTAATCGGGCGGTGGGATGGTATTTGGTGAGGCCGCCCACCGTGCCCACGGCCAGAGGCATTTCCAGCCGCCCCAGCAGATGGTTGTCCTCCACTCGCCAGTCGGTTAGCGCACGATATTGGCCATCTCGGGCTGCATACGCGTGGCCGCCCGCTTCGATGGCCCGCCAATCCTGCCCGGTGGCCAGGGCGACCGCGTCGATGCCATTGAAGATGCCTTTGTTGTGGGTGGCTGCCCGGTAGGGGTCGGCCAGGGCAAAGGCATTGGCCTCGAAGATGCCCCGGGCCACCGCTTCGCCCGGCAATTCGGGCGTTTCCAGCGCGCCCACGGGAATGCGGCAGGTGGCCCAGGCCCGGCGCTGGTCGCTGAGATTGGAGAGGATGCGCAGAAGAACCCGGCCTTGGGTGATGGCCTCCAGCTCGGGGGCCAGGGTCTCGGCCGCGGTGTTGATGGCGTTGGCGCCCATGGCGTCGCGGGTATCCATGAGAAGATGCACGATGAGCATGGGGCCCGCGGGCGTGTGGGGCAGCTTGCGCACCTGCAAATCCAGGGGCCCGCCCCCCAGCTTGCGGATGGTGGGGTGGAGGTGCTTCAGTTTGGCCAGGAGTTCAGCTTTGAGTGCGTTGATGCGGATGATGGCCGCGTCGGGGTAGGGCACATCCAGCAGTTGAATTTGGCCGATCATCACCGGGCGGGTGCTGCCGGTGGTGAATCCGCCGCCCATACGCACGATTTTGGCCGCGTGGGCCATGGCCGCCACCACCGAGGGCTCTTCGATGACCAGGGGCATGAGCAGGTCCTGGTCATCCAGGATAAAGTTGGGGGCGATGGCCAAGGGCAGGGCGTAAAGTCCCACCGCGTTCTCCACCAGCACATCTGCATCGCCCACGTTCAGGCCGCCCGCGAGGGCTTGCAGGTCTGCGGGCGAGAGGTCGGCCAGTTCGGCCAGAAGGTGTTGTCGGGCCTCGATGTCAAGCTTGTAAAATCCAGGGAGGCGTGAGGAACGGGACATGGGCTAGGGGTGTCGCATCTGCTGCGGGTTCAGTGGTGATGAATTGGAATGGCTGGCGGACGATGCTTTGCAACATCGCATCTCGCTTCCATAAAAAAGCCCACACGGGCGTGTGGACAATTGCAGCCATGGGTAATCTTACCATAGGGTTGCTCTCAAAAGCTATCTTTTTGTGGTTTCGGGGCGAGTCTGACCACAGCGATTTAGCGAGAGAGGTGTTATGATGGGTAGAGCTATTCAAATGGTTTTGTTTCCGAACAGGAGGTAATCATGCGTCGCTATTTCATCCCCTTTTTGTTTATTGGCATGTTGCTTTTAGGGGCATGTGCCAGCGCTGACAATGCACCGACTTTTTCAGTGAGCATTGATAATCAGAGCCAACATGAGATTTGTAGTGTACGGTTTCATATTGCCGGTTCCTACCATATGCCTGCCAAGAATTCGCTCCGAGAGTCTTTGTTTAAGAAACGACGCATTCTCGCGGGCGAGCAGATGACTCTTTGGGTGAGTCAAGGCGTGTATGACATCCGTCTTGAAACCTGTGATGGCCTTGTAACCGGAACTGATTATTTTTCAATCCCCGGTGATGCCTCTTGGACGATTACCGATGAAATGCTTTTTGTACCCGTGCGGTGAAGCAAGGTTTGTTGCTGGCAGATGCCGTGCATAATGGCACTGAATACCATGGCTCAGTTTTAGTTTTTTGAGTACCCTGTTATAATTTATTCGATAGTGGTTATTTTTGACTGATGTTACGCGATTTGATGCTATCACGGTTGAGAGCCATCATCTTTATTGCCTGCCGAGAGAAGAGTGGATGATAAGGCGAAGGTTGACGAAGATGGACGATAGTTCGCTTCGTCCACCACCCTCTTTTCGTCTGGTGAACTGTAATCGCCTTCAAGACTTATTTCTAATTCATATCATCACCTGCTTAATCATAGGCGGTAACGATGCGTATGCAACTTCGGCAGTCTGGCCGGGGCTAAAATGCCTATTTGGGCGACTGCTTTTGTAGAATGTCATTACGTGAACCGTTACAATGTCTTATCATTATTTCATCTTGTACTGTCGCTGTAGGAGGATCCATGTCTCGAAGAAATCTTACCAAATTTGGTCTTTTGGTTGCCGTTTTGTTACTGATGACCTTGTGGAATGGAAGCGTCTCTGCTTATGGTGGTGGCGTCGGGCCCGTTCATCTTGTTGCGGGCGATATCATTTTGCCTGAGATAGCTCCCGAGCAGGTTCAAAACACCCCCGAAGGTCTTTTCGACGGGTACTATTTTAAACTTATCCAATTCAAGGAGCTACCTACCTATGAGATGCGCCAGCAGTGGGTACAGCAGGGATTGCATCTGGTAGATTATCTTCCTGATAATACTTATTTTGCGGTCATCAATCAGAGATTCGATCTGCGAGAGCTTTCGGGAATGGTAACAACCGTGACCGATGTTGTGGACGAGGTTCGGTTGGAATCTGGATTTGTGGCCATGCGGGGGCAGATGCGTGCCTATGACGCCGGTGATGTGCGGCTGACATTGACCTACTACGCCCCTTTGGAGGCACAAAAGGTGATGGCCGATCTCCAGGCTCATGGCGCTACCATCACCGCACATCGAGATTATTCTGCGCAGCTTGATATCAGCGTTCCCGCCAAGTTGGTGGATGTTGTCACAGCGCTACCCTACATCCAATTTGTTGGGCCCGCATTTGATGAAACGCAAGTGGTGCTGGAAGAAGGGCCACAACCGGAGGATTATTACCACAATACCACCGGGCGCTCCAATTATGTTAATAGCGGCTTCAATGGTCTTTCTTACAATGGTGATGGCGTGACCATTGCTGTGGGTGAGGGAGGCACAGCGGATGATTATGTAGATGTGCAAGGGCGTCTTACCGAGCTATCCACTGGCACCGTGGGGCATCATAAGGTTGGATGTCTTCGCAATGCCGCCGGTGGTGGCAATTTAGACCCAACTGAGCGCAATAATGCTTGGGGGGCTAGCGTAATTAGTTGCGGTGGTGTTCCTGACTACGTTGATCTTTACAATACCTATGATATGCGCTTTATGAATCACTCTTTCGGCAGCGGCGTTGGCGGCGGCTATTGCTCTATGGCGCGAGACCATGATATGCGTGTGCAAACTTCCCCCTATCATCTTGTCTCTTACTCCTCGGGCAATGTAGGGGGCAGCAATGGCTATGCGCCCTATGATAGCATCGCAGGCTGGGCTAATGTAACAGGTTGCTATAAGCAGAATAAAAATCATTTTGCTATTCGTAATCTGGATCGGAAGGACACCATTCTTTCTTGGGGTAGCAAAGGTCCGGCTTATGATGGCCGCATTTTGCCTCAACTGATCATCGAAGGTGAAGAAGGTACGTCCTACGCCTCGCCCAAAGTCGTGGGTATCATGGCCATCCTTGCTCAGGCTTACAAGGATAAGAATGGCGGGCAGGAGGCTCCCTCTAACTTGCTGCGGGCCATTTTGATGAACACCGCCGACGATCTGGATGATCCCGGCCCAGACTTCCGCACAGGCTACGGCCGTCCTAACGTGCGTCGGGCCTATGATGTCATCGACTCAGGGCAATTCTTCTCCAGCACGATCACCAACACCAATGATATCAACCTGCACACCATTGCTGTACCCTCGGGCGTGACGCAATTGCGGGTCATGCTCATGTGGCCCGATAAAGCTGCCGCGATCAACGCAGACCCTGCCATCGTCAATGATTTGGATATGATTATCACCGACACGGTGGGGACGGGCTATCAGCCCTGGGTGCTGGATCATACGCCCGATGCCACCAAGTTGGATTTGCCTGCGGTGCGCAAAGCAGATCATCTCAACACGATGGAACAGGTGACAGTGGACCTCCCCGCCGCAGGGAATTGGACTCTCCAGATCAAGGGCCACAACGTGCCCGAAGGCCCCCAGACCTACTACGTTGTCTATGAATTTCTGAAAGATGAACTGAAATTCATGTTCCCCCTGAAAGATGTGCGCATGGAGCAGGGGAAAACTTACTACATCAAATGGGATAGTTTTGGTAGTACCGGCACATTTGATCTCGACTATCAACTGGATGGCGGCTCCTGGACCAGCATCGCCACCGGCGTCGATGCCAATACCCGCGTCTACGAATGGACAGCGCCCGCGCTATCAGGCATCCACACCATCAAATTCCGGGTGACCCGGGGGGCAGTCAGCGATGAAGGCGATATCAACTACATTGGTACGACTCCTCAAGGATTGAAGGTGCTTTGGGCTTGCGGTGATACCGTTAAACTTTCCTGGTGGCCCGCAGATGGCGCCGATGGCTACTACATCTATCATCTGGGCGCCAAATACATGGAAAAGGTGAATTCAGTCAATATCACCTTCGATGGAACCACAGCACTGGTTTCGGGCATCGACCCCAATGCCAGGGAACTCTTTGCCATTAGCGCCTACACCGGTAGCAATGAAGGTCTTCGTACGCTGAGCGTCGAAAAAACAGCGGGCGACTATCAGTGCGCCTATGTGAAGACCACCAAACCTACGCAAATTGGCAAGACCAACCTCACTCTGCATGGGCAGGCCAATCCGCACACCACTAGCCTTACCAATGTCCATTTCGAGTATGGCTCCGACACCAGCTATGGCTCCACCACCAGCGATACCACCATCACAGTCACCAGTCACGACGATCAGGCCATTAGCCAGACCATTAACTCCACCCTCAGCGACCGCAGCGATGTGCTGCATTATCGTCTGGTGGGCAAATCGGATGGAACGGATGTGACGGGCGAAGACATGGAAGCTCGCCTGGCGCCTGGTTATCACATGAATTTTGATGGCACTGATGATGCTATTAATCTGGGCACTAGATTCCAGATTTTGGGCAACGCCTCTCGTTCCATCGCTATGTGGGGCTATGCTCGTGACTTTAGCTGGAATGGTCTTTTCCAGGCTGGCCCCACAGGTGTCAGCGCCGGCGACTTCGCCTTTTCTACCACTGGGGCCGAAGATGTGTGGCGCATGGAGACCTGGAGTTGGAGCAATGGTACGACTGACATCACCCTGCCCGGCAGCAAGGACTCCTGGCACTTCTACGCCATCACCTATGATGGCTCGGGCACCCTGAAAGTTTACTATGATGGTCAGTTGATGAAGACCAAGACAGGGATTACTCTGAATACGCAATCTCACGATATCTATCTGGGGCGTCACAGTGGCGATATGTTCGATGGCATGATAGATGACGCCAGTTTTTGGAATGTGGCGCTGACCGAAACCCAAATCCGGGAGCTGATGCACCATCCCGTGCAGGGCAATGAAAGCGGTTTGCTGGCCTATTATGATTTCGATGGCAAAACGGATGTGGTTTTCAATGTCACAGATGCCATAACCGAGACCCTGGAGGGCGGCGTTGTCAAGCAATCTTCCTCTGCGCCCATGGGCGATGGCGCCACCGATCTGGGTACAGAAGCCGCAGGGGTGGTGAATTTTGCCAACGCCGGCGTTTCCATCAACTACAGCAGTGCCGGCAGTGCCTCGTTGGCCGTGGCTCGTATCGACATCGATCCTAATACCACCGCAGGCATCGCCAGCAGTACCCAAATCTTCGATGAGCAGTACTGGGTCATTCATCGCTACGGCTCCGGTAGCTTCGAGGCTGATGTGACATTCTCTGTGGCCGAAGATTTAACTGCGGCGGATGCGAGCAATCCTGAACAGGTTCAGCTCTTCGCCCGGGCCCGGGGTGCCACAGATAGTTGGCAATTCCTGGGGCTGGCTGATAACGTAGACGCGGCTGCCGACAAGGTCACCTTTAGCGGCATCACCGAATTCGACAAACAATTCATCATCGTTCGCAATACCAACCCCTTCATCATAACCACGCCCGACACTGTCGAGTATCCCAGTAACACTCATGCCGCCTGCGCCCCGCTCCACTACAGCCTCAAGGGCATAAACCTAACCCACGATGTGATTGTAACCGCTCCGCCCAACTTCCAGGTTTCCACCAGTGCCGGTAGCGGCTTCGCCTCCTCGCTAACCCTCACGCCCAGCAGCGGCGTCGTTTCCGAGACCATCTACATCAAGTTGACCGCCACTGCACCTGGTAATTACTCCGGTTCGGTCTCAAATACCAGTACGGGGGCTGATAGCCGCACCGTCACCATTACTCCGTTCACGGTCAGCAGCCCTGCCAAAGCTGCCGGTCGGGCAATGAAATTCGATGGCTCGAACGATTATCTCGACATTCGCGACCTGGACTGGAATCCCAATAATCAGTTCACCGTGGAGTTCTGGATAAATCCCAGCGCCTTCCACGATTGGAACCAGCGTGTGGGCAATGGCTGGGGCGAGTTCCTGTTCGAGAATAATCCCGGCAACAGCGGCGTGGATGCGGGTGTCAACAACAACCGTTACATCGGCGTGGGCAATGTTTTCCAGACGAACGAGTGGCAGCATTTTGCCTTCACTTTGGATGGAACCGATGCTACGTTGTTCAAGAACGGCGAAGAAATCGGCACAATCTCGAACTCAGACCCATTGAACAGCATCTTGAGCCACTTCAAGATAGGCAACGACGGCGTGAACACCATCGATGGCTCGCTGGACGAATTTCGGTTGTGGGGTGCGGTGCGCACTCAGGCAGAAATTCGGGCCGCCATGCACCAGCGAGTCGCCAGCGACGCGACGGGACTGATTGCCTACCTGCCCTTCGACAATGACGACCCCGCCAACCTGACCGATTACTCGGCGCAATGCCAGACGGTGAGTGCCTACAACGCCCCGGTGACGGAAGTTTCTACCGCTCCGGTGGGTGAGGAAGGCCAGGTTGTCAAGACCAACAGCGCCACGACGACCGGCGACTCTGGCAAGTCCTTGACTGTCACCATCACTAACCCCGCGCAACCAGACGCCACCAACTACCTGGGCATCTACCGCACTGGCGAAGGGGATGGCGTCGTCGATTCGGGCGAGACTTTCCCCGCGGGTGTCACCCGTCGAGCCAACATCTTCTGGGGCATCCACGAGTACGGCAGTGTGACAGCGACCATTGTCATCGACTACAGCAATGTCACCGGCATCGACCAGTCGTCGATCAAATTGCTCAAGCGCTCGGACGCTGTCAGCGCCTGGACAGATGTCACCGCCGATTTCACCCACGATGCCGGAGCCAAAACATTCACCAAGACCGGTGTCACCGACTTCTCTGAATTCACTGTGGCCGATGCCTGCGCCCTGGCGGCCACGCCCACTCAAACGGATATCGATCTGGCCGGAGCGACTAAGCTCGATGTGTTGCTCTCCTGGCAAAACGACGCCGCCAACACGGGCGGCTACGAGATCCACCGCAGCACAGCTCCCTACTTCACCCCTGATGTTTCCTCTCTATTGGCTACTGAATCGGCAGGAGCAACCAGTCATACCGACTCAGGCGCTGCTGGTAACGCCGGAACCAACTACTTCTACATCATCCGTGGCAAGAGTAGTTGCGGAGACATCTCAGATTTTGAAAAACGCCTGGGCGAATTCGATTTTGCGCTGATTCCAGGTAGTTGATTCTTACACTTTTACCCAAGTTACATAAAAGACGGCTCCAATCAATGCGGAGCCGTCTTTTTGTTGTGTGCGCTCATGTCTACGCCTGCCCACCTCCGCCCGCGGCTGAAGCCACGGGCTACCATTGCCAAGCCCCGTTGGGGCTGCCCCCTCAGACGGCTGCTGCGCAGCCAGTCAGCGGGTCAGAGGTCAGAGGCCAGAGGCCAGAGGGTCAGTGGGTCAGAGGTCAGCGCGTCAGTGAGCAGTGGGGCAGTGGTAAACCGCCAGCTCCTCCCACCGTGAGGCCCCAGCCGAAACGGGGGGAGGTCGGGAGGGGGGCAAAGACGCCCGCGCCGGGCGCCCAACCTCCAAACTTTGAATCGCGAACCGTAAACCTTGAACTGTGAACCGTGAACCCCCAACCGTGAACCACACCAACT
>Ga0256914_1003880_pt1 | contig 11569 bp, 7 predicted proteins | sample HulkmetaG_FD_191571 | JGI IMG/M metagenome (GOLD analysis project Ga0256914, IMG submission 191571) | Hydrothermal chimney microbial communities from Main Endeavour vent field at the Juan de Fuca Ridge, Pacific Ocean - Hulk | ecosystem: Environmental > Aquatic > Marine > Hydrothermal vents ...
TATTATATATTAATTCAAAAAAAACATTTGAAAAAAAGATGAATATAGAAAATATAATTTTTGATTTCGGAGGGGTAATACTTGACATTGACCCCGGACTTACGATTAAAGAATTCGGGAAATTGGGGGTGGAAAATCCGGAAATTTTTGAAAGGCCGGATTTTGTTACGAACATTGTGAGAAAATTCGAAAGGGGAATTTTTACTCCCGAGATATTCCGTGCAAGATTGCGCGATTATTTAAAATTGGATGCCACCGACCAGCAGATTGACGATGCATGGAACGCCCTTTTGTTCGACATTCCGGCCGAAAGAATAAAAGTAATTGAAGAGGTAAAAAAACACTATTCCATATTTCTGTTAAGCAATAGCAACGAAATTCATTACGACTTATATGTGCGCGATTTGCAACTTCGTTTCGGGTACCGCGAATTTGACGAACTTTTTAACAAAGCCTATTTTTCGTTTGACCTGCACATGTGCAAACCCAATCCCGACATTTACGAGTTTGTATTATATCAGCACAACATGAATCCCGGCACCACCCTGTTTATTGACGATAAAAAAGAGAACATAAATACCGCCAAAGAGTTGGGGTTGAAAACACTTTTATTGGAACCACCGCTACGAATTAGAGATGTTTTCGAAAAGGGCATCTTAAAAGATAATGTTAGTATAATAGAATAAACAGATACGGAAAACCGCAAGAATTCTTTTTTTGAAAAACAGCGACAAGAGGGTAAACTCTAACGGTTAATGCATATAACACCACAAAAAAAGCCTTCCTGAAAAAGAAGGCTTTTTTATATCATTTTAAAACCGTTGGTTTTAATCTATTTCCCAGGTATTACCGCTGTTTAACAAATCGTCAACGGTTTTGTAGGGTGATGTCTCTTTTTCGCGTTCAACGCAATTCCACACCTCCTCGTCAAGTGTAGGCGACTTAACGGAGCGAATAACACCGAAAGCAGCCGGAAACTCGGGAGGAGCCATACTTGCAAGCATCATATGGATGCCTGTATCTTCGGTGGTTGGGTCGTGAACCAAAATATCTTTTTCGGTAATTCCGTTTTCGCCCAGTTTTACCACTTTAAGGCGTGTACCTTCCAGAATAATGCCTTTCTCTTTCTCTTTACCGAACAACATAGGTTTGCCGGCTTCGAGGATAAGTTGATTGTCGTGTTTGGTATCTTTTCCTGTAATGAGAGCATGAATTTTATTGTTGAAAATAACACAGTTTTGCAATATCTCAACAACGGAAGCCCCCTTGTGCAGTGCCGCTTCGAGAAATACCGACTGCATCAAACGCGGGTTTGTATCAAGGGCACGGGCAAAAAAGGTTCCCCTGGCACCGATAACCAACTCGCCGGGATTGAAAGGCGTTTCGAAAGTCCCTTGCGGTGAGGTTTTGGTTTTTTGACCTTTCGGGGTAGTAGGCGAATATTGTCCTTTGGTCAATCCGTAAATCTTATTGTTAAACATAAGATAGGTGGCGTCGAGGTTTCTTCTTACAAAATGGATGAAGTGGTTTCCTCCTATAGCCATTGAGTCGCCGTCGCCACTGATAATCCAAACGTTAAGTTTCGGATTGGTAAGTTTTATGCCGAGGGCAAGGGCTGCCGGACGTCCGTGGATGCCGTGTATTCCGTATGTGTTCATATAATAAGGAAACCTTGATGAACATCCTATACCCGAAACAACCACAAAATCTTCCTTTTTGAGCCCCAGTTTCTGACCTACAACCGGAAAAACAGCTTCAACCGATTTTAAAATGGCATGGTCACCACAACCCGGGCACCATTTTACCATTTGATCGCTTTCAAAATCCTTTTTGGTAAGGACTATTTCTTGAGTTTCTATTTTGTTCTCCATAATTCTATTCTTTTAACAGGGCTTCAAATTGTTCTTTAAGTTCGGCAACCATAAATGGCAAACCTTGAACTTTGTTGTATTGATAAAATTTAAATTCGGGGAAATTCATACGCAAATAGTTGACAAATTGCCCCATATTAATTTCGCAAACAATTATTTTTTTAAACTTCGAGAAGACCTCTCTAACGTTTGAGGGCAAAGGCATAATATGTTTAAAGTGAGCCAAAGAGACGTTTTTGCCCTCGGCGCGCAACTCTTCAAGAGCTGTCAACATTACGCCGTAAGTGCTTCCCCAACTTACCACCAGGAGCTCTCCTTCCTGTTCGCCTTCAACCTCCAAATCGGGAATGTAATTAACAACCCTGTCAACTTTTTCCTGACGGAGTTTCGTCATCAATTGGTGATTTTCGGGGTCGTGCGACACGTTACCCGTAATATTTTCCTTTTCGAGTCCACCGAGGCGGTGACGTAATCCGGGTGTTCCGGGAATTGCCCAACCGCGGCTCAGTTTTTCGGGGTCTCTTTTATAAGGTTTGTAATCGGGGTCATTGGCTTCCACAATAGGCGGTTTAATTTCGGGCAAATCGGCAACTTTAGGTATTTTAAACACTTCGGAGCCGTTACCCAACGAGCCGTCGGTTAATAAAATTACCGGCACCATGTGTTCCATGGCTATTTTGGAAGCTTCGTATGCCGAATAAAAGCAGTCGCTGGCACTTTTGGCAGCCATAACCACAACGGGAGCCTCTCCGTTTCGCCCGTATAAAGCTTGCATCAAATCCGATTGTTCCGATTTGGTGGGCAATCCGGTGGAAGGACCTCCGCGCTGAACATCGACGATAACTATAGGAAGTTCGGTCATTACCGCAAGTCCTATGGCTTCGCTTTTCAACGACAATCCGGGTCCTGAGGTTGTTGTCACGGCAAGAGCACCCGCAAAACTGCCACCTATGGTTGAAACAATACCAGCAATCTCATCTTCGGCTTGCTGGGCAATTACCGTAAACTGTTTATGCTTTGTCATCTCTTGCAAAATATCGGTAGCCGGTGTAATGGGATAGGAACCAAGGTATATGTGACGTCCCGAACGTTCGGCAGCAGCAAGAAATCCCCATGCCGTGGCAAGGTTTCCGGTAACATTTCTGTATCTTCCTTTATTGAGGTTAGCCTTCTCAATACGGTAAGTTTTGGAAAACACCTCGGCGGTTTCGCCATAATGATATCCCGCCGTCAAAACCTTTTTGTTGGCTTCTACAACAATCGGGTTCTTTTTGAATTTTGTTTCAAAAAACTTGAATGTCTTTGTATAATCACGGTTGAACATATAATAAATTATGCCCAACGCAAACATGTTTTTCGATTTTAATGCCGTTTTGTTATCGAGGTCCAAATCTTTTACCGCTTCACGCGTAAGTGTCGAAAGAGGCGCTTCTATCACAAGGTGCCCTGCAAGAGTACCGTCTTCAAGAGGATTAGAAGTGAAACCGGCTTTTTCAAGGTTTTTTTGCGTAAAAGAATCGGTATCGACAATTATCGTGGCATCGTTTTTTATCCACTTCAAATTGGCTTTTAATGAAGCGGGATTCATTGCCACCAACACATCGGCAAGGTCACCCGAGGTATGAATATTTGTCTGTCCGAAATGGATTTGAAAACCCGAAACTCCCGATACCGTACCTTGCGGGGCTCGTATCTCCGAAGGATAATCGGGAAATGTTGCAAAATCGTTGCCCGCCAAGGCCGTCGAATCGGAAAAAAGCGAACCGGTCAATTGCATACCGTCTCCCGAGTCGCCCGCAAAACGTACTACCGCTTGCTTTAATTCAACTACTTTATCTTTTTTGGTTGTCATTATATAAATACTTTTTTAATCGCTGCAAAATTAATTCAAATATTTTTCTGCAAACGTTTTATGCAATTTTTTTTACCTTAATTATTAAAAACTTACAAATATTAATAACGGAAGTATCTGTTTTTATCTCAGCACGTTACAAAACCGTGCACGAATCACCCAATCCTTTTAGTGTTTAATTATAACAAATCTAAATTTTATTTCGTATGATTTTAAGCTCAAAAAAGGCAGCCGAATTAAAAGCAAAAAAAGAGAAAATAAGGTTGACAAACATTACATAAACCATTTCGGGAACCCGTTTCATACCCCATTGAAAACAGCGGCAATGCCCTTAACGGCTTTCTGTTTTCAAAACGCCTCTCCCCTTTTTTTTTAATATCTGTTGCTTTAAAATTTTTTAAAAATATGTGTAAAAAAGTTGTATTAATATCATTACTTAATATATTTGCAAACTCAAATTATTAAAAATAAACAGCTATGGCTTATAAAATTTCAGATGATTGTACGGCTTGCGGGACTTGCATTGACGAATGCCCCGTTGAAGCTATTTCCGAAGGTGATATCTATGTTATAGACCCCGATTTATGTACAGATTGTGGCGCTTGTGCAGAGGTTTGCCCTGTAGAAGCCATTCACCCGGAATAAAAAATTATTTTTTTATGATTAACCCGTTACCAATAATACCGTAACGGGTTTTTTTATACCCTTAAATATCCGCTGCAAAATAGTTTCTATTTTTGTACCTTAAAAAAAATGACCACAAAAAGTGATGTGCCGGCAACCTTTTTATAAATAGCATTGTTCTATATTAAAGTACTATTTGGATAAAAAGTATGAATAACGAGGAAATAATATTAATCAGAAGGTTGAAAGAGGGCAACAAAAAAATTTTTGAAGAAATTTACCGTTTCTACTATCCTCGGTTATTCAATTACTGCATGTCGTACACCGGAAGTCCCGAAGACTCCCAAGAAATTATCCAAACAATATTTTTAAGACTGTGGATACGGCGTAACGAAATTAAAATAAACCAATCGTTAAAAGCATATTTGTACAGTGCAACCAAAAACGAATCGCTTAATTATATAAACCGTAACAAAATAAAAGATAAATATTCGCAATTTAAAATGGACGGTGAAAAGCCCGTACAGGAAAATGTTCAGCAAAAAATGGAAAAAGAGGAGCTGGAAACCTTAATAAAACGGGCTATTTTGAACCTGCCCGACAAACGCAGGAGGATTTTTGAGTTAAGCCGGTTCGAAGGATTAAAATACGAAGAAATTGCAAAAAAATTATCGGTTTCCGTTAAAACCGTTGAAACACAAATGACAAAAGCATTGAAAACTTTACGCAAAGCCTTGAAAGATTATTTGTAATTTTCAGCTCTTTTTATTAATTTTGTGTTTTCAAAACATATTGCATTATTTAAAAAAATTTTAAAAAAGATTAAGGGTAAAACCGTTTTTAATTGTCATAGGAAAAAGAAAAAGACAGATTAGTGAACAATAAACCAAATAATACGCTCATTACCCGCTACCTTACGGGTAATTGTACTCCTTCCGAAAAAAAGGAGTTAGAACGTATTATGCTCTCAAAACAAAACAAATCTCAATTCGACGACTACAAATTACTTTGGGAACATTCCGCAGCACACAAAACAGACTTTGTTCCCGATATTGACGAACAATGGGAAGATTTGAACCGCAGGATATATTATACCGAAAAATTCGTCCAATCGGAACAAAAACAAAAACGGACAATAACCGTTTCGGCCGTTAATATTTTACCGAAAATCGCCGCACTGTTTTTATTACTTTTCGGTTTGTATTTTTTGCTGTTGAATAAAAATGTTAAAACCGGCACAAAAGAATACTCATCGGTTAAAATCCAAAAATCGCCTTTGGTTTTGCCTGACAATTCAAAGGTTTTTTTAAGCTACTCGTCAAAAATCAACTATCCTTCCGAATTTAACACCTCGGAACGGGATGTTGTTTTTACCGGGGAAGCATTGTTCAATGTAACACACAACCCTGAAAAACCTTTCGTCGTTAAAGCGGGAAACACAAGGGTTAAAGTTCTCGGTACGGTATTTAACCTGAGAAATTATCCTTCCGAAAACGAAATATCGGTTTACCTTAAATCGGGTAAAATACTGTTCTATTCGGTCGATAAAAACGATAAGGTTATCGAACAGGTTTTGTTACTGCCGGGCGAAAAGGCGGTTTATAACAAAACAACCGGCTTAATATCAAAAGGAAAGTTTTCCGGCAATAACTTTATGGCATGGCAAACCGGCAACCTTGAATTTACAAAAGTGCCATTAACGGATGTGTTCAAAACTCTGGAAAAAACCTATAACATTGAAATAAAACCGGAAATTCCCTGTCAAGACCTTTACCTTACCGCAAAATTCACTAATGAAACTCCAAAATCCATCTTCGACGCCCTCTCGGTTATTTACGGTTTCAATTACGAAATGAGAGACAAAAACATTCGTATTTTCAAATAATTTTCACCCTGTTTCAGGCTTGATTATTTATTTCCATTAAAGCGGAAAATTAAAATCTTTTTGTAATTTAGCCCGCAAAATATCAGACTAACGGCAGTCTTCCTTATGAAAGATTTTGGATTAAGTACGGGAAACAACATAAAATCGCATTATGTCGTCAAGACACTTCCGTTTTTTTTACTGCTGCTCTTTTTTTTCAAAATCACTTCCGCCCAAACAAATAACATTACCGTAAAAAGATTTTCGGTAAAAAACGAAAAAATTTCAGACGCCATTATCAAACTTTCAAATCAATCGAACTTTAATTTTTCGTACGACGCTTCCGACCAAGCCCTCAACAAAAAAATCACTTATACGGCCAACAACAAAACCGTCACATCCATTCTCGACGAAATATTAAAAAACAGCGGTAATACATACAAACGTATCGGAAATCAAATAGTAATATATAAAACGGGGGAAAACGAAAAAACCGTCACCCCTGAAACATCAAACGTTTCGAAAAAAAATACCGGAGCCCCCAAACAGATAAACAAAAAAATTCCGTTTACGGAAATCCTCCGGCATACCGATACACTGCTTGTTATAGACACTTTGATTGTTCGCGACACCATTGTAAAAACAGATACGTTAAGAATTACCGACACGGTGACCATAATAAAAAAGGATAAAAACAAACCCCGCAAAACGAAAAATTTCCCCGTCGATTACTTCAGCATGCAAAACAACAGGGATAAGGGCTGGGCGGCTACAATTTATTTTGCACCATTGCTCACAAATTTTTCATTTACACAAGAGACCAAACCCCTTTCGTTCCGTAGCTTCTACCTCGGCGGTAATGTCTCTTACCTTAAAAAAAATTGGGAACTCTCCGCCGGAATGCAACTTTCGCACTTTGCCAACAAATTTACATATTCGCACACTGTTACCAAGGGCGGATATTACCTTGCCGACACCATTGATGCATATTATACGGTAACGGGAACCGATACTTCCTGGTATTACGTTACCGACTCCGTATGGCAACCGTTACAAACCTTTCAATCGGCTTACGACAGAATAAACCGTATAGGTTATTTGGAATTTAACTTCTCCGCCGCATACGATTTTTACAAAACCAAAAGCAAAATTCTATTTCTACGTTTAGGGGCTAATGTGGGATTTCCTCTGTACCAAAAAGGAACCGCTGTTGTTAATGAGGCGGCTGTTGACTTCGACAATTTGACTTTCGGCTCTCCCATGTTTTCAACATTTATCGGCACAGGAATAAAATACAAGGTGAGCCCTGCCATTGACTTGTCAGGCGAAGTGTTTTACACAAAATATTTCCGCTCCGTTACAACCGGCTTACCGCAAAACATTTATCCTGATAATTTGGGATTTAAAATGGGATTAGTGTTTTATCTTCAATAATACAATTACAAATATACAGTTACTATATTAATGAGCGGTGCAAAAAACAACAAAAAGAGATTAAAAACAACACCCGTGAAACGGATGCTGAAAATAACTGTTGTTGCAGCACTCTTTTTTATTTCACACAACATATCGTCGCAAATCGTTTACGTAGGCGGAACACTGACACACGACAGAGTTTGGAGTAGAGATACCATTTACGTTATTTATCAAGACCTGATAGTTCCCAAAGATATAAAACTACAAATAAATCCCGGGGTTACGGTTAAAGTCCTTCAAAGCAGAGGAATTTATGTTGACGGCACTTTACAAGTAGGGTCTCAAGACACTTTGGATACCGACACCGTCTTTTTTATGTCGAACTCTCAAAAAGACAATCTGGTCTGGCGCTGGAAAGGAATCGTTTATCGCGACCAAACCGCCGAACATACAAACTTCATAATTAACGCCTCTGTTAAAGATGCCGAAAATGCAATAGAAATCAACGGAAGCGAGAGTATTTTAATTAAAAATACAAAAATCTTCAACACACAACAAGTCGGTATAAAATTGATAAACAGCCATAATTGTACAATCGAAAATTGCGATATTGTTGAAAACTATATGGGAATAGAACTAAACGCCGATTTTTTACATAAAACATCCAACATAATTATTAAAAATAATTACCTGCAAAACGAAAATCATAATATCTATTTCTATCGCAAAGCGGGCGCAATTATGATTGATAATATAGTTGAAGGGAATTTGATAAAAAACGGAAATAACGGCGTTTGGATTGATAATGCCGGCGAAACGGGTATCGAACACAATACCGTGAAAGGAAACATCTTTGTTTCGGTGGGAGGAAATGCAGGTTATGCACTTTTCACATCAAACGATTCAACATATATTACCAATAACATTTTTTGGAAAAACAATATTGCCGTTTACCTCGAAAGAGGTGTCAACTCCAACAGAATCTCGTATAACAGCTTTTATGAAAACATATCCGGAATTATTGTCAACAGAGTATCCGACAATAACCTTATCATAAAAAACACTTTCTCGCATCAAAAATCGGTTGACGTAGATTTTTCGGAAACAGGAAATAACATATTTACAAACAATAACCTGTTTCCTGAAAAAGAGAAAGAGAAACTGTTGATTAACGAAACAAACCTTGACATTGATATTTCCGGTAATTTCTGGAACAATGAACCGGATACGGTTATCGACAAATTAATTTGGGATAAAAACGACAACGCTCTCTTAGGCTTATGCAAATACAAACCTTTACTTGAACAAGCGGATACCATTGCGCCGGTTTCTCCCCCATTCCTTGTCAAAAAACAGATAATTGACGGTCAACTTATTGTCTCGTGGACGCACAACAAAGAAAAGGACATAAAAGGATACAATATTTATTGGGGAAATTTTAACCGTTACTCATTCCAAAACAAAACAACAAACGGAAACGATACATCGGCACTTGTAAATACAGGATTTGAACAAAATATAGCTGTCACAGCATACGACTCGGCAAATACCGCAAACGGACAACATACCGGTCACGAAAGCCCTTTCTCGTTTGCCCTTCCTTATCCTTATGCGGGAAACGACCAAATAATTTGCAAATATCAAAATAGCATTCAACTGTCGGAAAGCACCGTTCCATTTGCATATAAAGAGATAAAATGGACCACAAACGGCGACGGTACTTTTATCCAAAATAATGTTTTGCATCCGGAATATTTCCCCGGAGAGCAAGATATCGAAAACAAAAAAGTATTACTTACCCTATGGGTGAAAACCATGGAAGAAAATTGGATATCCGACGGCTTAACCCTTTTTGTTTATGACAACCCCAAAGCCTTTGCCGGCAACGATACTCTTATAACCGAAAACGATTCGCTAAACCTCGTAAATGCATCCGCCCAAAATTTCAGTAATGTTGTTTGGCAAACAAATGGCGACGGCCGTTTCGAAAACGATACCGTACTAAATACCGTCTATTACCCCGGTATAAACGATATGACAAACGGAAACACCGAACTATACCTGTTTGTTTTTTCAAAATGCGGATTTACTTCCGATACACTGAAACTATCCATTTCGAAAACGTGGCAATTAAACGGCATGGTTTGGGGTGATAATGCCCCCTTTTCGCAAGCGGTACTGCTGGCCGTAAAAAACAACGACACCACGTCGAAAAATCCAACCGTCGCAAAGCTCCAACCCGACGGCTCTTTCTCATTTAATAATTTAAGGGAAGGCGAATACTTTATTTATGCCGTACCCGACACAAACGCCGGCGGCAATTTTATGCCGGTCTATTACAAAGATAGATGTTTATGGCAAAACAGCTACATACTACCCCTGTATTCCAATACTTACGATGTGGATTTACACCTTAAAAAAACGGATTTCCTTCCCCAGGGAACTGGCTCTATCTCGGGAAAATTCCTTTACTCACCTTTAATTAAAGCCGGTAGCGGCTATTTTACCAACTGGTTTTCGGAAAACCAAACAATTATTTCCGGCACAAACGGAATCCCCAATGTAACTGTTTTACTATATAATAAAGGTATGAACAAAATTTTTAAATATACTCTTACCGGTATAAACGGCAATTTTACATTTCAAAATTTACCGTTTGGCGATTATATTGTTAACGCCGAAATGGCAGGATACTCATCCATGCATTCCGGAATAATCACACTGTCGCCACAAAATCCCGACGTTACTGACATTACTTTGAATGTAAATAAAAACAAAACCATTTCTGTTAACTATACCGGCAATAATAACCTTACAAAAAACATAAATCTGTACCCAAACCCCTTTACCGATTACATATTTATCAATATTAAAGATACCTTAATCAAAAAATCCTCCATCACCGTCAAAATCTTTGATAATACCGGAACTCCTTTAATTTATCAAACCTTTTCCGGAATTAAAGATAATATTATTAAAATGGACTTGCTTCCTCTTACGAAGTATCATTCCCGTCTGTTTTTTGTCGAAATTATTACTAACCGTAAAAAAAGCTTATTTAAAATCATTAGAAATTAGGCTTTTTTAAATAAATTTTAAAAATTTTTACACCGTTGAGTAAGGGTAAATTTGTTTATATTTGTCCCCGTTTATGGTGCAAGGTGTAAATTGCAAACAAATTTTTATGTGAATTAATAACAAGAAACCATTTATTATTAACTAATACTATTCATTATGAGAAATTTTACAAAGTTTTTTTGGTTGACATTTGCTATGCTTATGTCGGCTGCTGTAATGTTTGCTCAGGACTATCAACACATGACTCCTGAGGAAGCAGCCTTTCACAAGGCTTTAGAACAGCAAAAGAAAGCAGCTTTGGTACCTGTTGCTCCACCTTCAAGTGGCAGAACGGTTACCAACGATTGTGCTTCCGCCTATTCGTACGGCAATATCAACGACCCGGCAGTATCGGGCTCCATTGCCAGCTACGGAGAAGAGTGGTACTCATTTACCGGTTCCGATAACATGACCGTAACAGTATCGTTGTGTAATTCCGATTTCGATACCAAACTTGAAGTTTGGAACGATTGCGGTGATGCCACTTGGGCATACTACAACGACGATGCTTGCGGCACAAAATCGGAAATATCCGGAATTCCCTTTACCGCAGGTGATGTTATGTACGTAAAAGTATACGGTTATGGCAGTTCGTCAGGAAACTATGTACTGGAAATAACCGGTACCTTACCTCCTCCTGCAGCTACACCTATCAGCACATTCCCCTTCGACATCGATTTCGAAAGCGGCAGTTTTCCTGCTGAAATTCAAGCCGAAGCCGGAAGCAACGCAAACATAGGTGTTCAGGATTATGCTGCTAACAGCTCTTCCTACGGTGCTTCATTGGAAGGAAACACCTATTCGGGATGGGGTTATCCCTACAAT
>Ga0256914_1003881_pt1 | contig 11565 bp, 13 predicted proteins | sample HulkmetaG_FD_191571 | JGI IMG/M metagenome (GOLD analysis project Ga0256914, IMG submission 191571) | Hydrothermal chimney microbial communities from Main Endeavour vent field at the Juan de Fuca Ridge, Pacific Ocean - Hulk | ecosystem: Environmental > Aquatic > Marine > Hydrothermal vents ...
CATATTAATCCAGAACATGTAACAGTAAATAAAGGCGATACTGTAACATTCTATTTAACAAACCTAGAGCGTGCAGAAGATGAGACTCATGGCTTTACAATAGATTTATATAATGTTCATACATCTCTTGAGCCTGGAAAAACAGTTGCAGTTACATTTAAAGCAGATATGGAAGGTGTATTCCCATACTATTGTACAGAGTTTTGTTCAGCACTTCACTTAGAGATGATGGGTTATTTAATGGTTAAAGATCCTAACAAAAAATATACAAGTGCTAAAAAGCTAAAAAGAGCAAAAATGACTCCAGAGCAGCTTAAAGCAGAGTACGACAAAACAGTAGCAACAAATGCGGCAACTGATAAAGTTATTCAAAGTGTTGTTAAGTTCTTAAAAGCTAACCATTTTGATAAGTATCCAACAGTTAAAAACCTTGTAACAGATGCGCTTGATCAGTATGGCAAAATTGCAGAGCAGAAAAAGCAATCTGATGCAGCAGTTAAAGCTGGCGATTTAGAAAAAGCTATTTTGTTTGAAAATATGATCTGGCAATATATGGTTAAAACTGCCGATGTTGGAATTAGAGCAAAAGACTTGCTTGTAACAAAAATTGCATCACCTATGAGCGAAGCTCAAAAAAGAGGTAAAGCTGCATATTTAGAGGGTGGTTGTAACGGATGCCATGTTATTGGTAAAGTAAGTTCAGGGCCAGACTTAGTGGGTGTACTTAGCAGACACGAGAATGGAGAGAAGTGGGTAAAAGATTTTGTTTTAGATCCAAAAAGCAAATATAAAGACCCTTATGTAGAGTCTATGATTAACTACTTTAACTTAAGAATGCCTAACCAAGGTATGAAACCAGAGCAAGTAGATGATATTATAGAGTATCTAAAATGGATAGAGAAAAACGCTAATCTATTCTAAAAAAAAATTGGGCACTTCTTTGCCCAATTTTACTTTTTTTGATGTAAGTCATTAATTTTAGTTATCAATGTCTATATAATTAAGGATAGATATCGATAAATAAACTTGAAAGGCTTATTATGAACAGTTCACTACTTAAATCTAAGGTATTTGCACTACTTGCTTTATTGTTGCTCTTATACTTTTTTGTGATTCCAGCAGTTTTTACTCACAATGTTGTAGAGTTAAATGAAGAGGATAAATCAGAGTTAATATCACCACTAGCATATAAAACTTGGGACTACTATCAAAAAGGTAGATATGTTAGTCCTAATACACCTAAACATGTTGCTGGTAATTTAAAGAAGATGATAGAAGAAGATAGCGAGATAAGTGTATCTACTGCACCTATTTGGTATGTTGCTCTTGAAGCTCCAAACTATCCTAAAGAGTCGTTTCCAAATGGAATACCAGTATATTACCACTTCGATGGATTTAGTGGCGATGTACACGAGATGAATACTATTAATCACTTTATTGGTATGGACCCAATGAAAAGAGGTGCACCTTATCTTAGAATGTTAGCGCCATATGCACTAATTTTTGTTGCACTAATTTTTGTATATTTTATGCTTTATAATAGCAAACTATTAAACTTATTAATGTTAGTGCCAGTTGCACTGCCTTTAGTGTTTATTGGATTTTACTCTTACTGGCTTTACTGGTTTGGACACCATATGCATAACTGGGGGGCGTTTAAGATAAAACCATTTATGCCAACGGTATTTGGCGATGGTAAAGTGGCACAATTTACTACGCACTCTTACCCAACAATAGGCTTTTGGGTGTTAGTTGCTATTAGTGTGTTGTCTCTTTTGGCATTAGTATCTAGAAAAAAAGCGCTAAAAGCGGCTTTATAAGGTGAATAATGAGGTTTATACTAATAGCTATTTTTGCACTTACTAATGTTTTTGCAAACCCTTTACAAGATGCTATAGATAAGGCAGAACCTGGCTCTAAGCTAGAACTACCTGCTGGTGTTTATAAGGGTAATATAGTTATTAATAAACCACTTATTATTGATGGGATTAATAAAAAGGCTATTATAGAAGGTGATGGCAAGGGAACAGTAATTAGAGTTACTAGCTCTAATGTTACACTTAAGAACCTATCTATTAGAAAAAGCGGTGCTCAGCACGAGAGGGTAGATGCGGGTATTAGCTTAATAAGGGTTACTAACACTAAAGTTATTAATTGCAAGTTAACAGATGTTCTTTTTGGTATAGATATGCAAGAGGCTCACAATTGTACAATAGAAGGCAACTATGTTACATCTAAACCATTTAGCTTGGGGCTTCGTGGAGATGCAATTAGACTTTGGTATAGCAACGACAATATTTTGCGTAAAAACTTTGTTACTAAATCTAGAGATTTTGTAGTATGGTATAGCCATGGTAACTTAATAGAAAAGAACTTTGGAGAGTACTGCAGATACTCTTTGCACTTTATGTACACGGGTAAAAATATTGTTAAAAACAACAGTTATGAGCACAATAGTGTAGGGATATTTTTTATGTACTCTAGAGATACAATTGCTACTGGAAATGTAGTAAAAAACTCTCTTGGAACTACGGGGTTAGGTATTGGGCTTAAAGATGCCTCTAACTATATTATAAAAGATAATACCATGATATATTGTGCAAGGGGTTTATATATAGACCGCTCGCCTTTTCAGCCTGGCACTAAAAATTTTATAGAGAATAATAAGCTTCTTTACAATGCAGAGGCTGTGCATTTTCACTCTTTAAGTATAGATAATGAGCTTAGAGGCAATACAATTAAGGGTAATATAGAGAATGTAATTAACGACTCTTACAACACAAAAGTAGAAAAAAACCTGTGGGAAGGTAACTATTGGGATAACTATGAGGGCTTCGATAAAGATGGCGATGGTGTTGGAGATACGCCACATATAGAGCGCTATTATGCAGATAAGATGTGGTTATACAAACCAAATGTTAAACTTTTTTATGGTTCGCCTGTAATTGGTGTTGTTAATTTTTTAGCAAAATTAGCACCGCTTTCTGAGCCAGTAGTATTAGTAGTAGATAAACACCCAAAACTAAAACTAGGAGATAAGTTTTGAAAAATAACGATAATAAAAGAAGAGACTTTTTTAAAGGAGTAGCGGGCTTTAGTTTGGTTGCACTAGCAAGTGGTGCAGGTATATATTATGCTCCAAAACTAAAAGCAGATAAGCTAAAGCTAAGACCTCCTGGTGCGGTTAAAGAGGATGACTTTTTAAAGCTATGTATTAAGTGTGGTCAGTGCTTACAAGTTTGCCCATACGACTCTATACTGCTAGAAGATATCGATGGTGGTGCAAGTGTAGGAATGGCGTATATTAACCCACACGAGAGAGGCTGCTATCTTTGCGAGGCGTTTCCTTGTATATTGGCTTGCCCAACTGGTGCACTAGAGCACGAGCACGATAATATTAAGTTTATACATATGGGTGTAGCTGTATTAAAAGATATTAATGGCTGCTTGGCAATAGATAACAAAAAGGTACCAAATAGTGCAATAGATAAAATATACGAACATACAAAAGTAATATCAAGTAGCGAGAGGGCATCTAAAAAAGTAGAGATTACTAGTAGCGATAACGAGAAGCAGACTCTACAGAAAAAACTTTTACAAAAACTAGAGAACTCTAGAGATAAAGCTTGCTCAATTTGTGCCGATATGTGCCCATACTTTCCAAATCCGCAAGATGCTATAGGAATGATAAAAAAAGAGGGTGGTTTTATACCAGAGATAAGAGAGGCTTGTAATGGGTGTGGGGCTTGTGTAGAGCTTTGCCCAACACAAGTTTTAGAGATAATTCCAAGAGCATCGTATGCAACTGTTTATAAAGGAGGCAAAAATGGTTAAAATAGCGACAACACTACTGCTAGCTATTGCTTTAAGTGGGTGTGGAGGTAGCAGTAAAAAGAGCGACCAAGAGCCACAAGAGAGTAGTGCTAAGGGTGTAATTAAGGTAACTAAAAATGCCGTTAAGATAGAAGAGAAAAATAGTACCTCTAAAGAGAATAGCGGAGAGTTTTACTACTCTTATAATAAGAAAAACGATAAAGAGACAAAAAAGTATAATAGCGAAACTAGCAAAGTTAGAACAACTATTGATGCCTATTTAAATATAAAAAGTCCATATGAGAAGGTTAGAATTACTCTTATGGTAAAAAGGCTTAGCAAAGAGTATATTGTTAAGTGCTCTCCATGCCACGACGACTATGCAAATGGTGTTATAGGACCATCTTTACTAGATAAAGATGGAGAGTTTATCTACCAGAGGATTATCGATTTTAAAACTGGTAAAAGAGAGAATGCTCTAATGAAAGAGCTTGTAGAGCAGATAGATGATGCAAAATTAAAAGAGTTAGCTCTAGAGATTGCAAACTTTAATAAAGAGATAAGAAAGATGAGGGAAGGAAAATGATTAAACATATTATCGCAGCAGTAGCAACAGCTTTGGCACTTTGGAGTGCATATTACATGTATAGTTTAGATAACGATGTAAATAAACTACAAAGAATTAACGAGCTTGTAGCGTCGACAAAGATGGAAGATAGTAAGTTAAAAGGTAGCGTGGCAAATCAAGCTACAACTAAGGTTGAGGTTGCAACTAAACCTGCAGCTAAGGGCGAGAGTGAGATGGATAAGAAGTTAAAAGCTCTTAGAGAAAAGGCTGGAAACATAGCAGCATTCGAGGTTAGCCCACTATATAAAAAGAGTTGCGCATCTTGCCATGGTAATATTGGAGAGGGTATAATTGGCCCTAAACTTATAGGACAAAGTGAAGATAAGGTTTTAAATGATCTACAAGAGTTTAAGAGTGGTAAGAGAAAAAATTATGTAATGTATGGTCTGTTAAATGGACTAGATGAGGCACAACTTAAAGAGTTATCAAAAGAGATTTCTACATTTAAGGCAAAATTAGAAGCGTCACAAAAATAAGGATTGTGTTATGGATAGATATAACCAGAGCTCAAAAGAGTTAATAAGAGAGTCATTGCTCTCATCTTTGTTTGCTAAGAATAAAAATGGTAAAACTAGACTATCTTGGAGAGGCTGGAGATGGTTAAGTATAATTGTTATTAATATAACATTTTTTCTATCTTTTTTTATCGATTTTCAATTTTTAGAGGGTACCCTTAATGGCTCTAGGCTTTTGGGGTTTCATTTAATTGATCCTTTTACTGCTTTAGAGATTTATGCAAGCGAGCACCATATACATACGAATGTAATAATTGGTAGTTTAACACTTGTGATATTTTACTTTTTTGTTGGTGGTAAAGCATACTGCTCGTGGGTGTGCCCTTATGGATTATTAAGCGAAATTGGAGAGCATATACACCTAATTTTGGTTCGTAAAAAGATAATTAAAGAGAGAAAGTTTAATCCAAATTATAGATTTTTCTTTTGGTTGGTATTTTTAGCTGCTGCATTTATAGATGGCTATTTGGTTTTTGAAGTAATTAATCCTATAGGAATGATTAGTAGATTTATAACATATGGCTGGAGTTTAGCTCTTATTTGGGTAGTAGTAGTGCTATTTTTTGAGATATTCTTTAGTAGAAGAGGGTGGTGCAAATATATCTGCCCAGTTGGTACTACATATAATATGCTAGGTTGGGTTAGCCTAACAAGAATTAAGTGGGATATGAACAAATGCGACCACTGCGCGGCGTGTCTTGCTATTTGCCCAGAAGAGCATGTAATAGAGTTTACAAAACCAAAATTCGATAAAGAGCGTAAAGAGAAGGGCATAAGTGAAGCATATATTAAAAATGGCGATTGTATTTTGTGTAATAGATGTTTTGATGTTTGCCATACAGATGCATATAGTGTAGACTTTAGATTAAAAGATTTGGTGTAAATATGCAAATTATAGTTGATAGCGTATATAAAAAATTTCTTGGCGAAAATGTCTTAAATGGTGTTAACTTGCAAATTAATAGTGGCGATAAAATTGCTATGATGGGGCCAAATGGTGCTGGTAAAACTACACTAATTAGGGCACTGCTTGGCTTTTACCATATAGATGGTGGAAAGATAAGTGTAGATGGCTATGACCCAATTAAAAATAGGGTAGAGGTGCTTAAAATGGCTAGCTTTATTCCGCAGCTTCCACCACCTATTAAACTCTCGATTGATGAGCTTACAAGTTTTATTGCCAAGAGCTCTAATATACAAAAAGAGGAGATATTTAAACAGGCAAAAGAGATGGATTTAGATATTGTTAAAAATGCAAATAAACAGTTTTTTAAGCTATCTGGTGGAATGAAGCAAAAACTACTAATTGCTATTGCACTAGCCAAGAAGAACTCTCTTTTAATATTCGATGAACCAACAGCAAATTTAGACCCAAAAGCTAGAGAGATGTTTTATAATTTGTTAAGCAATTTAGATAAAGATATAACAACAATATTTATTACGCATAGACTAGACGAGATAAAAACTCTAGTAAATAGACAGATATATATGGAGCTAGGAGAGGTGGTTGAAGATGAGAAAATTTAGTCTAATACTGCTACTATTTTTAGCTATGTTTGGTTGCGATAAAAAAGAGATTGGTTCTGTAGATAAGATGCACTGGGATAGAGATATGTGCGAGCGTTGCAAAATGGCTATAAGCGAGCGTAAGTACGCATTTGAGATAATTGACCCAAAGAGCGGAAAAGCTTATAAGTTTGATGATATAGGATGTGGAATATTATGGTTAGATGAAGAGAAAATACCGTGGAAAGATAAGGCAATTATGTGGGTTACTGATGCAAAAACTGGTAAATGGATAGATGCTAAAAAGGCGCTATATACAGATGATAGTATTACTCCTATGGCTTATGGATTTGGTGCATATACCCAAGAGACAAAACCAGAGGGTAAAGAGTTAAGAGATTTTAACTATGTTAGTAAAATGATTTTTAAAATAGAGAAGATAAATAACTCGAAAGTGCAGGCACAAAAATGAAAAATTTAATGTTAGTTGCATATTTAGATATAAAAGAGTCTCTGCGCTCTAAGTGGTTTTATGTTTATACAATAATTTTTGGTGGTTTAATGGCGCTATTTTTTATTACAGGAGTAAGTGATAGCGTGGTTATGGGCTTTAGTGGATTAAGTAGAATGTTGCTAATTTTTATACAAGTTACTATTGTTATTTTGCCAATTTTTATATTAATAACCACAGTAAAGTCTATATCTGGAGATAGAGAGAGTAATGTGCTAGAGTATATGCTATCTTCGCCAATTTCTCTTAAAGCATACTACTGGGGTAAGATGCTTGGACGATTTTTTACTGTCTTTTTACCTGTTTTATTTGCAATGCTTTTGGGTATAGTATTTGGGTTAGTAAATGGTGGTAGTTTGCCTTGGGATATGCTTATACTATATACTCTGCTTGTATTTTCTATGAGCTTTCTATTTTTAGGATTGTCGTTTTTTATATCTACAGTAGTTAAATCTACAGATATCGCTTTAGGATTATCGTTTATGGTTTGGATTGTACTGCTAGCGTTTATAGATATTGTTCTTATTGGCTTAATGTTGCAAGGTAGGGTAGATGATAGCATAATTGTAACAATAGCAATGCTTAACCCTATAGAGGTCTTTAGAATAGGTGCAATTACTCTATTTGACCCAGAGTTAACAGTTATTGGCCCAGTTGCATACTATTTGCTAGATACATTTGGCTCTAACTTGTTAGTTGTTTATAGTGTTGTGTACCCAATAGTGTTAGGTTTAGTATTTGCACTACTTGGTTATATTTCGTTTAAAAGAAAGGATTTGTTATGAAAATGTTTTATTTACTTATATTTTTAACTATATCTATTTTTGCAGAAGATGTAAAAAAATGGGAAGTTAATACCACAAAAGTAGGTGATAATTTAGATATGGTTTATAGTTTAGATTTTAAAAAGTTTCCTAAATTTGTGTGTGAAGGCAAGTTAAAAAATGGCGAGAGTGTAAAGTTTGTATCGGTAAAAGCAATGATGCAAGTTTTCGAGCATCAGGACTATTTTAAAAAGCATAAACTCTTAAGTGCAGATATAGAAAAACTGTATGTTAAAGACTATCTAGATGGTACTAAAATCGAGGCAAAAAAAGCGCTGTATATGTTTGGTTCAAGACTTGTTGGGCCTCATGGAGACGACTTAATTCCACTTAAAGATCAAAATAGTGCAAAACTGTTTAAACTAAAGTATGGTGGTACTAAACTTTTACCTTATGAGAAGCTAAGTAAAGGGCTAATTAAATATTTAGATATGTAGCAGTATAAACTAGAGTTAAACTCTAGCTTTTTTTATCGAAAAAGTATTTTTGAGCCTCGGCTTTTGTGGCAAAGGGGCTTGTTGTGTAGCTGTTTCCTAAAATCTCTATTGTATAGTTTGTATCTTTTTGGCTTTTGCCATAAGTTATAGCTATTTTTGCTGCAAGCTCTTGCTCTTTGGGTGTTGCGCTTTTGTGTATTAGGTTAAATGGGCCAGGTACTGGCAGTTTAAAGCTTGTATAGTCTTTGTTTGTAATGCTACTTAGTGCGTCGTTATCTTCTTTGTGGCGTCCTACAATTAGCTTTGCGCCATCTGGTAGTCTAAAGTGTCTTCCAAATTTTAGTAGGTCTATGCTGTCTACACTAAACTCTTCGTGCTCTAAAAATTCGCGTATCTTTTGGCTATATACTGGCTCTGTTAGTAAGCATCCGCCAGCTGGAGATTCGTAGTCGTCCCAGCCGTACTCTTTTGCTAAGGCTAGCTGAATTTCGCGGTTTCTGCCACTTATATCTAGCAGTTGCTCTCTATCTATCCAGCCCTCTAGCTCCGGTTTTGTTGGCTCTAGTAGTTTTGCACTTAGTGGTCTTAGTATTAAGTTCTCTTTATCTTCTGCTAACTTTTGTACTTGTCTTAGGGCATCTTTTCTTTGGCTCATTGGGCGCTGTCCTAGCACTTCGCCAGTTACTAAAAAGCTTGCATCTAAATCTTTAAGCATCTTTTTTGCAATTTTAAACATATAGCCGTGGCAATCTATACATGGGTTAAAGTTTTTACCATATCCATAAACTGGATCAAATAGAATATCTTGAATATACTCTTCTCTAACATCTACACTTATAAAGTCGGCTCCTGCCATAATTGCACGCTCTTTTATTTGCTCTCTAACATCGTGTGTACCGCCAAAGCCTGTGTATATGTAAAGGGCAGTTACATCTATACCTTGTTTTGTTATCTGCTTAATAGCAAGCATGCTATCTAAGCCACCGCTAAATAGTGAAATTGCTCTCATGTGGGACTAGCTCTCCTTTTTTAATTCTTGGTAGTATATCGGTTTTTATCTTTCGTATTAGAAAACTCTTTCTTTTATAGTCTAAATCTTGCCTATTTAGCAGCTCTTTTAGCTTAGTTTTATAGTAAATTTCTAACTCTTGTAGAATTTGTGCTTTAAACTCTGCTTCATCTAGTAGGGGTACTGTGTCGTCTATCTCTATGCCTCTTAATACTGGGTCTTGCAGGTTGTTTGCTGCTAAATTTCTAAATGCCTGCTCGTAGCCTTTTGCAAAGCTAAAATCTACAATATCTAATAGCTCATCTATTAGACTGTTATTATGTAGCATACTTTTAAGTATCGCCTCCCAAGCTGGATTTTTGCTTATTTGTGCTTGCTGTGTTGGGGCTTGCTGGGCTCTTTGTTTTTGGTTAAAGTATGCAAGTGGGGTGTTAAATATTTGCGCAGCTTTAAGTGCATATGCCTCTTTAACAACCTTATTTAGTGTGTTTAGGTAGCTATTTACTTCGGTAATTGCTTTTTGTTTTTCGTATGGGTTGTTTATATTGTAGCTGTTTTTAATATGCTCTATTACAAATATAGCTAAGTCTGCTCCGCCTTTTAGCAGGTTTCTTAGCTCTTGTAAATTGCCACTACTTACCATATCTGCTGGGTCTTTGCCCTCTGGAAATAGTACAACGCTACCCTCGAAACCGCTAGTACTTAGTAGTTTGGCTGCCTTTAGTGCAGCTGCTACACCAGCACTGTCGCCATCGTAAGCTAGTGTAACTTTTGGCTCGCCTTTTCTAAGCAGAGGCAGATGCTCGCTTGTAAGGGCGGTTCCAAGGGTTGCTACGGCGTTTGTAAAGCCAGCTTGGTGTAGCATAATTACATCTAAGTAGCCCTCGGTTACTACTACCTCTTTGGTGTCGTAAATAGTGCTTTTTGCAAGGTAGTAGCCATATAAAAGCCTAGATTTGTTAAATAGTTTTGTCTGAGGAGAGTTAATATACTTTGCGGGGTGATTACCAAGTGTTCTACCCCCAAAACCAACAATTGCGCCAGCTGTGTTAAAAATTGGAAATGTTACTCTATCTACCAATCTTGCGTAGTAGTCGCCTCGCTCGCCTTTTGCAATAACGCCAGAATCGGCTGCTAGTGGCAGGGGTAGTTGGTTTTGTTTTATCTTTTCAATTACAGATGCACTAGAGCCTACATAGCCAATTCCAAAGTGCTCTATACTTTTGTTTGTTATACCTCTATTTTGCAGGTATTCTAAGGCGTGAGGAGTCTTATGAATACTCTCTTTATAGAAGTTTTGAATAACCTCTAAAACTCGTCTTTCATCGCTTGAGCCAGAGTTTGTACCTTTTGTGTAAGTTAGAGGTATATTGTATGATGATGCTAGTTTTTCTATAGCCTCTGGGTAGCTAAGCTTCTCGAACTCCATAACAAATTTTATAGAGTCGCCACCAACCCCACACCCAAAACAGTGAAATATCTGCTTTTGTGGACTAACAACAAAACTTGGGGTTTTTTCGCCATGAAACGGACAGTTAGCCTTAAAGTTAGCACCACTCTTTTTAAGTTCTAAGTAGCTTCCTATAACATCAACAACATCTATGGAGGTTCTTAATCTCTCTATTGAGCTCTCTTCTATCATAATGTAATTATATCTAAAGTATTGATAATTTTATGCTATAATAGCTACATTATTTTAAATAAGGAGCTTTAATGGATTTAGGTGATTTATTAAAAGTCGGTGCTAGTATGATACAAAATAGTAGCAACGAGAGTACAAGTAATATTAGTTCAGATTTAATAAGTAGCGCTTTAGGCTCTATTTTAGGCGGTAGTTCAGAGGGTAGTAGTTTGGATTTAGGTTCAATTATCTCTAACCTTACAAACGGAGACTTAGGCGAAACAGTAGCATCGTGGATTGGTAGCGGCGAGAATGCACCAATTAGTAGCGACAAAGTTGCAGACTTAATTGGCGGCGACAAACTAGAAGAGTTTGCACAAAAGCTAGGAATCGATGCAGATACTGCAAAAGATGAGCTTGCAAATGTACTACCAAATTTAGTAGATAAAGCAACTAGCGAAGATAGCACTTTAGCAGAAAACTTACTAGAGCAAGTAGGCGGCGTAGGCGGTTTAATGGATTTAGCAAGTAAATTCTTAAGAAGCTAACTACTTTGCACCCCTTTGTGGGTGCCTTTTTAACTCTTTAATGCTATAATTTATCAAAAAGAGATAGGTTATGGGTTCATTTCTTCCTGATTATAACGATCCTATTGTTAGTATATTTTTGCTACTTGGCATTATATTTGCAGTATCTGTAAT
>Ga0256914_1003882_pt1 | contig 11563 bp, 6 predicted proteins | sample HulkmetaG_FD_191571 | JGI IMG/M metagenome (GOLD analysis project Ga0256914, IMG submission 191571) | Hydrothermal chimney microbial communities from Main Endeavour vent field at the Juan de Fuca Ridge, Pacific Ocean - Hulk | ecosystem: Environmental > Aquatic > Marine > Hydrothermal vents ...
CCTGTCTTTGCACGGTCGTGGTTGCCCATATAGCGGGCTATAATGAACAACCACGCCTGCACAAATCCAGGGCACCCGTACCAACTTACGCGTTACGAGGTAATGAAATTATATAGTTATCAACCCTATGAGTAGATACTTGCTCAGCATCATGGATGCTGGGGTAACAACGTATCTGTTGTTTTAAAAATATTGGACCATCTTCATGGCCAGGCAAGGGCGGATATGCCCGAAGTCGACTGTGAAGATGGTTTTTTTGTTCTCGGAGGCCCGATATGGTCTTGCTCCGGAAGAGTGGCTTGAAAATCGAAAAATGAATCCTTTTTTTGACTTGCCGGTTTTGACAATGATACAGTGAGTATGTATGGAGTTAATGGGATATGTTGCAGCACAATGGTGTTGCCGTGTATGGATGACACAGAATTGATCGGCTTTATCTGATACCGGTTTGGCTGAAAGAATCTATTTACTTTTCAAGGCAGGTTCAAGTAATGAAATGTTCCCGCAAAGAATTTCTTGCCGGCATGGCGGCTGGAATTGCCGCTCTGGGCTTGCCCGGTTTTGCCGGGGCGGCTGAAGCGCCGGTTCCTTCAGGAAAGACACAGCCCGCATCCTCTACCGCCAGGGTGGAGATAGAATGGCTTGGCCATGGTTCGTTCAAGTTCGTTTCTCCGCGGGGTAAGGTCATTCTCCTTGACCCCTGGATTTCCACCAATCCCAAGGTGCCGACCAGGTATCGCGACGGCAAGGGTTTTGGCCAGGTCGATCTTATTGTTTTTACCCATGGCCATGTTGATCATTTCATGCTTCCGGACGTGAAAAAACTGGTTAAACTCTATGACCCTGATATTATCGCGCCCTGGGAGCTTGATTTTTTCATTAAATCAGAGATTCCGCAGGCCAGGTGCATGACCTTCCGGCTGGCCAATATCGGCGCCACGCTGGACTATCATGGCATCGATATCTCCATGGTCAATGCGGTCCACTCCTCGGGCGCCCAGTTGACCGGGTTCAGTGGCACCAACAAATACATGGGGCGGCCGGTCGGTTATGTTTTTGCCTTTGAAAACGGCACAACCGTGTACCACTCCGGCGATACTGCGCTCATGTCTGATATGGAACTGGTCATCGGCGCTTATTACAAACCCGATATCGCCATCCTGCCCATTGGTAATGTGTTCACCATGGGGCCGAAAGAAGCAGCCTATGCCTGCAAAATGATCAGACCTTCCATCGTGATTCCTGAACATTACGCCACCTTCCCAGCCCTTGAGCAGACTGCTGACCGGTTTGTCCAGGCCCTGGCCGAAACCAGGCCCGAGACCCGGGCCCTGGTGCTAAAGCCCGGTCAGCCGACCCGTTTATAAATTTCCGCCCCATGCAGCATTCCGAAGTACAGGTGGAAAAGGCTGAGCAAGGTTCGGCTTCTCTCCTGGAAGCCGCATCTTCCCCCCGTGGCCTGAGTCTTTTTTTCAAGATCAATTTTCTGATCTTTTTCCTGGTCTTTTTTTCGGTAGGCATCTCATCGGTCCTCTCCATCAGGCGGCAGACCGAGAATCTGAAGCAGGCCCTTGTCGAGCGTGATCAGCTCATTGTTGATCAGGCTGCCCTGGCCGTGCAAGGGGCTTTTTTCACCCTCAACTGGAGTTTTGTCGAGGAGATGCTGGCCAAGACGGTCCAGGATCATGACATCCACTGGATCTGCGTCTTTCGCCCCGATGGTGATCTCTATCTCTGCGGCGGTCATCCGGGAAGTTATCAAGGTAAAATAGAAAACCTTGTCAAGGAAGAGGCGGCAAAAGAAAAAGGGCATTCCCTGGTTCAGTATCAGCTCACCGACCAGGAATTCGAGATGATTCGGCCGGTTGCCATTGGTAGCGAGACCTGGTTTGTCTCGCTCGGTGGCACCATGGCCGGTATTGCCGAACAGAACCAGCAGCTTGTCAGTTCCAGTCTGACCTGGGGACTTGTAACAGTTCTGGTCGGTATCCTGCTCGGTGGTTTTCTGCTACGCCGGATTACCAGCCCCATTTCCGATATTTCCAGGGTCGCTGAGGATATTGCCCAGGGAAATTTTGACCGTCGTATCAATATCAGCACCGGAGATGAGATTGAGCTTCTGGCCGATCAGTTCAACCGGATGTCCGCGGCCCTGGAAAAGTCCTACAATGATCTGCGCCGCTACAACGAAGACCTTGAAAAAGAGGTCAAGCAGCGCACTCTGGCTGAACGCATGATCACCAGGCGTCTGCGGGAAATTTTGTTGACAACGGATCAGGGATTCTGGCTGGTTGATAACGATCTGATAACCAGGGAGATCAACCCGCGCATGGCCAGCATGATCGGCCTGGCTCCGGAAAAGATTGTCGGCCGCTCCATCCTTGACTTTTTTTCCGGTCAGGATCGGGAATTTTTCAAAAACACCCTGCGTGACGAAACCATCACAACGACGCAGCGGCAGCAGGTGGAGCTCAAGCGCAGCAAGCGCCGCGCCCTTGCCTGTCTGGTCAGCCTGACCCCGCTGCTGCTGGGCGATCAGGAGAGTAAATCAGGAGCCTTTGCCATGTTCACCGATGTGTCCATCCTCAAGACCATGATGGGCAAACTGCGCGTGGCCAAGGAAAAGGCTGAACAGGCCAGCCGGGCAAAGAGCTATTTTCTGGCCAATATGAGCCACGAGATCCGTACCCCGCTCAACGGCATTGTCGGCATGCTCCGTCTGCTGGCGGGCACGGACCTTGCCCCGGAACAACGGCGCATGCTTGACAGCGCCCAGCATTCCTCTGATTTTCTTTTGAATCTGCTCAATGATCTTCTTGATCTCTCCAAGATAGAGGCTGGTCAGCTTGAGCTGGAGCAGCGCCCCTTTTCCATCAAGGCCCTGCTCGACCAGCTGGAGAGCATGTTTACCCTTCAGGCATCGGAACGTGGCCTCAAGTTTACCACCTTTCTCGGACCCGATGTGCCCGATGTGCTGATCGGCGATCACCTTCGTCTCCGTCAGATTCTGACCAATCTGGTTTCCAATGCCCTCAAGTTTACCAGCAAGGGTTTTGTTGCAGTGTATGTCGAGCTTGAACACCAGGAAGAGGACATTGCCACCCTGCACTGCCGGGTTGAGGACAGCGGTATGGGCGTGAGTCTTGAAAAGCAGGAGGAGATCTTCCAGACCTTTGTTCAGGCGGACAGCTCAACCACGCGAAACTACGGCGGCACCGGTCTGGGGCTTTCAATCTGCAAGCAGCTCTGTGTTTTGATGCACGGTTCCATCTGGATGGAAAGCGACCCCGGTCGCGGCAGTGTTTTTCACTGCATGGTCCAGCTTGGTATTGGTAACAGCGGCGACATTGCCGATGCCGGGGAGCCGCTTCTTCTTACCGATGAAGAGCTGAAGCCCCTCTCCATCCTCATTGCCGAGGATAATGAAACCAACCGTGATGTCGCCCGCCTGACCCTGGAGCAGGACGGCCACCTGATTGTTGGGGTGGAAAACGGGTACCAGGCCCTGGAATGCCTGCTCACCGATTCCTTTGATCTGATCCTGATGGATATGCAGATGCCGAAGATGGACGGTGTCACGGCCAGTCGTCTGCTGCGGAGTTGCGAGCAGGGCAGGATTCCCCATGAGGGGGCCCGGGAATGGCTGCCGCTTCTGGAAAAACTCTGCCCGGCTGTACAGGGAACTTATACCCCGATCATTGCCCTGACTGCCAATGTACTGCGCGCGGACAGGGAGCGATGTCTGGCTGCCGGCATGGATGATTATTTAAGTAAACCGCTCCAACCCGCTGAAATCCACAGGGTTCTTCGCCGTTTTGCCGGCGGTTCCTCCCAGGCGTCCGAACCGCGGGATGCAAAGGAGGTCAGCCCGGAAGACCAGAATGGTCTTTCTCCGCTTACGGCCATAAAAGACCACCTGCGCGGGATCTATAACTTCGGGGACGAGCAGATCAACCGTCTTCTCAAGACAGCCCTGAGCACCATCACCGATGACCTGGCCGGGCTGGCCGAGGCCCTGGATAACAAAGATGGCGACCAGGTCGCTGCCAGGGCCCATAAACTAAAAGGTTCCCTGGTCATGCTCGGCCTTGAAGAGACGGTTGTCCTGGCCATGAGCCTGGAGCAGGGTGCCCAATCCCTGGATATGGCCCAACTGCGGGAACTGGCCGGTCGTCTTGCCGGGGAGCTGGAGCAAATTCTTTCTCAGGTGGATATGCTGGGCTGATCTTGTCCGTGCAGGTGGTATCGGACCCGGCCCGGACCAGGTTTTTACTTCCCCTGGCCCGGAATCCCTGCTACTGGCCAACCACTTCCTGTCGTGCCTGCATGATTTTGGCGCGCAGATCGTTCATCTCTTTTTTCAGCGTTTCCAGTTTCTGCTTGTCCGTGCCGGAGTTACGCAATGCTTCCCGGTAACTGAAGTGTTTTTCCATCATCTCTCTACGCAGATCCACGGTCTTGTCCATAAAGGTTTTTTTCTGCTCGGCGCTCAGGCCCTGCATCGCCCCCATGCACCAGGAACAGTCCTGGCCCATCATCTTCTGAGCTTGATGTTTGCCCATGCCCTTGTGCATGCCCATGCCCTGATTCATGGGGCAGGGATGACCGCCACCGTAGTGCTTGCCATGGTGTTGATTTCCGGGCTGGGCCAGGGCAATGGTTGCGGTCATGGCCAGTGCCAGGGTGACAGCAAGAATTTTTACTGTTTTTGTTCTTGTCACGGTACGCATGTTTATTCTCCTTGTGGTTTTCTGAGGGATGTGGATCCCATTTTTATTGTTTCCGACCGCAGGGGTTCCCTGCAGTGCGGGCAGTACTGCCAGGTGTTTTCAACGATCCTGTTACACTTCGGACAGTGGGTTTTCAGCTCATGACCGCAGGATGGGCACCTGAGGAAACTGGGCTGAACAGCAGTGCCGCAGCTGTCACAGTATCGAGGTTTTTGCCTTCTGTTGACATAGAGAAACAGGGCCAGCAGAAGAAAACCCGCCGCAATAATGAACAGAAAAGAAGTGCCGTGTAGAAACCCGCCATGCCAGCCGTATCCTGATACACACATTTCTGTTTCTCCATGAAGTATTTGGGCAAAGCCTGTTCGGTCAGGTGGTATGCCTGCCCGCATCAGGCATAGTTGAAGAAGATAAAGCGAGGATCGTGCCGGATTGATGAAGTGGAATTGAAATTTTATATCTATATGTAATTATACGAAAAAAAACTAAAAGGTCGATTCGGTATTTTGTCAGGGGTGAAAACTGGTGTCCAGTTTTGAGACACTATAAAGCGCCTGGAGCCGGCAAGGTGCCCAGGAATCCAACAGCAGGAGCAAGAAGCGGGCATGGTGAGAGGGGATTAGAGCTTGTACTCCTTGATCTTGTTGAGCAGGGTCTGCCGGGCAATGCCGAGCAGTTTTGCGCATCGGGACTTGTTGCCGCCGGTCTGTTTGAGAGTGGCCCGGATGGCTTCACGTTCCAGATCCTTGAGGGTTTGACCCGTGCCAACGGCAGGGGATTTGCTCTGGCCATCCTGAAAATCTTCGGGCACCATCTGCGGCGGCAGCTCCCGGGGCGTGATCTGTTCGCCCAGGCAGAGAATCACGGCCCGTTCCACCGTGTTTTCCAGTTCACGGATATTGCCCGGCCAGGCATAGCGTGAGAGCAGGAGCATGGCCTGGGGATGGAATCCCCGGAGATCCTTTTTGTTTTTTTTCGCATAGCGAGTAAGGAAAAAGCCGGCCAGGGCCGGAATGTCATCGGGTCGGTCGCGCAGGGGCGGCAGCTCAATGGGAACCACGGAGAGGCGGAAAAAGAGATCCTGGCGAAAGGAGCCCTTTTCGACCATTGCCTGCAGGTCCTGGTGGGTGGCGGCGACAAGACGTACGTCCACCCGTATGGTTGCGTTGCCGCCCAGCCGCTCCAGTTCGCCTTCCTGCAGAACCCGCAGTATCTTGGCCTGGGTCTGGGGAGACATATCGCCTATTTCATCAAGAAACAGGGTGCCGCCACTGGCCAGTTCGAACCGGCCGACTCTTCTTTTTTCCGCGCCTGTAAAGGCCCCCCTTTCATGGCCGAACAGTTCTGATTCCAACAGGTTCTCGTGCAGAGCCGCACAGTTCACCTTGATAAACGGACCGTCCTTGCGGCCCGAGTTGTGGTGCAGGGCCGTGGCAATCAGTTCCTTGCCGGTGCCTGATTCACCGGTGATCAGCACGGTTGCATCAGAGGGCGCCACCAGGGCCAGGGTTTCAAAGACGCGCTGCATGGCCGGGGAGCGGCCGATGATGTTGCCAAAATCAAACTGCTCGCCGAGCCGTTGTTTCAGCTCTTGATTTTCCGCCTTAAGGTGCGCCAGGTCCAGGGCCCTGGCCAGGGTCAGCTTGAGGGCCTCAATGTCAACCGGCTTGGTCACATAGTCAAGCGCGCCCTCCTTCATGGCCTTGACCGCAGATTCCACAGAGGAAAAGGCGGTGATGACAATGACCGGTTCCATCCGTCCCCGGCCGCGGAGTTCCCTGATAGTTTCAAGGCCGTCCATCCGTTCCATCTTCAGGTCCAGGAGGATCAGGTCTACTTCATGCTCTGCCAGCATGGGCAGCACCAGATCGCCGTCTTCAGCTTCCAGGATGGCGTAACCTGCCGCGGCAAGATTGGCCTTGAGCATGGTCCGGTGGGCCGTGTCATCGTCAACGATCAGTAGTGTTTTCATGACATTTGTCTGGTTGTTCTATTCTGGGCCCGGGGCAGGATCACGGTGATGCTGGTTCCCCGGCCGGGCTGGGACTTGACCTCAAACGAGCCGTTATGCTGTTCGATAATCTGGTGGCTGACGGCAAGGCCCAGGCCGGTGCCACCCTTTCTGCTACTGAAAAAGGGGTCAAACATCTGCTCCTTTTCCTCCTCGCTCATACCGCTGCCGCGATCGGTAATGGTGATACGGGTCCAGGTCTCGTCCTGTATGCATGACAGGTCAACGGTTTGATTTGGCTTACTTGCGTGCAGGGCGTTTTTGAGCAGGTTGAACAGAACCTGCAGAAGGAGATCCGCGTCCGCCTCAATGGGATCTGAACAGCTTGCCGACCAGGTAAGGGTGAGATGTTTTTCTTTGAAATCATGTTCAAGGAGCAGGCTACATTTTTCAAGCAGCTCCTTGGGCGAAATCAGAGCAAATTCCGGCGGCCGCGGTCTGGAAAACTGGAGAAGGGAAGAGATGCTCTCGTTGAGCCGGTCCACCTCGGTGACCATGAGTTCACTGTATTGCCGACCTTCCTGGCTCTGGGCCCTGGCCCCGAAATACTGGGCAAAACCGCGCAGGGTGCCAAGCGGGTTGCGGATTTCATGGGCAATGGCTGCGGCCATCCGTCCCAGGGAGGCCAGTCGGCGCGAGCGGGCAAGCTGCTGTTCCAGGGCCCGGACCATGCGCAGGTCACGCAGGAGAAAAACAGTGCCCATCGGATTGCCGTCTTCATCCCTGAGAGGTGAAACGCTGACCTCCACAGGCACCTCGCTGCCATCGGGTCGTTTGAAGGTGTAGGAAAAGGCGCTGTTGCCGTCCCGTTCCAGAGTGGAGGAGTCCGGCCAGCCGGGAAAAAGTTCCCGGGGACATTTGCCGGCAAACTGATTTTGCTCCATGCCGGTAAAGGCGCGGAGCCTGGGATTGACCGAGGTGATTGTCCCCTTTGCATCCAGGGTAATGAGGCCGTCCGGCATGGAGCTGATTATGTTTTTCGTATAGAGCTTCATGGCCGCCAGGGTGGAGCGGGAAACCTGCATGCCGTGGTAGACGAAGAGAAAGTAGAATCCGGCCGATCCGGTCAGCAGGAGAAGGCCGCCCATGAACAGGGTATGGCTGATGTCCTGATTCCTGGCCTGGATGAACTCACCGGCCCTCAGGCCGAGATGAATGACCGCCTGCCCCTGCTCGAGTTTAGAGGACTCAGGCGTGCAGGCCCAGCGCATGTGATGTTTATGTCCTTTGCGGGACGGGGTCAGGATATGAAAAACAGAGGTGACCTCGAAAATGGGTTCTTCTCCGTCCCTGTCAATCATCCGGGTGATGGCCGTATTCTTTTTCAGAACCTCGTTGGCCTGCTGCCGGTCTGTATTGATATCGTGCCTCCCCTCCCGAGCGATCATGGAGCCTTCATCGGTGACAATGGCGATGTAGGCGATACGGCGTGTAGCGGCGGTTTCCCGGACCAGGGTGCGCAGGGGTTCCAGGTCACGGTTCATGTGATGGCGCATGGTGGTGCGGGCACCGGCCTCGAAACTGCGGATCAGGGTTAAACCTTCGTCCAGGAGAAAGCTCTCCATGAGCTCCTGTTCCCGACGCAGGTTACGCACCGCGCTGGTTGCCAACAGAATGGCGAGCAGGATAGTGGTGATCAGGATGGCAAACAGGGGTTTGGAGAGTTGCAGGGGGCTGTTTTTTAAAAGGCCTAACATGGGATCAGGGAATAAGAGGCCGGGGCAGACCCTGCCTGCCCTGGCGGCGATCGGTGAAGGGGAGAGGATACATGGCCATACTATACCAGAGCAGGACGAAAAGAAAAGGGAGCCTTGCAGAGCGGGGAAGCGGGGATGTGCATGCCCGTCCTGGTCCTTCAACCTGTCCTGTTTCGCGACAGCACCAAAATAATGCCTACTGCGGGGGCTGTCCCTCTTCTTTTTATATAAGTGTCCTGTTTTTGGACAGTTTCATTCTTCCCTGCAGAAATACTGCCCAGATGCAAGGCACATTGTGGTATCCATAGTGGTTTGTCAATAGAAAGACTTTTCTCCTAACTCGTTAATATAGTGCCTGTTTTGTGTGTTTTTGCCATCTCTTTTTAAGGTCGGTATGCATTATGCGTTGTATTGATCAGATACGGGCAAACCAAGGGCTGGTTCGATCCGGCTGGTTTTTTGGGAAAGAGAATCTGGACAAAGTGAGTGGGAATGGCAATGGCAGGGATGACAGTACGACAGAACAATGGAAAAAGGGCCCGGTTCGCGGTCCTGTTTATCATGGTTGCGGGTATCAGCCTGCTGCACCTGATTTTCTCCCATGAATTTGAAAAGACCCATATAGTGGCCAGGGAACTTTATTTTCTGCCCATTATCATCAGCGCCTTCTGGTTTGGCCTGCGCGGCTCGCTGGCCACCTCGCTTGCGATTACCCTGTTCTATCTGGCATATGCGGTTTTTTACTGGCGGGGGTTTGCTCCCAGCGATCTGGACCGATTGGTGGAGATAGGTCTTTTCAATGTGGTGGCCGTAATTGTCGGCTCGCTCCAGGACCGGCAGCGGGCCCATGCCCGGGAAAAACTCGAGTCCATCAGGGCCCTGGCGGCAACGGTTGGCCATGAGATCAACAGCCCGCTCTTTGTGGCCATGGGTAATGTGGAGCTTTTGCGGGAGGATTTTGCAAAAGATTCGCAACCTCGCGGTGAATTGGATGATATCCACGCAAGCCTTGGGGAAATCAGGGACCTGGTGAAAAAAATTGCCGGTATCGAAGAGGTTGTAACCCGGGATTACGACGGCACTTCCAGGATCGTGGATCTTGATGAGAGCTGAATCCGGCCAGAATCTATATGTAGAGGGAGGTACCACCATGACAGTCCATACACATCATCATTGCAATAGTTGCTCAGGGCAGGATGACAGGAGTAAAAAATATGTCGATCCGGTCTGTGGCATGCGTACCCAAGACCCTGATGGCTGGCTGCACCATACCCACGGCGACCGGGATTATTATTTCTGCAGTGCATACTGCCTGGAAAAATTCAAGGGCAATCCCGACACCTATATCGGAGCTGAGGCAGGTCGGGTAGGTGGTGGCGTGGAGGAACATGGCCATGTCGAGACAGCAGGGGCCCGGATCTATACCTGTCCCATGCATCCGGAGGTGGAACAGGATGGGCCCGGCAGTTGTCCCAAATGCGGTATGGCTCTGGAGGCGGGCGGCCTGGCACCAGAGGATGAGGAGGAAAATCCGGAATACGGGTATATGAAAAAACGCTTTATTGCCGCCGCCATTTTGACTATCCCCCTTGTCATTATCGCCATGCGCGACATGCTGCCCGGTGGCGATCTGCTGGAGCAGGTTGCCGCTGACAGGACCCTGGGCTGGCTTGAGTTGATTCTCTCCACCCCGGTTGTGCTCTGGGCCGGCTGGCCCTTTTATGTCCGTGCGGTGCAGTCGGTCATCAACCGCAGCCTGAACATGTTCACCCTGATCGGTCTGGGCGTGTCCGTGGCCTATGTTTACAGTCTGATCGGTGTCCTGTTTCCGGAGATCTTTCCCCCTTCCATGCGCGGCGCAGATGGTTCAGTGGGCGTCTATTTCGAGGCCTCGGCTGTGATCGTCACCCTGATTCTACTCGGCCAGGTCATGGAGCTGCGCGCCCGCAGCCAGACCGGGGCCGCGATCCGCGCCCTTCTCGGTCTTGCGCCTAATACGGCGCGCCGCATCCGGGCCGATGGCGGGGAAGAGGATGTCCCGCTTGAACATGTACAGGTGGGTGATCTGCTCCGCATCCGGCCGGGGGAAAAGATCCCGGTTGACGGTATTGTGATCGAGGGAACGAGCTCGGTCGATGAGTCCATGATTTCGGGCGAACCCATTGCCGTTCGCAAGGAGCAGGGGGATACCCTCATCGGAGCCACCATAAACAGTACGGGCAGTCTTGTCATGCGGGCCGAAAAGGTGGGCAGCGATACCCTGCTGGCCAGGATCGTCAGGATGGTGGCCGAGGCCCAGCGCAGCCGGGCTCCGATCCAGCACCTGGCAGACCGGGTGGCGGGCTGGTTTGTGCCGGCTGTTATCACCATAGCCGTGCTGGCCTTTGCTGCCTGGTACGCCTTTGGTCCTCAGCCGCGTATAGCCTATGCTCTTATTGCCGCGGTTTCGGTTCTGATCATTGCCTGCCCCTGCGCCCTGGGCCTGGCAACGCCCATGTCGATTATGGTTGCCACCGGCAAGGGCGCTGGCTCAGGCGTCCTGTTCAAGAATGCCGAGGCCATAGAAAGCATGCGCAAGATCGATACCCTGGTGGTGGACAAGACCGGAACCCTGACCATGGGCAAACCCGGATTGACCGATGTTGTTGCGGTCGAAGGGATGAATGCGGAGGAGGTGCTGCGCATGGCGGCGGGTCTGGAAATTGCCAGCGAGCATCCCCTGGCAGCGGCCATTGTTGAAGGGGCCCGGAAAAGAGATATTCATCCAGCCGAGGTTCGGGATTTTGACTCCATTACCGGCAAGGGTGTGCGCGGCCGCATTGATGACCGTGAGGTCTTGCTGGGTAACGCCGCCCTGATGGCTGAGTATAATGTAGAGGTTGCGGCGTTGACAGAGCAGGCCGAGGCAATGCGCCGTCAGGGGCGGACCGTGATGTTTGTCGCCCATGGGCAAAAAACAGTGGGCCTTGTCGCTGTTGCCGACCCGATCAAGGAGTCCACGCCCGAGGCGATTCGCAGACTGCACGTAGAAGGCATGCGGGTGATCATGCTCACCGGCGATAACCTGGCCACGGCCGAAGCAGTGGCCGCGCAGCTTGATATTGACGAGGTGGTGGCCGAGGTCC
>Ga0256914_1003883_pt1 | contig 11561 bp, 13 predicted proteins | sample HulkmetaG_FD_191571 | JGI IMG/M metagenome (GOLD analysis project Ga0256914, IMG submission 191571) | Hydrothermal chimney microbial communities from Main Endeavour vent field at the Juan de Fuca Ridge, Pacific Ocean - Hulk | ecosystem: Environmental > Aquatic > Marine > Hydrothermal vents ...
TAAAATGGTTAAAAGAGATAAACGAGTCACCAGTTATTTTTCGCTGGAAATACGGACTCGATGCTATTTCAATTAATTAATTGCATTGATATGTTATATAGGAAGCACTCTACTAGCCTCCATTTATGTACGGCCGGAACCAGTGAATTTCGTTCGTCATGCGGTTGACGAACACCGCCCGATTGGGTTTCTCAATCCCTTTGAACTTGCCTATGCCGCCGCTGACAAGAGCCCCTGCATCATCCTCGTTCATGCAGAATGCCACGCGTAGCTCGAATAGGTTGAGCAAGTCCTTACATGGAAGGGCACATCGGCGCCAGTTATCGATGAACACAAAAACGAATGTTCCGTTCCGTGGTCCATTCTCAGCGATGCGCTTCAGCAGATTGGCAGGCGTCGCTGGACTGCCAGGTTTGGGAGCCTTGAATGTCTGAATAGGATGAAAAGCTTTCTCGGCGTCCAAGCCATCAATAATCAGTGCGATGCGTCGCTTGCCGATATCATCCGCGATCTCTTGCAAAGGTAGATGGCCGACATGAGGAAATGTTTTAAGCCGTTCCCCCAGTGCCAGCGAAACCTCACCGAAACTTCCGTCAGGCTGAATCCCCCGCCCGTTAAAGTAAACGATTTCATCAAAACTACCAGCGCAGGATATACTCGCAAGAGACGAAACGAGCAGGCCATCATGGATCTCGTCGTTGTAGCCGCTGAAGAGCACATTAAATGCCAAACGCTTTGTCAAGGGGAGTTCCAGCGGTTCGGAGGCAAACGTCATTTGTTCTCCCAGGAGAAGCACATCGTGTTGTCCACAGATATTTTGGAATTTTTCTAATGCCGGTCGGAGGGGCAGATTGGCGCCATCGAAAATGTGGCCTTCGCGTTCGATGTTGCGCCTCGCGGCACGTTCCGACAATTGCTGGAGATGGGTGAGACAAAAGGCCCGTTCCGCTAACGGAATCAAGAACCTGACATTTCCGGACTTCGCTCCATTGGCATTGTTGATAATACCTTCTGGTGGGCTTTTGAGTTCAGCCGCCGCCCAATTATTACCAGCCAGAATCATGGCGGAGTCTTCTTGGCTGCAAGCGAGCGCAATTCGGCAACCCAATTGAGAGATCAACGCACCCAACGACAGTGCGTTGATACCCTTCAGCGTCTGCGTCGCCAAGACTATATGGATGCCGAATGACCGCCCCTGTTTGAGCAGTTGCGATAGCAGATGCTCCGCTGGCTCCGCGACTCGCCGTCCTTCTGTGAACAAGATCTGAAACTCATCAATGACTAAAAGAACTCGTGGCAACGGGTCTCGATGCGCCTTCCGATACTCCGAGAAATCCCGTACCCCGGCTGACTTGAAAAATTTAGCTCTATTTTCTAGTTCGCCCACAAGATGCTGCAGAACTGTTATTCCGTATTCAGGATCGCTTTCCGTGGCGACCAAGCGTGCGTGGGGAAGTAGAGGCTTTGCGTAGACTGTGAACTCCGTGGACTCCTTGTAATCGAGGAGGTAAAGGTCAGCCTCCTGCGGTGAATACTTCTCGGCCAGCGAATGAATCATTACATGAAGGAGGTTCGATTTCCCGGAACCGGTCTTGCCCGCTAAGAGAGCGTGATGTTCGGATTTCGTCGCGCCAAGCGTCAGCGATACGATATCTCCAGAAGGTGTCCACCCAATGGGTATGTCGAATCCGTTGATTGTTGTACTGCCCTTCGCGTAGCCCATCCAAAGATCAGGCAGCCCTCTGCTAAAACGGCTAATTTCTGTGTAACGTTTGGCGAGTACCAAAAGGAAATTGTCCAAGATGTTCTGTCGGGGCCACTGTTCCGGCAGATATGTGTACGACAACCCGCTGTTATCATTTTCCTGAACACGAAGTAAGGCATCCAAACGTTGCGTCGAATGATTCAGCGTAGCGAGCAGTTTCTCATACCGCCTGTCATCCATGCGCTGACTGTGCATGGCAATGATGGGCAGAATGCCGCATCGCGGTCCGTGCTCAATCAGTCGTTCGAGATACCACAGGCTTCTTTCCGACAATTGCTCCGGAACATCGAATAGTAATACAACCTTGTAACGCAATGGGTTATCGGCATTCGCGGAATTGAACTCGCTCCAATTGGAAATCCTGCCCTTGAACCTGTGTTGAATCAGACCTTCGGTTTCATCCATCAACTTGCCGAGCATTTGCTCAATCTCGTCCGCGCGAGTGAGCACGCGCTGTTGCGGCATTAGCTGCTCCACATTCAGAAGCGGCAGAAAAGGTTCGAACGACTGCCCTAATTTCAGGGGATCAATAAGCGTCAGCTCTATCCGCCCCGGCGGGGTAGCCTGTATCAAGCGTAGCAAAAGGTGATGCGCCAGGCGTTGTTGTGCCTGATTGTCCTCCGGCAAAACAAGCGCGTACTCGAACGGAAATTTGATGCAGTAAGGGACCCGGCAGCGGAAATCCTTGAATGATACCTCTTGCGCCCCAAGGAAGATAATATGCGGCATTTCGGTGGCAACACATGAATCACTCCCGTCCAAATCGACGAACGCGGGCTGTTGTCGTCGAATACGCACTACCGCGTGCGCGATCTCTTCTACGGCTCGCTTCCATGCGGTAGCAAGGGCCTTCAACAGATTGCTTTTGCGTAACTGCCTACGTGCTTCCGCCTCCCTGACCTTGTCAGCCAAAAGCCTTGCGTGCGCGTCGGAATGCTCAGCATACGTCTTCAATGCAGCGAGCTGGCGCCGGATGTTTTTCAACTTCGCCTGTAGGCTGTTCCTGTTACTCAATGTTTCCAAGCGCTTGGACTCAAGCCTGCGCCTTATCGCTTCTAGTGTCAATTTCTCATTTGCTCGCTTGTCGAGGTCGCATTGCAGTTTTGCCCATTTCTCCTTGTCTTTATCGTGCACAAACAGATAGACAATCCTCTCGATTATCCAACGGTTCTCTATTTGTTGCTCAAGATTCGCCTTCTGCTGCGTCAATACTCGAAGAGACTCGTCAATTGCGGCAACTCCCTGATCGAGACTGTTGATCTCGGCATCAATCTTCGCTATGTCTCGTTCAATGGCTCCAGCCTGCTGGCGCAGCCTGGTTTCCTCGGATTGTTCACGCTTGGAGTGACCGATATGTTTATTGGATACTTCACGGATGTTATATATGGAGAGGTTAATTCGTTGGCAAGCCTCGTCAAACTCCCGGTCGATACGAGCCAAACCGTTTAGATAATCCGATACAACACTGCGGAGTCTGGTGATGAACTCTTCATAATACGCGGTTGTCTCGCTCATCGCTCAGAACCTTCAACTAAAGTGCATTGACCGTGCCTCTTGTAGGGCCTGGTTAATGTCGAAGGAGGCACGTTCAAGTTCCTCATGGAGTGACCGGAGCAATCCGATTTGATTGCGAATCGGGCCGAGCACATCGGCAATGATGGATTCACCAAACGAATCGCGAACCCCATCACGAAACGTGTCTGTGCACTGCTCAATCATTCCAAATACATCGTCAAACATCATTAACGTCCCGCTCATTAAAAGGAAGCTGGAGAATCATCGTTTCGGGTGTTGCGTCAGGAAAGTATCGGGCGTACAATTCTCCGGAAACCAGATAATCGGATTGGAAGGTCGGATCCTTAGACCGAAACTCGGAAAGTCGTCTTTTCCATTCATCCTCTGAGAGATCGACAGAACGCTGATCATGAACAAGGGCCAGCAACGCATCTGTCGCTACGTCCATTGCGTCCATGTCCCCTGCGTTGCTTGCATCACGCAATTTCTGTATCAGAGGTAAAATGACGGCGAGCTGTTCGCGTGAGATTACTGCGAGCTTTACTTTCATTTACATCACCTCCGCATCGGCGTGTATAAAGGTAAGACATGATTGATCAATCTCGTTTTTGCGCGGTATCATCCCGACCAAAGGTGAACCAGCAACGCGCAATGCCTCGCGCAATTCCTCTTCCTTCTCAGGCGACAAGTCATGGATATCGCGTGAGCAGAGCGTGCAATGAGCGTCCGCCTGCTTATGCCCCTCTGCCTGGAAAACCATATGATCCTTCTGTGCGTAGAGGTAATCCGCTTTGCCACACTTGACTTCAAAAGCTAATGATCCGCCGACTGGCGCCGCCATGCCTTCGCCGCGACCGAGGAGAACCGGGGCGCGCAGGTCCCTCACAATTAAGTCCGTCTTTGTGTACCTGCCGTCGCTTCCCACAAAAGTTCGGCTCTGTGTTTCGATCTTGCTACCTAATGGAGCAAGGGCGTATCGGGCTAGTTGTTCCGCATACTGGCCGCTCAAATGGATGCGAGCGTTGCGGTTGACAATGTTACGCTCGACATCACCCTTCGCAGCCGTCCAGTCGCCGCGATATTTGGCAACCATCTTGCGGTAAGCGGGATCGCGGTCATAAAGATACCCTTGAAATAATCGCTGCTGTTCAGGAGAAAAGTTCATGCGGTCACGAATAACGGTCGGCGTTATTGGTTTTCCATGTTCGGGATGCCAATGAAGCCATTCATAGAATCGTGCCGCAGGCGGATTGGTCGCGAGGTAGGCATCCAACGCGCGGCGTGCAGCAGCCAACCGCGCTTTGCCTATGTCAATGGATTTGTTGACTTCCTGCATGCGAGATGAGCATTCCCTTTGGGCCTGTTCGAAGACCTGCTCCGCCATGGCCAACGCCTGCTTCGCATGCTCGACTCGCTGCTCCATCCGTTGGCGGTTTTCCGTAGCCTTCTCAAACGCAACTATCGCCTCCTCCAGAGCAACTTGCGCAGCCTCTACGCCAGCCTGCGCTTCTGCGACAGCCGCTTCCTCGCCTGAACAGTCAGGCCCGTAGCCATCCTCATCGGGAGGCTGCGCTTCGCAAGCCGACAACGCGAATTCTGCGGCGCTTAGGGTATTCTCCGCAGATTCCAGGCTCTGCTGAGCCTCGGCCATCTCCTGTTGTGCCTCCTGCTCCGACTGGATAGCGTCTTCCAGCATACTTTCACTGGTTTGTACCTCCCCTCGAGCCTCGTTGCATTGGCGTTCCGCTGCTGCGATTTGCTCACGGCAAGCTGTTTCCAATGCCTCACGAACGGATTCCAGTGCGCGGATGAGGTCTTCCAGATTCTCGACTTGCCCTATCGAAACTTGCGCCATTGGGAGTACCTTAGGATTGCAGATAATCTCGCAACCGTGCTGCCAGCGTCATCAGATACGGAATCTGCTCGGACGCATTGGCGTCAAACTGCCTCAGCTGCTGAACGAGTGCCTTGTACTCTTCCTCAAACTGTGCCCGCTTTTCATCTTGCCAGGTGTCTCCAAGCGCAGCGAAAGCGTTATTGAGGTTTGCTGTCGCATCGTTGAGCGCATCAAGAAACATCTGTAGAGAACTCGCGAAACGTTCCAGATCATCAGGGTCTCCGATTGCCTGCGGCATTACCAATACCCTCCATCTTCTGTGTCATCATTTGCGGACTTAGGGACCGCGTTCGGATTCTGCGATTTACTGCGCATGGTCACCGACATAGTAACCTTGCGAAAAAACTCATGTATCTTGTGGGCGCCTGTTGCATGGAACACGGTGTTGGGTATTGCAGAGCCGTTTACTTCAGCCAAGACGGGCGTCTGGGAAATGAAGCGTTCGAGAACCTGCATACCGGGATCCTTTCCGATCCCCATTGCCATGAAAAAGCACTTGGAGGAACGACCGTCGTTGGTCAAAGACTCAAGAGGGCGCTTCCAGTCGTCGGTCGGTTGTCCGTCCGAGACCAAGACCACAGTCGGCCTGTAGGCGCGAGACGGCACAACTTTTTTATCTTCAATCAAGCCATTAGCCAGGGAGAAGGCCGCCCCCATCGCGGTACAGCCATCAGCCGTCATATCCGTCCATTCCACAGATGAAGCAGGAGTCGGCGGCAGATGCAGCGTTGCGCTGTCGCCAAAAATGATGATTGAGACTAGGAACTCGGTCTCCATCCTTTCCTCGGTAGCGAACGACTCTATCATGTTCCTGACAGCCTCATTCAGGATTTGAATCTTCGCAGTTCCGCCTTCGACTAACTCCCATGTTTGGCCATCATCCTCGACGTATTCTCCGGTTCTGCGGACATTCTCAGGATCAACAACCTCGTTCATTGAGCCACTGACATCGATTAACAGAAAGACCGGCAATGGCTTTGCTTTCGGAGCGGTAAACTTGCTTGGGTCAAACATTACCAGTATCCCTCCTCATCAGATTCTTCGCTTGATGCTTCAAGGCTGGATTGATTTGGCGAAGTAGATGACTTTTTCGACCTTTCCGTCCTTGCTTCTATCGTAGCGGGCTTAACCCCGATGGCACTTGGGTCCGGCACAACATTCTTATCCTTCGACTGTGTGCGAATCGTAACGGACATGGTGACGAACTTGAAGAACTCCCGTAATTGCTTGGCGTTCTCGGCATAGAAAAGGGGATTTTTCGTCCCCGCAATGAACCGACCAAGCACTTCTTCGTCCGCGTCCGCGCCGATGGCCATTGCCATACGATCACACTTAGAGGAACGGGCGTCTTTAATGAAATTATCCATTGGGCCCTCCCAATCATCATTCGGTTGGCCGTCCGAAACCAGCACAACAGTTGGGCGATAAGCACGGGACGGCACAACACTCTTGTCCTCGATCATCGCTTTCGCCATCTTGAGTGCAGTCCCAAGCGGTGTCATGCCTCCCGCAGACAAGTCATTCCAAGAAATGTCGCTGGCGCTGGCCAGTTCCTGGTGCAAGTTCACCTCAGCACCAAAGGTGATGATCGCAATATGGATTTCGATCTCACTGGTCTCCGTGTCACGAAAGATCGCCAACATATCCCTGACAGCTGCGTTAAGGTTCCGGATTTTTGCGCCGCCCATGCTCCCGCTCACATCCAGAAGAAGAATCACAGGAAGTGGCTTAGCTGTCGGAGCGGTAAACTTTTTAGGGTCGAACATGGTTTGTCCTCCTTGTGAATTTGTTGTTTTCAATCTTGTAATTCCCAGTCCGAGAAGAACTCCGCCAAGTTTCTGCCCTTGAAGAAGACATCACAGACAAGCCGGCTCCGGTCGATCTTGTGCGCTGTCCGCAGGTCAACCTCTTTGCCAAGGATGAGATTTGAAAGTTTGTCTTTGGCGGCTTGACCACCGTAAGCATAAAGTTCAGTGGCGTCATAACCAGTTGGTCGAACGTGTGTTCCTGTATCTCCGTTCCATTTCCACCTTGGGGTAACTTCAAAAGTGTCGCCGTCGATGATTGCTGTGACTGTAAAAACTGACATGGTTGCTCCTTTCCGTTTACGTTATGCTTCTGACAAGCATACAAAAGCAACCTGCGTGCCAATACAGGGGCGAAACGGTAACCCAATGATTTTACATTGGTTATGAATACATTGCGGATCTTCCCGTCAGCCATCTTCTTAAACCTTGGTTGAAACATTTTCAACTCCGGTTGAAATCAGGTTTCGAGCGTTGAAGAAATTTATGCACTGCCTGTGGTGAAATTCCCAGCAGGCGGGCCGCCTCGCTCTGATTCCCCTGCGCTGTTTCCAGAGCCCGGAGAATAAGCTGTTTACGTGCACTTCCGATGAACTCTTCGAGCGAGAAACCGGGGAAAGGCTCTGGCAACGCGTCTAAGGGATCCGCATAGGTAACAGGTTCCGTAATCAGCAGGTCATCCGCCTCCAAGACGTCCTGCCTGGAAAGCCGGGCGGATCTTTCAATCACGTTCTCTAAATCGCGTACATTGCCAGGCCACGTGTGTCCTTGGAGCCTCGCCAACGCACCTTGCGAGAGTCTTTTGGGCTTCCTCAATGAGCCGTTGATTTTATCGAGAATGTAAAGCGCCAGCTTGGGAATGTCGCTACGGCGTTCACGCAGAGGAGGAATCTTCACTTCCCCAACGTTCAATCGGTAGTAGAGATCCTCACGGAATTTTCCCTGTCGAATCCGTTTGTGGAGGTCACGATTTGTGGCGGCGATAACCCGTACATCAACTTTGTGTGGCTTTTGGGCACCGATTGGTTCAACAAGTCCATCCTGCAGCACTCGAAGAAGTTTTGCCTGGACAGGAAGTGGCAACTCACCCAGCTCATCCAGAAAGAGCGTTCCACCATCTGCAGAATCGAATTTACCTGTCTGGTCGTTGGATGCTCCGGTAAAAGCACCTTTTTTGTGCCCGAATAAAATGCTTTCAACCAAATCTTCCGGGATGGCGGCACAGTTGATTGCAATAAATTTATCTTTTGGACGTCCGCTCAGCCGATGTATAAGGCGAGCAAAAAGCTCTTTTCCAGTACCAGTTTCTCCAAAAATCAAAATAGGGGCATTTGAGGGCGCAAGCATTGCACCGACTTCCAGAGCTTGCCGCATACTGGGATGATCTCCGACGATGCCGAGTTGATTAACGGCGGCTTCCCAATCGACCGAAATGTCTTCATCAGCAGATAGAACTCCGAGTTGCGATCTGACAATAGGAAACTCGTTTGATGTCAGGTCGATTTCTGACACCAGAGGGCGCTCTTTCGTAACAAAATGAGGAGGGCGAACATGAAGAAGCCGTGCCGGGATTTCGCCTGCCGCGCACAACAAAAACCAGCAAGCGTGCATTTGAGGGGTGCCTGATGCAACGGCTACAAAAAAAGTGGCATCAGTCAATGTTTCCTGAATCTCACGGACATGTTCTCGCAACCCCTTTAATATGCCCGCATAGTCAGTGGGGTCATCCAAGGGCATATCCAAGATGTTAATACCTGTTTCAGGATAAAGGGCTGAGATTGCGTCTTGAGTTTCAAGCGTAACCCGGTCGGTCTTAGGGGTGGAAAACAGAATGACCTGATCGAATGAACGTGCTGAGAGGAGAGACAGAATAGGACCGGGTTGTTCCTCTTGCCCTACCAGCCCCTTGAAATAAGGATCATGAAATCCCGTGAATGTAAGCAGGACGTCCATTATTCTTTGTCTGCTCCTCGCCTTTCGGTTGTGTTTTCAGCTGCACCACCGCCACGCACCCATTCGTCCACTTCTTCTTTACTGAACTTCCAGAGCCGGCCGATTTTGTGACCTGGCATTTGCCTTTCACTTATCCACTTGTAGACCGTATCCCGTTTGATCCCGAGATAGGTCGCGATTTCATCTACGGAGAGCCATCGATCTTCCATCATTCGTCTCCACTCACTCCGAGCATCTCATAAGGTTGTCTCGCAACGGTCTCTTTCCATTCGGTTGATGATAGGTTTACCATGGACCAGACTCGAATTTACCGGTCTTTTGTCCAGACAAACCCGGATAAACAAAGATAAAGTATATCAATCGAGGGTCTGATGTCAAGGAATATCTCCAAGTTTATTCCGTGTTTATCCCGATTTAACCGGCTAAAGCCAGCGTGACTTCCCCAGCGGAGCAAGCCGACGCTTAATGATCTCGTCACCCACATAAAGCCAGACCGGAACAACCGTCCCCCCGGTGAACGCCGGGACCAGTACACGTCGGTACAAGCTGGGGCCGCCAGGATAGAACCCTTCCAGCCGATCAATGGCAGGCAGGTGGATTTGATGGGTCGTCAAAGGTTAATAGTTCGCCGTACACAGGGCCCCAGTCGCTCGTGTGGCGCTTTCCGACGTCGGTTCGAGACGTGACGCCAGATGTCCGGCCGGGCGTGCCTTTGGCACGTCCAGTTCGGCCCTCCTGCGGAATTGTCATTGGGGTTCGTGGGAGATCCTCTTCGGTTCATGCGGCTCTCTGTCACGGTGCCTTCCCCCTTTTCGCCTGGGCGATGAACTCGAGAGACTCCCTCGAGAACTCCATCAGAACCTCATGCTTGAACACAATGAGGCTCATGGCGGAGACAGAGAGCTCCCGCCAGCTGCGCTCCTCGGCGAGGACGGCATCCAGGAAGGCCGGGTCCGAGGCGTAGAGCACCACCCGGTACCGGCGGTGGGCCCGCAGTTCGAGCGGCTTGTTCCCCTTGAGCACGAGGATGGTTTCGGGATCGAGCCGGGACGCGAGCACCGCCGTTATCTGGCCCCGGCAGAGTTCCAGGCGCGCCCTGAACCTCTCCATATCAATCCGGTCGTCCCGGACGGCGTTGTGGGCCAGGCGGAAAAGCAGTTCGCTGTCCACCTGGGCGAAGCGTCGCAGTTTGAACCGACGGAAAAGGTAGTCGGCGTTGTAGATCGTGCCGTTGTGGGTTTCGATGATGTCGCCGGCCCGAATCGGATGGTTGTTGCGGTTGACGCGCTCATCCCCTCGGGTGCGCCACCTGGTGTGTCCGAGCAGGATCGTGGTGCGATTGTCGATGCCGGACAATACATCTTGATACGCCTTGTCCGTGACGAACTGGCCGGCGCGTGCCGGCCGTTTAAAGAGTCGGTGTTCACCGTCGCGGTTGAGCCAGGCGACACCCGTGGCGTGGGGGTCTCTGCATTCACTCATGACCAGCAGCCGCGTGAAGAGCCATGCCAGGTACTCCCGTTCCTCGGCACGCCGCCGTTTCTTCCCGAAGATGACTCCCGCCAATCCGCACATCAGGGCTTCCCTCCCTGGGCTTCGACAATGAAGCCCCGGAAAACGCCTTCGGCATATTCCTTGGTGTGGGTCTCAATCCACCGGGCGGCCTCGGGAAAGCCGAGTTCCCCGGCAATCCTGACAACCGCTGGTCGGTCGAGCATGTTGGTGAGCCCCGAGAGACGGACGGCGTCGATACCCTGCCAGACAACGGCGGGAACTCCGACCCCGGCGGTCTTCTCGTCCAGGATCACAGCCAGCCCCTGGTCGACCAGCGCGGCCAGGAAAGAAGCGGCCTTCTCTTCAATGGCATCCCCTTTGACCACCAGTTCGATACCGGCCAGCATCTTGGCGTTGCGCAGGACCATGTCGATGTAGTCCTCGCAATCCCGATGATCGGAAAACAGGGTCGCCCCTTTCATGGCCAGGACCACCTCGAGAGGGGACCGGCCGGTGAAAACTTCACCGTCACCATCGAGGGGGCGGCCGTCCAGCGCGGTGTTCCTTATCAGAACCTTCATGACGTACCTCCATCATCCGTCACCGCAGGTTCGTCCCCTGAAAACGCCGGAGGCCGGGTTTGCGGCCCGGCCTCCGTGGGAGATTCCGCCTTGGTGGCGGTTTGTTGTTTGGGTTTGGGTCTTCCTCGCTTGAACGCCGAGTCGCCCGGCAAAGCAGCAAGAAGATGTTTGCGCGCCGTCTTGAACTCGTCGCCGATGAGCCCGAGGTGCAGGAGGAAAACCCTGAAGTCGTACCTGGCGCTCTGCGGGTCGAAGCTGCGTTTGCGGCTGGAAGCGGCCCGACCGTTCAGGGCCTTGGCGGCTACGGCCAGGACCAGCTGGATGTAGGCTCGAACCTTGCCTGCGTGGAGCGTCCCTTCGAACCAGCGGAACTCCACGGTGCCCCGGTACCAGACATTGTGCAGGTTCACCCCGTAATAGCAGGTTAATGTGGTTTAATTTTAACGGACACTCTGCTAAGAGCAGTTAAACAGAAAGCGAGGTGTCCAATGAGTGAAAAAAAACGACCAAAATACACGAAAGAATTCAAACAAGACGCCATCAAACTGGTT
>Ga0256914_1003884_pt1 | contig 11560 bp, 5 predicted proteins | sample HulkmetaG_FD_191571 | JGI IMG/M metagenome (GOLD analysis project Ga0256914, IMG submission 191571) | Hydrothermal chimney microbial communities from Main Endeavour vent field at the Juan de Fuca Ridge, Pacific Ocean - Hulk | ecosystem: Environmental > Aquatic > Marine > Hydrothermal vents ...
ACTGCGCGGCATAGGTCTTGAGTTCGACTTCCGGAGCGCTCGAGTCGTCGAGCAGGGTCCACGGAAACGGCGCACGGCCCAGTTCGTTGTTCGGTCCATCCACGGCGAGTTCATCGCCATAGTAGATCATGGGGGCACCCGGCAGGGTCGCCTGCAACAGAAATGCTTCCTTCAGCTTCTCCAGGTCGCCTTCCGCCCGGCTCACGAACCGCGCCGTGTCATGGCTGCTGATGAGATTCTGGCTGCTCAGATAGAACGGGGCCGGATAGACACGACGTTCGGTGGCGAGATGAGACTCGAACGAGGCGACGGAGGTGACGCTTCCCGGGGTCATGGTGCCGTAGACGCCCGAACATTCCGAGACATCGTTGTGAACGCCGGTACCGGTGACGAAGCAACTGACGGGCATGGCGAAGTAGTGGTAGTTCATGACGCCGTCGAATACGCCGGCCGTGTAGTCCTTGCCCAGGTTGCTCGATGCGTCCTGCCAAAGCTCGCCGACCACGTACTTGTCGTTCCCCACCGCGTCGACCGCGGTCCGAAATCCTTGCCAGATCGAGAGGTCATTGGCCTCCTTGCTGCAATCGGAAGGGACGGCGTTGGTGAAGTAGCCGGCATTGTCCGGCACGTCGAGCCGCCATCCGTCGAGGCCGGAGGGCAGGAGTGCGCCGTCTGCGAGCCACATGCCGGCGATGGACTGGGCCGCGGCCAGGGGGTTCGCCGCGCTGGAACCGCCGTAGAGCCAGACTCGAGGGCTCGAGTCGGGTTGCGTGGGGGACTTGTAGTCGATGTCGGGCATGAACTCGAATCCGGCCCACCCGCAATTGTGGGCCGCAGGTTCGGTGGTGTCGCCGTCTCTGTCCACGTCCCAGGCGTCGACCCCGACCCAGATCTTGAACCAGTCGGTGTAGGGCCCGGTGCAATCGGTCCAGTTACCAGCCACGCTGTTGAGGAAAACCTCTTCCCACGCCCCGCAATCGTCCGGGTAGGGGTCGTATCCCGAGGCTGTGTCCCCGTCGAGTGCGTAGTTCATCCACTGGTTGTAGTATTTGCTCACGTCCGAGGTGTGGTTGAAAACCCCATCGAGGATGAGCCGGATGCCACGCCCGGCCGCCGCGTCCACCAGGCTGGCGAGCAGGGCGTTGCTGCCGAACCGGGGATCCACCTGGGTGTAGTCCATGGTGTCATACTTGTGGTTCGAGAGTGAGCGAAACACTGGATTCAGGTAGATGGCGGTGGCGCCGAGGGAGGAGATGTAGTCCAGCTTGGCTGCAATACCTGCCAGGTCGCCGCCGAAAAAGTCGCACGGACCGCCGTTGGGGGTGTCGTCCCAGTTTTCGTGCACCTCGCAGGACTTGCTCCAACCATCTGGTGCTGGAGGCACGGAATAGGCCTGGCATTGAGGGGCGTCCGGGAGGGCCGGGGAATAGTCGAGGTACCAGAAACAGTCGTCCGGGAACAGGCTGTCATTGGTCGGGTCCCCATTGTAGAACCGATCTGGAAAGATCTGATAGAAGACCGCGTTTTTGGACCAGTCTGGGGTCCGGAGGCCCGGGACCAGGTGGAAATTGTAGTCCTCGCCCCGGTAGTCGTCGCTCATGCCCCGCACGTTCCACAGGTCGCCCGGTGCTCCGGCATCGTAGTAGTCGGTGTCGGTTCCGTCGATGACCTCGAAGCGGTAGTACACGTGGGAGGTGGTGACCGGGACCGTGAACGCGACAGTCCAGGTGTCGAATAGTCCGTCTGTACCGGTCAGGGACATGGGAAGGCGTTGTTCCCGGTCCGGGCCGGAGAACCAGAGGCGACAGGTGACCGCGGTGAGGTCGCCCGCCTTGGCTCGAAGGCCCAGCGTGATCGTGTCCCCTGCATCGAATTCGAGGGGAGAGACGAAGTTGGCGGTGGTGTCACTGAAAATGCCGTCCCACTCCACGTCGTTGTCGTGGGCCGCCGCGCTGGCCTTGCCGGAGATGAGCCCGAATGCGAGGATCCCGGCAAACACGTGGGTCTTGAAGCTCATGAGACCTCCCGACGATGGTCGTTTTGCAACCCGACGGTCGACGCCGCCGTCCTGCCGAACGGAGATCGTAGCACGCGGCAGGACCTCCTAGCAACTCAACCTGCCCGGCGGCGTTCGCTCAACGGACCGATGAAAGACGTGAGGCCGTGCGGACCGGCCCCTGCGGGTCGCTGCGCCACGCTCGACATCCGGACACGTTGTCGCTAGAATGGCGAAGGGTCGCCAACCGTGCGAAAAGGGTGGAGGTGGGTATGCGTTTTTCCTGTGCCTGTCCGGCGTGCGGGTACCTGATGCATATTCCGCAGGACGAATCCGGGGGAGAGGTACAGTGTGCAGCATGCGGTGAGCCGTTCATTGCGACGATGTCCCCGGCGGGGGCGTCCGGGGTGGCCCGAGGCAAGCCGACGCGCCGTCCTGTTCCGTCCCCTGCTCCGGTGTCGTCACGGGAGGAGGGGACGGGTGATGTGGGTGAAGGGGGGGCGACAGAACGCAAGGACGGCGGGGCAGGCGGTGGGATGTCCTCCGGTGTTCCTGGGAGTGGTGGGCCGGCGCCTTCGGGGGGGCGACCGGGTTTGCACGGGGGAGGTGCGGTGCAGCGTCGCTCTCCTCCTCCACCGAGCTTCAAGCTGGGCGTGGTGACCGAGGTCACGTGCCCTGCTTGCGGCGCGGTGAACAGCGCGCACGCTGCGCGCTGCCACGCTTGCCGGAACCTCTTGCTGGGGGCGCGGCCGGTCCGCGTGCCGGTAAAGAGGCCGCTGATGGTCACCTTGCTGGGCATTCAGCAAGGACTGAGCGCTTTCCTGGCCCTTTCGGCGCTCGTGGCCTTGCGTTCGCAGGCCGGCTTGCTCCAGGGACTCCCCCTACCCTTCTCCATGGCCTGGATCTACGTGGGTCTCCTTGCGATTGCAGGGGTGTGCGGCGTCCTGGCCGTGGGGCTTTGGAAACTCAAGTCCTGGGCACGCCTGGCTCAGTTGCTGGAATCCATCCCGGGTCTTCTGGTCTTTCCCGTGGGGACCCTGGTGTCGGCCGTCGTGCTTCTCTACCTGGCCCGGCCCGAGGTCAAGATTTTGTTCAGCGGCGACCCCGGCGACCTGCCGCGCGGCCGCCGGGAAGCGCTGGAAAGGCGGTGGCAGGGAGGGACGTTTTCGACCGGGGTGGTCGGCCTGATGGTGCTCTTCACCGGCTTGATGGCGGTGTCGGTTCCGGCCGGGGCGATCTACGCCTACATGACGGTGCGGGCCGGTGTTGCGAGGCAGCGCGAGACGGTGGAGAGCATGAACGCCCTGGCCAAGGTGCTCGAGCAGTTCAAGGAGGCCCGGGGTGCGTATCCGGAGGTGGAGGACGTGGCCGGGCTGGTGCGGGAACTGGAGTCTTTTTCGGGCGAGGCGCTGTCGGACCGGGACGGATGGGGACGGACCTATCATTTCGAGCGGCTGGAAGGAGGCCGGGGGTACCGGCTGGTTTCCTTTGGAGCGGACGGGCGGCCGGGCGAGATTCACCCTGAAGGACGCAGCAAGGACATGGTCTGGCTTGCCGATCTGGCGTCGGACATCGTGGTTCAGAACGGGCGATTCCGGCGTTGGCCTGCCCGGGTGGAGTTGCCCCCCGATGCGGTGGGACTGCCGGAGGAGACGGTCCGGGAACTCCTGAACCAGGCCGGGGCAGGGGCGGACTCGGATACGGGTGGACCCTCCGAGGCTCCAACGCCGGGTCCGGCGTCTCGAGTGGTGAAGCTGTCGGAGTTGAGGAAGTTCTATGGTCGCCCGCTGAGCATCTATCTGAAAGACGGTACGGTGGTCCAGGCGATACCCCGAAAGGTCAACGCGAGGGAGATCATGGTGGACCAGTATTTCGACTCCGGGGCCATGACGTTTCCGATCCCGCTCGAAAGTGTGGTCCGGATCGAGACCATCCCGGCCAGGTGACGAATCGGCAGCGGGTTCGAGGAGGTGTGGTGGATTCGAGCGAGGCGGAGAGGGCCGTGGCGGTATGGGGGGATGATCGGGGTCAGGAGACAGGGGCGTTGCGGCCCGGCGATCGCCTCGCGTGGTGGCTGCTGCCCATCCTCCTGCTTGCTCTTCCAACCTTGACCTATCCGCCGGGGGTGGACCAGGCCACGTTCACCCTGGTCGGGGACGGCTGGTTGGACGGATTCCTACCCTACGCGGACCGCTGGGATGTGAAGCCACCCGGCATCTTCCTGCTGTACGGATTGGCCCGGGCCTTGATGGGCCACACCTGGTGGGCCATCCGGGTGCTCGATGTGGTCTGGACCATGGCCACGTGCGTCCTCCTGTTTCGACTGGGACGCCGCCTGGGGCCCCGCACCGGCCAACTCGCGGCGTTCGGCTACGGATTGCACGTGATGGTTCAGCCTCCCTGGGAACTGGGTCAGACAGACGGCATGACCGGTCTCCTGGTCGTGGCGGCTGCGAGCCTGTTTGCGTCGGCCTTGCACGCTCCCTCTGGGAGAAAACAGCGCGCCCGGGCCACACTCCAGACGCTCGTGGCGGGACTTCTCCTTGGGGGAGCCATCCTGCTCAAGCTGCCCGCCGCCCTGTTCCTGCTCGTCCCGGTCGGAATGCTCGCACTCCAGATCGGGCCTCGAGGCCGGCTCGATCGGACCCACCTCCGGTTGCTCGCTGCCCTCGCGCTGGGCGTGTTTCTGCCGTTGAGCGGCACCGTGCTTTACTTCGCGTTTGTGGGCGGACTCCAGATGTTCCTGGAGACCTTGTTCGTCTGGGCGCCCCGGCTGGCGTGGGGCGGTGCCCGAGCCCCGTGGTCGGCCCTTTTCTCCAACGGCGTGGTGCTGGGCCATCGAAACCTGTGGTCCGTACCTCTCCTGGCCGGCGGCGCTCTGGTCGCAGTGGTGTTGGAATCGATTCGGGGCAACTTGCGAAAGCTTGCCATTCCCCTCTTGCTGCTGGGGGCCGGGCTCCTGATGACCACGATCCAGTTCAAGTTCTACCGGTATCACTGGATGGCCTGTCTGCCGGGCCTGGCTCTGCTCGCCGGACACGGTCTGGGTGAAGCCTGGTCGGCGGTGCGGGGCGTGAAGGAACAGTGGCAGCGCCGGGTGGCCACGCTGTCCTTTGTCGTCGGGGCCCTGGCCGCCCTACCGCTCGACATGGCCCGGCCCTTCGCCGCCACCGGCTGGCTCGTGGCCCGGATTTCCGGCCGGATCGACGAGGTTGGCTATTATCAACGGTTTTTCCAGGCCAGTTCGGCGGAAAGCTACAACTTTGCGGAAGACCTTGTCGTCGGCCGGTATGTGCGCGACCATGCGCCGGCCGGGTCCACCTTGTTCGTCTGGGGATTCGAGCCGCCCATCTACATCGAGTCGGGCTGTGCGCCGGCCTCCCGGTTCATCTACCACTACCCGGTCGCCGCCCGCTGGGCCCCCCCACGATGGCGCACCACGCTCCTCTCCGACCTCCAGGCACAGGATCCGACGTACTTCGTGGTCTCCCACAAAGGGTCTGCGCCATGGATGACAGGCCGTTCAGGCAATACCGCGGACCTCCTGGCCACAGTCCCAGGCCTCGAGACGTTCTTGAGGCGGGGCTACAACCTGGAAACCACCATCGGGGCGTTCGACCTCTATCGGCGCCGGGAAACCGCCCCCGGAGCAGGTGCGGTCGAGACATCCGGCTCCCCGTGATCACGTGCTGGACGCCGAGGGGTCGGCCAGGTCGACCGGGCCGGGGCCCTGGGGAGAAAGCAGCCCCTCGATCAGATACTCCATCGAAAGCAGCATGGCACTCATTTCCCCGAGGATTCCCGCCACCTCCGCGTGGGTCTCCCCTCCCCCGAGCTGCTCACTCAACCTGTTCACCAGGTCCTGAAAGTCGCGCAGGTCCCGTCGCAACTGGGCGAGTTGCTCCCGGCCCGGTGCCTGAAGCTCCATGGAGGACGGGACCACCGCGGTGGCGGCTCCAATCTCCTCCCCGGACATCGATCCCGTGGATCCCGTGCCCGGGTCCGAGGGGGGGGCGACCGACACCGACGGGGGGGGCGCCATCATCTCGGCCACACGCTCCTTCTCCGCGGCCAGATCGGCCTCCAGTTCCGATACCCGCTGCTTGAACTCCTCTTCCCGGGACCGAGCCAGGCTCACCTCCCGACGAAGGCGCTCCAGATCCCGTCGCAGTCGGCGCGGATCGTCCTCCTCAGGCCTCGGTGACTGCTTCCGCGCCTGCTGATAGAGACGCCAGGCATGCACGTACCAGTAGGTCACCACCGGAATCGGCAACCCTTCCAGTTCCAAGGGGTCCGGGAGGTGGCCCGGTGGCACGTTGGCCGGATTGGCTCGAGGGTCCAATTCACTGGGGGCCGCCCGTTGCGATCGACGCCGCATGACCCGGGTGTCGGTAGGAGCCGGCATGTCCGGCACACTGTCCACCACCCCGGGGATCGAATCCGGACCTCGAGAGGATTCCCCGGCACGCGGGGGCAGCAGGACCATGGACTGCGACCCGATGGTCAGGCGGTCACCGAAGTCCACGGCACACTCGCCGGTGACCCTTCGTCCGTTGACCCAGGTGCCCGTGCGGCTCGAGTCCACCACGAACCACTGTCCGTTTCGGTGGACCAGTGTGGCATGCCGGTGGGACACCTCGGGCATGGGCAACAGGACGTGGCAGTGCACGTCGCGGCCGAAAATGACCTGGTCCACGCCCTCGAACGCCAGTTCCGGCTCCGAGGAACGGGGACCGTCCAGAAACCTGACTTGAATTCCGCTCAAGACCCACTCCCTGGCTTCACGACCCGGCGACCACGCGCCCAACCCGCTCGGGATACCCGGGCACGGGACCGGTACGGGTCCTGCTCCTGCTTCCTGTCAACCTCCTGACCGACTGCGCCCTCCCCCTGTTCCGGCAGAAAGCTCGATCACCTGCCGTAGCGTGAGGTCCGGGTTCATCAACGGGGCCATGGCGCCGTCCACTGCACGCCACGCTCCGGCGGGACGCCTGCCCAGGTCCACCACGTCCCCCCCGGACGCCTCCCCGGTGATGAGCTGCGTCAGCACCCTGGCCGAAGGGTCACGGAAGAAGAACCACAATAGCGGCCGTCGCCCCTGCCCCGCTCCAGCGGTCCAGAACAAGGCCGGCCTCAAGCGCGTGGCTCGAGACAGGTTCGTCAGCAGCATGGACCAAAAGGCCGCCTCGAACTCGAGTTCCGACTCCTCGTAGCCAAGCGGGACGGTAAGGCCCCATTGCCACAGCCGGGGGACCTGGCGGCGGGAAGCAGCGACCGCGGCCGAGGCCTCGGCAAGCATGGAAACACTCCAGCGGCCGCTGAACTGGCCCTGGTCCAGAAAATCCTTGAACGCCTTCCGGTCGGCAGGTTGAGGCCCGGTCAATGCTTCCAGTCCTTCGAGAGCCGGGGTGAGTTCCGCCACCGGCAGTCCGGCAATCGCCTCGGCGGTCAGCCGGTCCAGGGCGTGAAACAGGGTGCTGGAGGCAGCGATTCGCCAGCCCACGTCCGGACCCTCCAGAAGCGGTGAGGTGGCGAAGCAAACCAGGGGAAAGGCGCGTCCGTGCCGGTCCCGGGAAAAGCCCAGGGTCCCCAGGAGGGTCTGCCCGCTCCGCATGGGAGAGAGATGGAAACGGTAGACGCCCGCCGACGAGTAGGTCTGGTCGAACGCCTTGCCCAGACTGCTCCGCGCCATGTGGAGTCCCTGTTGGATCCATGTGTCGAACGACAAGGCTGAAGGCTGGGTCTGCCGGAATCGAAAGAAGTCTCCCCGATCCGGAAGCTTCCCGAAACAGCCGATCCGCGCGTTCTGTTGCACCTCTTTCACACCTTCTCCCAGGCTCGTATCACGCCCCGGTGCGCTCGAGCGCCAGGTCCTTCTCACCTGGACGGCCCGCGGCTCCCTTCCTGAAACATGTGCTCCGGCAATGCGATCCGGCGGAGTTGATCCACACTCATCCGCCGCTCAAAAAGCTTGCCAGGAAACTCCAGCCAAATCGTGGCGTCCCACCGGCCCCCGGTGGCACCCGCGGTCGCTTTCCAGCAGAACGACCGGCGGTTTCGTAACTCCGTGTCCGCAGCCTCCAACAAACGCTCGAACGCCCACGGCCCATCGAACCGATAGAGCGTCTCGAAGGTGGCTCGAGGTCCGGAACCGACCACCACGCCCAGGGCCACTCCGTCCCCAAACGCAGGACACTCGGTCGCAGCACGACTGCTCATTCGAAAACTCCAGCATGTCCCGGCCGACTCGAAACGGACCGCACTGACCCGACTCGAGCGGCTGCCCGAGGCCAGTTCGGGACGGATGTCCGAAGGAGGATCGGAAACACACTGCGCGGTGGAAAACGTGCGCCGCACCTCGGCCACAGCCGATACAAAAGCATCCGAGAGTCGCAACGCAGGCCCCAATCGTCCTCGACGCGCCTCGATCTGCATGGCACGACTGTCCACCAGGAACCGCCCCAGTTCGGAATCCAGGAAACGGGTCAGGCTGGAATCTCCATTGCCCAGCACCGCTTCCAGTTCCGGGCACGATGCCACAGAATGGGCCCCCGGCGACAACGGATACCGGGAGGCAAGATTGCGCCAGGCCGACCAGACCTCGCTCCGCCAGCGGGTGTCGAGCACTCGTTGCACCCGACCCCGCACCAGGGTCCAGGTCGCCTGAACCACATCTTGAACCATCGCTCGAACCCGCTGAGCAGCCAGGGGATCCCCATCGGTGACGCTCTGTTCGAACCGGCGGGCGGCATCGAGCGCTCGGGTCAACTCCGAGTCCCCGGCCACCGTGGACTCCAGCAGAGACAACACAGGCTCGACCGCAGATGGATCTTCGTTTAGCTCCGCCAGCTTGAGCCTCAATGCATGAAGCGATGAATGAAGATTCGAGAGCGCCTCTGCTGTGGGAGACGGCGCCTCCTGGTCCGGCGCCACCGCGGCAGGATAAGGGGCGAAAGCAGCGGTCAGTTTCTGGCAAGGGTCCACCCGGGAGGGCAAGGACACGTCGAGACCTCCGGGCAGAGAAATCCCATGGGGGGCGACTCCCCCGATCTCACGAAACACGGCCACCAGATCCGATGTGCGCGCGGTGGTGAAGTTCGAGAGCACGCTCTCCACGTCGGCCAGCGATTCGAGAGATTGGCGGAGGCTCCAGTGGTTGAGCCAGTCCTTCCACCACCGGAGGTAGCGGCGCTGGTACTGGTCCCAGAGAGCGTCCGGATCCCGGGCCTGGTTCGGCAGGTCCATGTTCAGGACACAGTCGCGGTCTCCTTCGAACCGGACGTCGGAAAGTGCCTTTCGAAACGCGCGGCAGGACGGCTCGAGATAGAGGGGGTCCACCCGAGGAACTCGAGTAACCTCCAGTGCGATGGCCGGCGGGGGAGGCAGGGAGAGCGCACTGACCACCTTCTGGTAGGCTCGCACGGCCAAGTCTGCCCGGGCCAGGCCACTCCGGGCTCGAGCCACAAGGCCGTCGTCGAGGTCGATCCATGGCAGGGCGTTGCTCTGACCCACCCGCTCGGCCACATCGGAGAAGATTGCGCCAAACCGGGATACGTCCCCGGCGCGGGTCGCCCGTTTCCATTCCTGCTCGATCCGAGAGCCGAGCCCGAAGTCGCCCCGATAGCATCCGCCCCCGGAGAGGGCGAGGCCGGTCTCCAAGGTCTGGTAGTAGCGTTCGAACAGTCTGAAGTCCCGGGAATCCTGGTCCGGAGTCCAGGAAGCGGCCAGGACGAGCTGGCGCGCGATCCGGTCGGCCACGGGATCCAGAATCACCTCCTTCAGGCGTTCGGCATAGACACGCTCGAGCTGGGCAAGCATGACGGAGTAGTTTCCTGGGCGCACACGGGCGGCGGTCAACCGGTCGAGTTGGCGGCGGAAGCGGTCGAGCTGTTCGAGAGGGGCGAGTTCCCCGCCGCCGCGGTCTCGTGCGCCGTACAGGAGCCCGAGGTAAGCCTGGCGCGTTCGGTCCAATCGCACCCTCGTTCGCTGGTAGGTGGTCCCCATCAGTCCTGACAGGAGGGCCACAGAAAGGAACGACAGGGCCAGCACCGCAACCCGCCATCTTTTCACCGTCGCCACCCGTGCCCGCCGATGGTAGAGTGCGGCAAGTCTCTGGACGACGACTTTTCCGAACAGATCGCGCACAAACCAGGAGCCTTCGGGACGTTCCGGCGGCGCGCCTTCGAACCGTCCTTGCCAGGGGACCCCGAACCGCTCCTCCACCGGGTCCCGCATGGGCAGGGCGCCCTGGTCCCCCACCTTGCCACAGAGCAGGTACACGCCGGCCAGCAAGGGAGACATCTCCAGGTCAAGCGGTTCGGCGAGCCGGGAGGCGAATCGGGTCAGGCTCCGGGACGCGGCCTTCAGGTGGCGCAGGAAAGCCATCACCTGCTCGAGTTCGCCCGGGGAACTCACCGCCAGTGACCGACTCAGGACGAACGTCTCGACTCGTCCCACCAGGGCCTCGAAATGGCTCTCGATCCGGTCCAGAAAAGCGTCCGGGTCTGCTGTGTCCGCCCGGAACGGAAACCCCCACGGCCGCTCTCGTTCCCGCGGGTCCAGGCTCGAAAGGGCGACATCGAAGCCCTCGAGCAGGTCGACCTTGGTGATGAGGATCAGAATCGGAACCCGGGACCGCAGCCGACTGTAGGCCTCTCCCACGCGCTCGCGGAGGGTGTCCGCCAGTTCGTCCAGTTCGGCCGGGCCGAGCGGGAGGATCTCGTCCAACCCCACGGTGACGAGCACTCCATCGATGGGGCGACGCTTTCGGTGCTGATAGAGGAGGTCCAGGAACGCCAGCCACTCGGGTTCGTCTTCGAACTCCCGGGCGTACCGGCCTGCGGTATCCAGGAACACGGCGTCTGGTGAGAACCACCAGTCACAGTTGCGGGTGCCGCCGACGCCTTGTACCGCCTGGGATCGGGGGAATCGAAGTCCGGATACGCGAAGGGCCGTGGATTTGCCGGCATTGGGGGGGCCCACGAGCAGGAACCAGGGGACCCGGTAGAGGGCCAGGCTGGTCCGCATGGCCCCGCCGCTCCGGGCGACGAGCGACGCCACGGCGCGATCGAACTGCCGGGCCAACTCCGCGTGCTCCTCCGACTCGGGCTCTCCGCCATCGTCCCTGCTCAGCCCCGCCTTGAGTTTCAACGAGGCCATGAGACGCCGGATCCACCACCCGATGAGAACCAGGGCAATCAACGCGCCGACCAGGGACGTGGTGATGATCCGGTGGCGGGTGGCGTCCGGTCCGTCCCCGAACGGGAGAACGAAGTAAAGGCCTGCGAGCAAGCCCGCAACCAGCAGTACCGACAGCAAGACGAGGAACGCCCGTTTCATCTATCGAGATCCCGTTTCTCCGGCCACCAGTTCCACCGCGAATGCTTCGACCGCATTCCCGGCGATGGACCACATCACCACTCCGGCGACCAGAAGCACACAGGCTGCCAGGATCGGGGCCACCCAGATGGGGAGCGAGGTGTGCTCCGGTTCCATCTCCGCCCGCGCCGGAACCCGCCCAACCGGCTCGACTCGAGGCAATGCCCGCCGAAGCCCGACCCGAAG
>Ga0256914_1003885_pt1 | contig 11557 bp, 9 predicted proteins | sample HulkmetaG_FD_191571 | JGI IMG/M metagenome (GOLD analysis project Ga0256914, IMG submission 191571) | Hydrothermal chimney microbial communities from Main Endeavour vent field at the Juan de Fuca Ridge, Pacific Ocean - Hulk | ecosystem: Environmental > Aquatic > Marine > Hydrothermal vents ...
CTACCCGGCCACCAAAGCCGCCCAACTCGACCCCATCGAAGCCTTGCGCTACGAATAACCAATCCCTGCCCATTTTGCCTTGCGCAATCCCACGCCCTTTTGGAGAAACCCGATGAAAAAACATCCCTTGTTTCGCATCGTCACCCTACTCGGCCTGCTGGCCCTCGGCCTGACGGCCTGCGCTTCATCCCAAGAAGCCGAAACCACCGCTCAAGCCGACACGATAACCCAAACCGACGCCCCCGAATCCGTGGTGTTGCTGGTTGGCACCTGGAAGCTGGATGGCACCCCCCAGGAAATCACCAGCGAACAAGCCGCCAAACTCCTCCCCCTGTGGCAACTCTTCCAAACCCTCAGCACCAGCGACACCACCGCGCCTGAAGAAATCACAGCCGTGCTGAAACAAATCAAACAGGTGATGACCCCCGAACAGCTGGACGCCATCGCAGCGATGAACATCACCTTAGACGACATGCGCGCCTTCATGCAAGAGATGGGCGTCGCAGGCCAAGGCGGCGGCACCGGTCCAGGCAACGGCACCGGCAAGCCCCCCGAAGGCATGGTGCCCGGCTCGGGCATGGGCGGCGGCGCCAACACCAGCGGCCTTTCCCCGCAGGAAATCGCCACCGCACAGGCCCAACGCGCCAGCGCAACCTCCGCAGACCGCGTGCCCGGCCCCCTGCTGAATGGCTTTATCGCCTATCTCCAAACCAAAGCTGGCCAGTAAATCACCCCCCTCCCCAAAACACAACAGCCCTGCAAACGCAGGGCTGTTTTTGTTTGCTTGACCGTCAACCAACGAGCAGATACGCCCTAATTGACCCGCGTCACATACGCACCAGTGCGGGTATCCACCCGAATCACATCGCCCTGGCTGACAAATGCAGGCACTTGGACCTCCAAACCGGTCTCAGTGACCACCTTCTTGGTGACCCCAGTGGCCGTATCCCCCCGCACAGCGACTTCCGCTTCCACCACTTTCATATCCACCGTAATGGGCAATTCCACATCCAAAGGCTCGCCCTTGTAAAAGGTGAGTTTGACTTCCATACTGTCTTTCAAAAACTTCGCCGCATCGCCCAACACCTGAGCCGGAATCGCGAACTGCTCATAAGTTTCCGTATCCATGAAATAATAGTATTCGCTATCGTTGTAAAGATACTGGGCGTTGTGGTGGTCCAGCCGCACATCCTGCACCTGATTACCCGAGGGAAACGTCCGCTCGATAATCGCGCCCGAGCGCAAATCTCGCGCCTTGATGCGGATGGTCGCCTTGCCGCGGCCAGGCTTGTGATGATGGTAATCCAGCACCCGATACAGGTTGCCGTCTAATTCAAAAGTCACGCCTTTGCGCAGGTCGTTCACATCAATCATGGTTTCTTCTCCCTGAAAATGAAGTCACTTTGATTATACCAAACCCTTCTGCCCACGGCGGGTTGAGCCGCAACAGCCTGCGAGGCCCGCCGGAAGCCCCCCAGCCGCCGCTTTTTTTGCCAGGTTGCTGACGCTTCGACGGTCACCCATCACAACACCACCCCATCGCCCGCCGCACGGACGCAAGATTCCTCCGAAGAACCCCATAGATTTTTTCCGCGGCTCATGCTAAGATAACGCCATGTCGCGCAAAGCCTTCCCCCTCCCCCGGATTGCCCGCACCACGTTGATGCTCACCGCGCTGTTCGCGGTGGACAAAGTGTTGGCCTTTGGGCGCCAAATTCTCATTGGCCACCAATTCCAACTCTCCGCAGCCCTGGATGCCTTCAACGCGGCCAACAACCTGCCCGACCTGCTTTTCGCGCTCATCTCAGGGGGCGCGCTGGCCATGGCTTTCATCCCTGTGTTGGCGGAATATCGCACCACCCGGGGGCGTGCAGCCCTGTGGGAGCTTTTCTCTCGGGTGGCCAATCTGGCCTTCCTGACCACTGCCGCGTTGGCCATCGTGATAGCCATTTTTGCGCTTCCCCTCATCCGCTGGGAATTTGGCATCGCGCCGCACTTCACCCCTGAGCAACAGCATCTGACCGCTTCCCTCATGCGCTTAGACCTCATTGCCACGGTGATTTTCTCGCTCAGCGGCCTGGTCACTGCCGGGCTGCAAGCCAATCAGCATTTCTTCCTGCCGGCGCTGGCCCCGCTCATGTATAACCTGGGGCAAATTTTCGGGGCCGCGGTGCTGGCGCCCGAAAAGGGGTTGAGCCTGGGGCCCATTCACCTCCCCGGCTTTGGGCTGGGAATTTACGGCCTGGTGTATGGCGTGCTGCTGGGGGCAATTTTACACTTCAGCGTCCAGGTGCCGGGGCTGGTGCGCTATGGTTTTCGCTGGAAACCTCTCATCGGGCTTCGCGACCCGGGGGTGCAAAAGGTGCTCAGGCTCATGGGGCCGCGGGTGCTGACGATGTTTTTTATCCAGTTGGTGTTCCTTGCCCGCGACAACCTGGCCTCACGGGTCGGCACCGGCGCCGTCAGCGCACTGGCCTATGGCTGGTTCATCATGCAAGTGCCCGAAACGCTGCTGGGCACGGCGCTGGGGTTGGTGCTGTTGCCCACGCTTTCGGAGCAAGTCGCCCGCGGCGATTGGAAAGCCTTTGCCGCGACCTTCAACCGCGGCATCCAAGGGCTGCTGGCGCTGACGCTGCCTATCGCCGCGGTGTTGGCCGTGGCTCTGCCCGGCTTGTTGCCCGTGCTGGGGCTGGGCGAGAGCGGAACGCGGCTGGTTGTGTGGACCACCCGGGCTTATTTGCTCGGCCTGGCCGGCCACAGCCTTTTGGAACTCGCAGCCCGCGGTTTTTACGCCCAGCAAGACGCCAAAACACCGCTGTTGGCTTCTGCCCTCAACAGCGCGGCCTATATCGGCTTGGGCATTGTCGCCATTCTCTCGGGCAAAAATCTGGGCGCAGAAGGCACGCTCTTTGGTGCCACAGGCATCGGGCTGGCCAATGCGATTGCCTTCACCACCGAAGCCACCCTGTTGCTCTTTTTGCTCCATCGGCGGCGCTCCGAAGTGCCGGCGTTTGCCTCCGCGCCCCGAGACGCTTTCTTGGGGGCTTTGGCCGGCGGTTTGGTGGCAGCGCTGGTGATGGGTTATGCCCCAGGCGGGCTCTTGCTTCGCGGTTTGGCCGCCTCGGTGTTGGGTTTGTTGGCCGCGCTGCCCTTCATCTGGAGCGAGGCCAAAGCCTTGCTCAGTTGGTAAACCGCGCCTCGGCTCAACCCCGCGCCACTGCCAGGGCCACCGCCCAAACGCGCCATCCCAAAACGGCCTGCTTCCACAAAAAACACGCAGATGGTCCCCTGAGGCCATCTGCGTGTTCGTTTTGGTCTGCGGATGCTTCAAGCCGTCGCACAGCCTACGCAGGGACGGCTTCCTTGCCCAACACCTCTTCCGCGGGGCTGCCGGCCATCAGCAAGCCCAACTGGGAGCGGGTGACCTTGTCTGCATCCACCGTGGCCACGATTTTGCCTCGATACATCACGGCGATGCGATCGGCCAGAGACATGATTTCATCCAACTCCGCTGAAACCAGCAAAACCGCTGCGCCTTGGTCGCGCATCTCAACAATGCGCTTGTGGATGTATTCAATGGACCCCACGTCAAGGCCACGGGTCGGCTGGTTGGCCACCAAGAGTTTCACCGGTCGGCTAAATTCCCGCGCGACGATGACCTTTTGCTGGTTCCCGCCCGAGAGCGAGCGTGCGGGGGTAAAGATGCTCGGGGTGCGGACGTCATATTCCTTCACCAGCCGCTTGGCGTTTTCTTCGATGGCAGCCTCATTGCGCTGCAAACCCCGCGCGAACGGCGGTTTGTAATAGGTGCAAAGCACCAAATTGTCGGCAATGGGGTAAGAGAGCACCAAGCCGTGTTTTTGACGATCTTCGGGAATGTGAGCCATCCCATGCTCGATGAGATAGCGGGGATTGCGATCTGGGGCCTCGTGGCCGCCCAAAATCACCTTGCCCCCCCGAATTTCGCGCAAACCGGTAATGGCCTCGACCAATTCGGTCTGCCCATTGCCCTGCACGCCCGCGACGCCCAAAATTTCGCCTTCCCGCACCTCAAAGGAAACACCGTCCACCGCGAGCAAGCCGCGCTCGTCTTCCACTTCCAAATCACGCACCGAGAGCGCGACATCACCGGGTTTGGCGGGCGATTTGTCCACCTGGAGCACCACTTCACGCCCCACCATCATGGTAGCCAACGCTTGTTCGTCCACTTCGCTCGGCACTGTGGTGCCCACCACCCGCCCGCGGCGCATCACGGTGATGCGATCGGCAATGGCCAGCACCTCTTTGAGTTTGTGGGTAATGAAAATGATGGAGACCCCGCGCTCTTTCAACTGCCGCATAATTTCAAACAATTCTTCGACTTCTTGCGGGGTGAGCACCGCGGTGGGCTCATCCAACACCAAAACTTTGGCGTCGCGATACAGCGCTTTGAGGATTTCCACCCGCTGTTGCACACCCACGGGCAGGTCTTCGACCACGGCGTCGGGGTCCACTTCCAGGCCATATTGCTCAGAAAGCCGAATGACGGCTTCGCGCGCGGCCTTCAAATCCAAGGTCCATCCTTTGGTGGGCTCGGCGCCTAACACCAAGTTTTCGGCCACGGTAAACACCGGCACCAACATGAAGTGCTGATGCACCATGCCAATGCCCAGGCGGATGGCGTCATGGGGGCTATCAATCGTCACTTTTTGGCCATTGATGTAGATTTCGCCTTCGTCAGGGTGATAAAGGCCATAGATGATGTTCATCAAGGTGGTCTTCCCTGCGCCGTTTTCGCCCAACAAAGCGTGGACCTCGCCTTTTCGCAGGGTAAAACTCACATGGTCATTTGCCAACACGCCAGGGAAGCGTTTGACAATGTTACGGACTTCCAGAGCCAGGGTTTCGTCACTCATAGGTTGCTCCCAAAAGCAAAATCGGGAAACCGCCAGCCAGGCTGAGCGGCCAAGGTTCGGGAATCAGCCTTCCTTCTCGTACGGGATACCGTCGGCCGCGGGGGGACGAGCCCGCCCCACAAAACCGGCCAGCACCACGATGGTCAGCAGGTAAGGCAACATACCGATGAATTGATGGGGGATGTGCAACTTGCCGGCAAACTGCAATTGGGTTTGCATGGCGGTTGCAAAGCCAAAGAGCAAAGCCGCACCCCATGCTCCAAAGGGCGTCCACTTCCCGAAAATCATCACAGCCAAGGCCACGAAGCCACGGCCATTGGTCATGGAACGCTCAAAGGAACCCACAGCCTCCAGGGAGAGGTAAGCGCCGGCCAAACCCGCCAGCGCGCCCCCCACGATGACGTTGACGTAGCGCACCAAATAGACGTTGATGCCCAACGTGTCGGCTGCCCGCGGGTGCTCACCCACAGCCCGGGTCCGCAACCCCCACGGGGTGTGGAACAGGACATAATGCACCACAAACACCAAAATAATTGAAGCATAAGTGATGGGTGGGTTGTCGAAGAGCACCGGGCCGATGAGAGGTATTTTGGCCAGCGGCCCCAAGGGAATGGGGTTGAGTTTGCCCTGGGCACTCAAGCCGACCTGATAGAAATAGCCGGTCAACCCGATGGCCAAGATGTTAATCACCGTTCCACCGATGATTTGGTCAATCTTCAAGGTGACCGACATAAAGGCCAACAGGGCGCCCAACACGGCGCCGGTCAGCACGCCCATCAGCACCGCAAAGAGCAAATTGCCCGTTCGGACGTTGACCATAAAACCGACGTACGCGGCCATGAGCATTTGGCCTTCGATGCCGATGTTGATGACGGCGGCCCGCTCGCCCAAAAGACCACACAAAGCCCCCAGCACCAAGGGCACCGATTGCCGCAACGTCGAGGCCAGCACGGCCTCGGTCACCCGAGGGGAACGGAAGTAAAAGTAGAGAATCGCGGCCAACACAATGGCAGCAATGCTCAAACCAATTCCCCAGCGTTTCCAAAACAACTTCCAGTTAGCAAATGAAGCCGGTGTGCTCATAAGTCATCACCTCACTGCGAGCCCCAGCCTGTGCTGAGGGTAATCTTTTCGCCTTCCTCGGCGCGAATACGCAACAGCCACCGCACAATCATATCTGCGGCCACGAAGAACAACATCAGGGCTTGCACCACGTCGGTGATTTCTTGGGCTACGTGGGCGTCGAATTGCATCACATTAGAGCCTGCGCGCATAGCCCCCAACAGCATGGCCGCGGGGATGACGCCGAAGGGGTTCGTCTTCCCCAACAGGGCCACGGTGATGCCGTCGAAGCCCAAATTGGCGTTGAAGCCGGGCTCGTAGCGCCCTACCACGCCTTGGGTTTCTACAGCCCCGCCGATGCCGGCGAACGCAGCACTGATGACCATGGTCAAAATCACCGTGCGCGCCACCTTCATCCCCGAGTACCGCGCCGCATGGGGGTTTTGCCCCACGGTGCGGATTTCAAAACCCAAGGTGGTGCGCTGCAACACCCACCATGCAAATACAGCCGCAATGATGGCCAAGATGAAGCCAAAGGGCAACCAGCCCCAGGTAGGAAGTTTCGCCGAGGGGAGAATTTCAGGCGTGCGGGCAATGATGTTGCCGGGCGAGCGGTCTTTCAACGGGCCATTGGCCAGGTAATCCGTAAAGCCCATGGCAATGTAGTTCAACATGATGGTGGTAATCACTTCGTGCGCGCCCGTGTAGGTTTTCAGGGCGCCCGGGATGGCGCCAAACAGGCCACCAGCAATGGTGCCCGCGATCAGCGCCACAGCGGCATGCACGCCCGGAGGCAGCCCATGCACGGCAAAGCCGACCCAGGCTGCGGTAATGGCGCCAAAGAGCAACTGCCCTTGCGCACCGATGTTGAACAAACCGGCTTTAAACGCAAAGGCCACGGCCAACCCACTAAAAATGAGCGGCGTGGTCTTTTCCAACGTTCGGCGCCAGCCTTCCGCGCTTCCGAACGCCCCTTTGGCCAGGGCCACGTAGGCTTTCCAAGCCGAAGCGCCGGAAAGCTCAATGATGATGGCGCCAATCAAGAGCGCCAGGGCAACGGCGCCCAAAGGCACAGCAATGCTCTGCAAAAAGCGCCGTATCGCCCCTTTCTGAGTTTGGTTGTGTTGTTGTTCGGCCATCCTTATCCTCATCCAGCAAGGATTGGCAGCGCTATCAAACGCTGCGTTTTTTTAAACGCACACAAGCGCATTCCAACGGCTTGCGCTCTGTGTTCGCAAAACACTTCAAAGGCCTGTTTGAAATTCCAAGGCGCGCAGGGTTTGCGTTATAGACATCCGAACATTGCAAGGCAAACAAAAAAGTAAGGTATATTGTACCGCAAAAAACGCGCGCTGGGCTGCTGATCGAGCAGGAATTTCTATTCCACTTTCACGGTGCCCATGAGGCGCTCGTAATCGTCCATCCAGTTTTGGGCTAAAGCCACCAAGGCTTGCAGGCGTTTGCGCACTTGCTCGTCGGTCATCTTGACCACGTCATCCAAAGATTGCAGCCCATCTTGCAACTGGGTCAGTTGCTCGTTGAGGCGCTCCAGGCGGCGTTCCAAATCGCGGTTGCGCTCATCTTGCGCCAGCATGTAATTAGCCCAGCGTTTTTGGTCGTCGGCTTTGAAGGTGGTCCACTCTTGCCGAAAGCGGTCTTCTGCCAAGCGCTGCAATTCGGTAATTTCGTTGATGCGCCGCTCCATGCGTTCGCTCATGCTCTCGAAGCGTTCCTGAGCCCGCTTCACCTCCCGTTGGAGTTCATCCCAAGAGCGCAGGCGGTCTTCCACTTGTTGGCTGAGTTCTTCCAGGCCTTCGAAGCGGCTTTCCCACGACTTCCATGTGCGTTCCCATTTCATCCATCGCCGATTTTGGGCTTCCAGGAAGTCTTTCTGCTCTTGTTTGCGCTGATGCTCCGCGGCGCTCAAATCTTGCAGGCGCAATTCCAATTTGCGCAGGGTTTCGCCAAACACCTGCACTTGCGCGGATTGCTCATCCAGCCGCTTTCGAAAGGCTGTGACCTCGCCTTGCACATCCACCAAGCGTTGGGTGGTGCGATCCTGGGCTTCCTGAAGCAGGCGGATGGTGCGCATTCGGTCTTCTTCCGAGCGCTCGACGCCTTCCAGGCGTGCTTCCAGCGTTTCCAGTGCGCGGTAAAGTTCCTGAATTTCCTGTTCGCGCTGGGCCAAGGTCTGCTCCAGCCCTGGCAAGGCTTCCAGACGCTTGTGAGCCTGAGCGATGTATTCGCGCAGATTTTCCAAATCCTCCCGGTATGACGCCTCGCTCTCACGGCGGCGTTTTTCGAGGCGCTTTTCCAGGGTTTCGATTTGCTGGGCGGTTTCCTGTTCGACTTTGGCTATGCGGCCTTCCAGTTGGTCAAAGCGGCTCAGCGCTGCGTTAAGTTGCGCCAGGCTGGCGCCCAAGTCTTTCATCTGCTCGGTCACGGCACGATAATCGCCTTCCAGCGCCACCAAACGCTCTTGCAAGGAAAGCAACAGGCTGTGGTCCTTGCGGCGTTCCTCTTCCAGCCATGCCAAGCGTTGTTTCAAGGCATCATCAGCCATTGTGTTCACCTCCAATCCAGGTGCGGCCCATTATAGCACGGGCTTCACCCCGTCAGATGGGGGAACCAGCGGAACAGCGAGGTCATGTGTGCCCACCAAATTTGGGGGAAGAGGCCCAAAACCACCAGCAATGCCATCAGCGCCCACATCCAGAGCCGCTCATCGCGCTGCTCTTGCGAGCGCCAGGTCTGCGTTTCGGCCTCAATGGTCAGCACACCCAACAAACGGAACGCCGCGCCCACCAGCCCCAGGCTGCCCACGGCCAGGGCTACCAAGAAGGAAGGGGAAAGGGCAGCGGCGTTTTGCCAAAGCGCCATGCGCGTGGGGAATCCAGCCAGCCACGGCATGCCGGCCACGGTCAACGGCGCCACCACGGCGCCAACGGCCAGCCAAGGATAAGCCCGCCCGACGCCGCGCAGGGTGCGATAGGTCAAGCCATCGCGGCGGCGGCCCAGGCCGCTCAAAGCCAACGCCCACAACAAAAAGGCGGCCATGCGTGCTGGCCAAAGGGCAAAGAAAAGGCTCACGCCATCGCGCCCGCCGATGCCCAAGGCAAACAGGGCCAGGCCTTCGTCAAACAGAATGCCATACCCCAACACACGCCCCGCGTGGCGCTGAAAAAGGGCCAACAAGCCACCTACCACCACCATGACCGCACCCATCACCTGAAGCCATTGATACGTGGCCGCGGATTCGCGCAACCAGGTGTAACGCTCTAAAAACATCAAACCAAACACGCCCACCATGCTGGTCACCGCGGTGATGACCAGCGCAGAGGCGTAGGGGTGAATCTCTTCGGTCAACATCGGAATCCAACTATGGAAGGGAAAGACCCCCAACAAAAGCGCCAAACCAACACCCAAAAGCACGCTCGCGCGTAACGCCAAATCAGAGCCCGGCAGGCTGGTTTCGGTGCCCACCAGCATCCAACCGGTGAGCAAGATAAACAGCATCCCCAAAGTTTGAAACGTGAGGAAGCGCAACAAACCACGCCCTGCCGTGCTGCCCGGTGGGGAAAGAAGCGGCACGTTGAGCAACGCAGCCGTTTCAATAATCAGTGCGGCATAGAGGAAGGGGCGCACAGCCAAAGCCGCGACCAGGGCTGCAGCCAGGCCCAGCCCCAAGCCGACAAACGTCGGCTCCATGCGCGCAACCGCCGCCCCAGCCAACCACAAACCGATGCCCAAATAAACCCACACCAACAAAGGCCGCGCCGGCTCAGGCAAAACCAACTGCCGCCCCAGGATGTGCATGGTCGGGGTCAGCCGAATGCCCCAGTCGCCTATCAAACGCACAGGCTCCCCAATGGGCACCTTCCAAGCCAACAAAGCCAGGAAAAACGCCACCCCAGCCCCAACACGAGCTGCCCCGCGCGTGGTGCGCGCCAACAGCAACACCATCCCAACCCCCAACGGGAAAAGAACCCAAATCAAGGGGGCACTCACAACGACGCCTCCTCTTCGTTCAGCGCCTCTTGCTCCTGCACAACCAGATAGCCGCCTACCAACGCGAGGGCAACGATTACCAAAGCGAGCAACCCCGCCAACAGCAACGACTGCTCCAAAGCCGCGTAGAGGATGTCGAAGCCCGCCAACACGGTCAACAAAGCCCCCACAACCCACAGCGGCCGTTGCCCGCGCAAGCCTAATTGCCACATTCCCAAAGCCATCAGCGCCAAACTGGCCCCCAAACGCGTACGGTCCACCGGCAGCCATGCCTGCATCATCGGGGTCAGGGAAAGCACCAACGGCAACACCAACAAGCCAGCCAAGAGGCGAAACATCCGCGCGCTGGGGCGCTCCGCGGTCGTTTCAGGCGGCACATGCCATTGCGAGAGGCCCAAGACCGAAGCGGCCATCCAGCCGCCCACCAAGACGGTCGCTGCCAAAGTCCACGGCCAAGAAAGGGCAATCAAGGCCGCTGCGCCGGCGTAAACCACGGCCAAGCCGCCCAACAGCCAGCGCCAATCTCGGCAGACCAGCATCATCAAACCCGTGCCTGCGAGCACATAAGCCACGATGTTCGGCCACAAAGTTGCCCAGTTTCCAATCATCATGCGTTCCTCACCGATGCAACAGCACCGCCAGCATCACCAGCAACACCAAAGCCCACATCACACCGCCTTCGCCTTCCAGCAAGAGGGAAAAGAAGGCCAAACCACGGCGCAGAGCCCGATAGGTCCACCAAAAGGCGGCGCTCACCCAGCGGGTGCGCCAGGCAGCCAGCAGGGCTTCGGCCTGGGCAGCCTGCAAATAACCGCGGCGGACGGCCCGAAACCAAGGCGCAGCCACGGCCAACGTGAGCACGCCCCCGCCCCATGCCAACAAGGGTGACACTGCAGGCGCGGCCAAAGGCGGCCAAAGCCGCCATCCCCAAAACACCAGCACCCACAGCAACAGCCCCACCAGCGAAAACGAACGGGCCTCGCGCCCCACCGGCCTCTCGGGAGGCGGCAAATCAATGCCGCTCCGGGCTACAGCCACCCAGGCGATGACCACCGTCAGCCCAGGGAAAACCATCCACCAAGCATAGGGTGGTTGCCAAAGCGCCACAGCCGCCGCGGCCGGCGAAACCGGCCACAAAGTCAGCGGCAACGCCAACAAAACGAAAAACGGCCAAAACACCACCCCCCGATGAGGTGCCAAGGCCATCCCCACCGCGGGATAGACCGCCAACAGCCCCCACGCCAACGCCCCTTCCGGGGAACCGCGCAAGGCAGCGAGGAGCGCCAAGCCACCCAAAGCGGCCGCGGCAGCCCACACCCGCCGCAAACGGGCCTGAGCCCGAGCCCAGCGGTTGACAGCCCACAACGACAACAAAGCCACACCCCAAAAGGCGGCAGCCGTGGGCAAAGTTACTTCACGCTGGGCCAGCCAAACAGCCGCGGCCAAGGTAGCCAAGGCATTTTCCGCGGCCCAAGTGAGCCGCCAAGGCGGCAAATCGCTCGCAGCCACAGCGGGCTGAGCCACTGCCACGGCCAAACGCAGGGCCACGGCCGCGGCCATCAGCGTCTCGGGGTTCAACCACGCCCCCGGGT
>Ga0256914_1003886_pt1 | contig 11555 bp, 5 predicted proteins | sample HulkmetaG_FD_191571 | JGI IMG/M metagenome (GOLD analysis project Ga0256914, IMG submission 191571) | Hydrothermal chimney microbial communities from Main Endeavour vent field at the Juan de Fuca Ridge, Pacific Ocean - Hulk | ecosystem: Environmental > Aquatic > Marine > Hydrothermal vents ...
TTTGCCCGTCGTTCATTATTCGCACCAGATTGGTCACATCGATTTCGAAATCGGAGGTAGTAGTGGCGGGAGCGGGAACGCTTACCTGATCAGCTGTTGTTGATGAAGGTTGAGTGTTCCAGGTAAGGGTATGTTCGTCCCAGTCTTCGGTCACGCGTCGTAAATAGGTGGCAGATTGGGAAGCGCGGTAGCTATCGCCGCTGCCGTGTTGATAAACGGCGTTGTACAAATACAATGTTGCCGAATTTATTGTAGCCGTATTGGGAACAGATGATAAATCAAATTGAAAATAAGAACGGTAATAGACTTTATAACCACTACGCGTCCAGGCATAGGCGGAAAGATAAGTGGCATCTCCGTAATTGTTATCGGCCCAGCCTTCTTCACCGGGTTTGTAGGATTTACGAACCAAGACATCCTTCCCGGCTTCGGCATCGGGTACAATCTCTATTTGCGGATCGATAATCAACGTGCCTTCCGGCGATTCTTCCAATACCCATTTTAAAGGGACAGCTGAAATCAGGTAATAGGCTCCTTTTTCATGCCAGATGCGTCGCATTACCTTTCTCTCATATCTTCGATTAAGCGAATCCCGTTCAGCTTCCGGAAAGGCGAAATCAACAGGAAAAAAGAATTTAGTTTTTCCTATGTGATTTCTAAATTCAATGTTTTTTTCTCCCGTATATTCAACATTATCGTAGCGCACATTTTTAACATAACATGCAATGTCCTGAGAACCAAGTTCTATTCTGCTAAGAAAAGCTAAATAAACATTAGACAGGTTTCCCTTGAATTCCCTGCTACTCAAAATTTTATCCCTGAAAAGTTGAGAAATGATGATTTCTTCTTTCAACCGCACATCTTTATAAATATATCGTATATCGATTCCCGTAAAAACATCAGGGAAAAAAATCTCGTTTTTCTGTACAGTAGCAACAGTAGAATTAATATTTTGTATTAATCGGTATTTTTTCCCTGAAATATCGAAATATCCAACTCCCATCGGACTTAATTTTACATAATTGCCTTGTCTGGTTTGAAAAAATATGGGATTTTCTTCTTTAAGATCCGATTTCACAAATACCTTATACAGGCCTTTTGTTATTTGATATTGGTAACCCATTGTATCGGTCGGAATAAAATTTCGATTGATCTCTTCATATTTCCCATCTTCCATTCTATAATGCACATAACCTAAGCTAATTTCGGTCGTAATAGTTCCATCTTCGTTCATATAACTCTTGCTAAAATATGTGCGTTTTTCCTTTAATTCAATGCGGTTATTCGCAAAATTGGGATAAGTAATACCTAAAATAACAAAAAAAGTAAAAATTAAATTTTTCATCGCCTATCCTCTACATTTGTTTATTATCTTTCAAGTTTCTATTTATTTAGAAATTTGGCCTATTAAATCATGACCATACAGATTAAAAAATAATAAATTCCCATTAAGATCATAAACAGCAAGAGTTCGGCCCTCTTTATCAAGTATGTATTTATAGCCAACACTGTCACCAGAAGAAAATAGGTGTTTTTTATACACTCTATTTCCGGAAAAGTCATATCCATAAGATATATAAGATTGTCCATTATTAAATTCAACTCTAGTGGGTAAATTTCTGTAATCATATGTAATATTTCCAGATGCAATGTCCTTACTCACATCTCCGATAAGATTACCGTTTAAATCGTATGTAAAGTTTTCCGAATTAGTATGTAAATTTTCTACATATTTTAACTGGTTGGTACTAGGATAGTAATAATAAGAGTAAAGCAAACCGGAACCAGATTCATTTCGTCTTTTTATTGTTAAAATATTCCCCATTTTATCATAAGAAAGGTTATCAACTTTATAAGCATTTGTGGCTACCCATAGAGAAAATGCCTCATCATAATAATAATTCGCACTAATCAGTCTATTTAATTCATCATAATTATATTCATACCGATAGAAATATGATTCTGTAGGATTTTCCTGGGTAGTTCCACTTCGGTCCGTGTAATATTCAGCCGCAGAAATATTACCATTGTATTGAGGTATGCCATTTAATCCCGGCGTATCATAATATAGTTTTAGGCCAAATTTATGGTCAGAAGCTGCAGCTTCATAAATAGAATTTGAAGCGTTAATGCCAGATAGCCAATCACGTATAGTATATGTATATTCCAGAACTTCAGCAAATGAATGATCCGATTTTTCCCCTAATTTAAGCGTCTTAACTTGCCCATTGGGCCAGTATTCATAAATTGCATCGGCATTCTGTGGTTTAATATCCGCCCCATTAGTAAATACTTTTTCCAATTGGCCTAATTTGTTGTATTCATACCAAAAGTAATATTCATCCGGTCCATCTTTATCATAAATAATTTTAATAACATTACCTTGAAGATCATATAAATATTCAATCTTTTTTTCAAGGCCAAATACATCTTGCACTATCCATTCAACTAACCCCTGATCATTGTATGAATAATAGATATTTCCTTTCTTCCATGTATTCTCATCTGTATAAATTGTTTGAGCAATTTTACCATTTAAATTTCTTGAACCAGGATAACCATTACCATTGTCATATTTATTAATTATCATAGCATATTTATCAGTAGTAGGGGAATCGGAAGAAGGATCTGCATCATCAAGAGAAATGCTGCCTTCGTATTCACCAATTTCGGTAATTCGGTTTAATTCATCGTATTTGTAGTATACATATTCAAAGGCTTTTGTACATTTTAAATAATAAGATATTGTCCACTGCTCGCCGCCGGTTGGATGATTTAATGTAAATTTATAACTATATTCCCCAGGATAAACAGTTACTTTACCTGATTTAGGAGGCATCCCGCTATCAAAATTCTCATTTACCAAAACTTGTCCATTTGGAGATAAAATTTTAAAATTCAACTCAATTAGATCAGGAGACTGAATAAAATCTAAGTGCCAATTTAGTACTCCTTTTTTGTTAATCGTAAAATTTTCAGTATATTCTTCTCCATCATCAAAACTAATCTCCTTATTAATATCGACATTATTTATTCCATCGGATGCATGATTAGCGTCTCTAACAAAACGAAGATTACCATTATTATCATATTTATATTTCGTAGTGCCGCCATCCGGTGTTGTTTTTTCAACCATTTGCCCAATTGTGTTATATTTATATGTCGTAACTACTTTTATTTTATCATCAGGGTTTGTTAGTTCAAAATATTTAGGGGGATATATAGTGGTAATATTACTATTACCATCATACTTAAAGTAAGTATAAAGAGAGTATGGAATATATTCTTCATAAAAAGTAGTACCTGTTGCTTCAATTAATGTTCCTACTGGACCTTCACCTATCAACTCGATAGTGTATACTCTCCCAGGATAAGCAGTAAATGGAGTCCCCTGAAAAGTTCCAGAAGTAGATTTTGAGAGCGATCTTATCTCAACATCATTCTCCAGAATCCTACAAATGACCTCAGCTCCGTTTGATTCTGGATTAAAAAATGTCCATAATTCCCATGTAACTTGTTGCTCAAAATCAACAAGAAATTTCTCAACATCTTTCTGATATCCAGATGAAGTTTTAATACTTGCCTTACTTTGAGTATTTTGTATTTTATTACTTTTAGTTACCTGTTCATGTAAAATCTTTTCATTAAACTCATCAATATATGTATATTTTTTATTCAAATTCTCATCAATTGTAGTTTTTCTGTACCAAACAATTGAATCAGATTCACTAAAAATTTCTGGTAAAATATCTGACGCATAAACATAATCATAAAAAAACTGATTAGAATTGTGCTCTGACTTAATTCCTGGAAAGTCAATTTTCTCTATTTTATTTCCAAGAAAACTAATATAATGATTTTCAGTATAACCTTCTGAATTGTTCTCAAATTCAGTATCGAATGCTGGTTGTGTTACCGCATCCTTTGCATATGGTTTATATATTTTTTGTTGTCGCCCAGCAGCATCTAATTTAAATGCAGAATACAAATCAAAGTTATCGCCTGTTAAAATATTTTGTATTTTTTGTCCTAATCCGTCGAAAAACGAGTACGAATCAGAAAATTCAGTCCCAGAGAAAAAAGTTCTTGTTCTTAAATAATTGGGGGAAGATGATGAAAATTGATCATTATTTAAGCTTCTTGAATACATATATTTATATGTATTCAGTGTATCATTATCAGTATTTAAAATAGCTTTAAGCCTTCCAAAATCATCATATATAAATTTAGTAGTATTATTATTCTCATCGGTAATTTGTTTAACTTGCATAAATCGAAGATCATAATCAAATTGTTTCGTCAATCCGTTGGATGATTCTAATGCAGTAAGAAAGGATCGACAAAATTCATTCATCGTATCATCATTGTTAAAATTATTATCATTATCACCATAATATAGCGTTATAACATTATCATTCGCATCTCTAATTTTATGTAATTCACCAAATTTATATTCATCAACCGACCAAACCAATTGCCACGCTGGATCCATTATCCCCTCCCCATCCCAGTTATTAAACTGGGGTAATTCACAGAGTTTATCATTGGTTTTAAGTTGATACTTTTTTATGGGCTTCCAAACAAAGCTTGTCCCGGACTCATCCCGTGGGTATTTTTCAATTTCATCATAGCTAGTAATTTTGGAACTTGTGATAATAAAGTTATTTTCTTTTGTATTATAGGTTACCCAACCTTGGCTCGTAACCCTCATTCCATCAGATTTTGCGGTCACCTTAATAATATAATTTTTCCCTGGATGGCCAATAAACTCCCCTGAATCTATAACTGTAGTATATTGTGTTGATTGTTCCGAAAATTGAGTTATTATAATATTACCATCTTCTAAGATTTCAAATTTTGCGTAATTTAAATCATCAGGTTCAGGTTCAATTCCATTATTTTCGAATCGAAATCTATACTTCCATTTTATGATTTGCTCAAATTGTGTCGCAAAATGTGTTGTATCTTCATTTGGGCCTGGATTTCTATCATTTGCATCTACCCAAGCCTCTTTGGTTTCAGGTGCATAATAATACATTGAACATTCGCCATCAGAATAATTACTAGAATCTGTTTCTCCAAGTTTATCAACATAGGATTTTTTTACTATAGCTATTGGATTGAGGATGTTCTCCTTTCGCATCCCAGTAAGTGAATTCGGATCTTGTTGCCAAGTTATTCCACCATAAGCTTCAATCTCGTATGCATAAGTAAATTCTTCTTTCATGGCCCTACTTCTTGTCTCTGTTAAAATACTTTTGATTAACCTGGTCGTATCCGAATATTCTTTTGTAATAATAATTTTTTGTTTAGGTGTGCCATATAGACTTCTATCTTTTGTTCTTACTTCTTGTGTATTTCTTGGTGAAATCTGCATTATTTCAAATTGATAATTATAAGGTTCTTCTGCTGGAAATAAAACAGCGGCTACTTTGTTTAAACAATCAAAGGATTTATATTCAAAACACTCTCTTTCATAATTTTTTATTTCTTGGACAACTCTTTTTCTTAAAGTTGTCCAAGGGATTCCAAATCTGATTTCATTATTATCAACTATATAAGTCCATCCAATACCTCCATAAAACTGATAAAGAATCATATGTTTTTTGCCGCCATTTCCGTATTGTAAATTATCATGGTAATAAGATTCACCTATCTGGTAATTAAATTGTTCTTTATTAAGCAATATAGTATCATGATCAGTACAAAAATAATAGATTTTATCAATTCTTTCATAGACTACATCTTGTTCACCCCGATTTACTATATTGAATTCATTCAAATAAATTAATCCCATATTTTCATTCGCAAAAGGTAATAACTTGCCTGGGACACAAGGAACATATCCTTTTCCATAAGTTATTTCTATAACAGATTCGTTCCCGACACTATCTTTTTTTATAATTTTCGTAACACGTATCCCACCTTGTCTACGACATGATTTTTGAGCAATAGATGTATTAAAATCGAAAGTTACATTTTCAAAATTTCCGTTATAATACCTCACATATTCCATAACTCCATTATCAATCTTATCATTTTCATATTCGTATTCTTCAGATCCACCTGTAGGATAAGTTATCCTTTTTAAACTCCAAGCTTCGGCATCATCTGGGTTATCATCTATGCCTTCTCTTGGTGTTGCATTACTATTATAATATCCAAAACCATCGTAATAATGGTTCTGTTTTCTATAATCCCATTTTGGATTATCCCCATATTCAAATTTGTAACCGGGCAATTTTCCCCCATTATATGACTCAAAATTAATACCTTTCAATGTCAGTTTTCCTGTATCTGGGTCACTAAATATACCTGGAGCCAATGAAAAATCTTGTTCAAGAGTGACTTTTTTTATTATTAAACCAGATTTATTTTTCAATAATATGGAATAAAGTCTCTTGTATAAAGGATTGGCATTAAAAGTTTGATGTCCGTCATTGTCTGGCAAATGATACAAATCATAATCATATCTATTACCTGTTATAAATTCTGCATAGTGTGTTGGTGTAATGATATATTTTAAATAAGTGTTCTGAATTAAATGAGAATTTGAAGCATGTCCACTAGAAAAAATGCTATTATCATTAAACGCATATTCAAACTTAATCCATCCTTTGTAATTTGATAATTTTGCATAAGCATTGTCTGGCCCTATGGCATTAATGTCATAAGAAGATTTTTGAATTAATTTTTCAATGTCTCCTGAAAATTCAGGTGAGACGATCGCTAACAGCCTCCAAACATTTGGATAATAGTAATAAAATTCACCCTCAGGAACATAATAAATCGCTAATGAAGGTAATCCGTATATATATTTAGTTCCATCTTCTGTAGTAATTATAAATCTATAAATATCTTCTGTATTTCCTTTAGATCCAAATGGTAATACATACCCACCAGGCCACACATAAGAATTACTAACATAATATTCTATTTTAAAAGGTTGATAATTTTCAAGAAAAAATCCATACTCACCTTGATAAGGCGCTAAAAAATCAACACTCGTATAATGATTAAAATTAGGAATATTTGTCCTCCTCATTGGATATGTACCTTTACCTGGTATTGTTAAATAATAAGCATCCGGTCCCCATTTAAATGTAGAGATATCGTTTCCATAATCAACTCCATAATTTACACCATTAACTTTTATATTTCCAACAACATCTCTGGTTATACTCCCAGGGTCAAAATTCCAGCCCAATCCTATCCAACTCGCAGTTTGCTGGTACCTAATACCAGCTTTATAACTAAAATTTATATCAAATTTCATACCATTCGTTCCTGGTACTGTTAATACTGGAATATTTAAATGTAGGTCACCTTTTGCATCAACATCACTTTTAATTGGTCCCATAAAATGCCATACTTCAGGTTGCATGTTAATATCAGTGTAACGTAGATATTGTTCAGGATTCTGTTCACTTTGTGAAAAGAGCACAGAAGTAAAAATTAGAATAAAGAAAATTGATAAAAATTTTTGCATTTTAGCCTCCACCAAATTATATACTAACTTATTAATCTATAAATGGTTATGACGCTTAAATAAAATTAAAGAGTCAATTTTATATCATCCTTTAACTTCTTTCGCACCTATCTAATAACAAAAATTAGATCCGAGCTTTCATACCATCGTCTCTCTTAATACTTCATCCATCGTTGTTTCTCCCTCTTTTATTTTCACCAAACCATGTTCCCGTAAGGTCAACATACCGTTTTTTGTTGCTTCTTTTCTAATTCGATTTGCACTTGCACCAGCCATTATTAAGTCAGCTATTTTCTCTGTTATAGGTAACATCTCTATTACAGCCGTCCTCCCAGAATAACCAGTTCCGTTACAATAATCACATCCCTTCCCTCTATAAAGTTCTGTTTTTTCACTAAGGCCCAATCTATTTAACAAATTATCATCCACCGTATATCTTTCCTTACAAAAAGGACATATTTTTCTTACAAGTCTCTGTGCAATAACTATTCTTAAAGATGTAGCCACTAAAAAGGGTTCTATCCCCATATCTACCAAGCGCGTTATGGCCAAAGGCGCGTCATTTGTATGTAATGTGCTCAGCACTAAATGACCGGTCAGCGCCGAGCGGATGGCAATTTCAGCCGTCTCAGAATCACGAATTTCACCTACCATAATGATATCCGGGTCCTGACGTAAAAAAGATCGTAAAGCATTAGCAAATGTAAAACCTATTTCCGGTTTAACGTGAGCCTGATTAATTCCATCCAGATTATATTCTATAGGATCTTCAATGGTCATAATGTTAACGTCGGATTTGTTTAAAAAATTTAAAGCGGTATATAAAGTAGTCGTTTTTCCACTTCCTGTTGGTCCTGTAACCAATATCATTCCATAAGGAGATTGTAAAGCCTTTTTAAATTCATTTTCCATTGCTTCAGTAAATCCGATCTTGTCTATATCCAGTGTAATATTAGATTTATCTAATATTCGCAATACCACTTTTTCACCAAAGTCAGTAGGCATAGTTGAAACCCGAATATCAACAACCTTTCTCCCACCCTGCATCCGAATGCGTCCATCTTGCGGGCGTCTTTTCTCTGCAATATCCAATTCCGACATAATTTTTAAACGAGATATGTAAGCAAATTTCTTTTCTATCGGTAGTTGGTAAATCTCTCGCAATTTCCCGTCAAGCCGAAAGCGCACTCTAAAGCGTTTCTCGTAAGGTTCAAAATGAATATCACTTGCGCCCTCATTTATAGCTTTTGTGATGATTTCATTAATATGAATGATAATAGATAAATCATCTTTAATTTCTTTTGATTCTTGATATTGCTCAATCGTTTTAGTTATTATCTTGAATTCATCTACTTTTTTTTTATTGTTGACTGTAGAAATATTTACTTTATAATATTTTTTTATGGCTGTTAGAATTTTTTCTTTTTCATAGATTAGTGGAAAAACATTCTTGCCCGTAATAACCATTAATTCTTGTAAAAGTGCAAAATCATCGTCATTTACCATAGCAACATATAAATTCTCACTTTCTAATCTAACAGGGATTAAAAAGTGTTCAATTGCATAATTGGAAGGAATTAAAGGTAATAAATTTTCATCAATACGTATTTCGTTATTATTCTCCATAAAATTTCCTTGAAAAATATTGTGAGAATAATGAACGTGGACAGTTTATTTGATTTTTATTGCATCAACGGTCTCTTTAACTAAACGGTTAATAATTTTAGTAACACTTTCATTAGATGAAATCGTGTGTGTTACCATGCCGACGATATTGCAACTATCGGCTTTTAAAAATCTAATATTCAAAGTAATAATATTATTATGTTTTTTTGTTAAATTACTAAATGAAGATTCGGAATATAAATTTCCTAATACAAGATAATCAGCGTTCAATTCCTTGTTAAGAGTGTTGATATCTTTAGCGGTTAATTGTTGATTGGTTCTTATAGAATATTTTTTTAATGTTGCACGAACAAGCGAGCGGTCAACAATGGAAAAATGCTTTCTCAAAAATAATTCTGCAGATAATTGGTCAGAGGCATATTGGGCTAATTTCGATGAAAGATTGAATCCTTGGTATCCAAAGTTCAATACTGCAAACTTTTTATGCTCATAATTTAATTTTAGAGATTTATTAATTTTTACTTGAACGGTCGAACAGCTTAAAAACAAAAAGATAATAAAACTCAAATAAAAATATTTTTTTATTTTAAAGAATAGAAATAAAAACATAAAAATACAATTAATCCGGAATTGTTTGTTTTATTTCTCCATCTTGATTCACAGTCCACTCATTGAATACTCCATCCTTGTCAAAATCAACAACGGCTGTTGCTTTTGCAGTATAACCATATGTTGTAGCTTTGACTACTTCAATTTTATATCGGGCTTTCCCGCCTTGTGTAACCAATTTTTCCTGTTCAAATCCCAGAGCAGATAGGTCAGATGTATAGGTATCATGTTCATAATAATATGCTTGTTCGAGAGCATGAAGATGATTTAACATACTTTTAGCTTCGGTTTCTTTGGCTTTTGTAACAACAGAAGAAAATTTTGGCATGGCAAGTAAAATTAAAACTCCGATTACAACAATAACAACTAAAAGTTCAGTTAAACTAAATCCATGCTGACAAAAAAAATATTTTTTCATACTCCATTTCTACCCTGGAATAACATTAACCAGATCAAATAATGGCATATAAAGTGCGATCAAAATTGTTCCTAATATAATACCTAAAATAATTATAATCAAGGGCTCTAATATACTTGATAGATTGTTCAACATTGCTTCGATTTCATCATCATAAAAATCAGCAACTTTTGCCAACATCCGATCTAACTGTGCAGTTTCTTCTCCTACAATCAGCATTTGTGTAACCATAATGGGAAATATTTTCGATTTTAAAATAGGCCGCGTAAGTCGTTCTCCTTTTTCAGCAAAATAAAACATTTGCATGATTTCCCTGCGTACAACTAAATTTGGTATTGAATCAGCTGTTACCTTTAATGCCTCTAACATAGGTATTCCGCTCTCTAATAGAATACTTAAGGTTCTGGAAAAACGGCTAATATAATTCATCTTTAAAATTTTACCTGAAATAGGCATTATTAAAACAAATGAATCTTTGAACAATTTTCCTTTTTCTGTTTTAAAATAATATTGAGCAATGAAAATTAGCCCAGTTAGCATTAATAAAACCACCCATAATCGATTAACAAGAAATGAACTGAATTTCATTAAAAAAATCGTAATAGTAGGAAGCTGAGCATCAAAATCACGGAACATATCTGCAAATGCCGGCACAACATAAGTTAAGATGAAAGAAACAGCCCCGATTGCGACTAAAATAACCAATGTGGGATAAGATAAAGCCTGGATTAACCTTCGCCGTAATGTATTCATTTTTTCTAAATAAATAGCTATGCGATTCAACATATAATCAAGTCGTCCGGTCATTTCCCCCACACGTATCATGTTCAGATAAAACGCAGAAAAGATATCAGGGAATCTGCTTAAAGCTTCCGTAAGGGTTCTTCCAGCTCTAACGTCTTTAGCAATTTGTAAAAACATTTTTTTTATTTTTTCATTATCTGCTTGGACAGAAAGAATATCCAATATTTGCAATAAAGGAATTTTAGCTTCAACCATCGCTGCAAACTGACGAGTAAATGCAGTAAGTTCATTGAATTTTATTCGCGATGAGAATAATGTTTTTAACATTTTACCTTTCCATATCCGTTAATAGGTAAAATATTTTTAGTTTTTCTGACTTCCGTTTTACTTGTAAGGTGAAATTAAACTCCATACCCTTTAAATTTTTTAATTCATCAGGTGTAAGTTTCCGGTCATCATTATAAATCGAGTGTTAAAAAAGTAGCCAATTCCACCATATTCTCTTTTTTAATATAAAACATTAAACTATTTAAAATTATTTTAACATCAGAAGTTGAAAGGGCTCGTGAATTAATATATAGATTTTGATCTTTCCATTGAATTATTTGCTGTTTATCAAAAAAATCTTTAAATAAGATTTGTTCATTATTAATTATATGAAACCTTTGA
>Ga0256914_1003887_pt1 | contig 11552 bp, 11 predicted proteins | sample HulkmetaG_FD_191571 | JGI IMG/M metagenome (GOLD analysis project Ga0256914, IMG submission 191571) | Hydrothermal chimney microbial communities from Main Endeavour vent field at the Juan de Fuca Ridge, Pacific Ocean - Hulk | ecosystem: Environmental > Aquatic > Marine > Hydrothermal vents ...
CAATGAGAAAAGATGCCCTGCAGTAGGTATTACCACATAGTACTCACCATTAAATAAGCCATACCAGTAAGGTATACCAGAGATCTTACCCTTACCTCTTAAACCTAGGGCATTGGCTATCTTAGCCGCCGCCTTAGGTTTCTCAGCAATGACTAGTACATACCTCCTAGGTAACATAACCCTTGAGCTCCCCTCTAAATTAGCTTAGAGTAATTAAGAGGTATTTTAAGTGATTTAGGACTTAAACTAGGTAGAGCCTATGTCAAGGTAAGGAAACATAAGAGTAAGTTCTGCGTATTAAGTGATGTAAAATACTTAGTTAGCTAATTAGTTTAACCAGTAATACTGGGTGTAAGTAGTGCCTGTAGGAAGAACAAGAGGTAAGATAGGGTTTTGGGAAGCCTTCAGTATCGGCGTTGGAGGAATGATAGGTGGTGGTATATTCGCTGTTTTAGGATTAAGTATTGAGTTATCTAAGGGTGCCGCACCCATAGCATTCCTAATAGCTGGTTCAGTAGCTTTACTTACTGCCTACTCATACGCTAAGTTAAGTAAGCGATACCCTAGTGAAGGAGGTACTATAGAGTTTCTTGTTAAGGCCTTCGGTACTGGAGTCCTTTCAGGTGGTTTAAACATACTCCTTCTAGCTAGTTATGTAGTTATGATTTCACTATATTCATATGCCTTCGGGAGCTACGGAGCTAGCGTGGTAGCACCTAATAACGTCGTGCTTAAGCATGCACTAATATCATTAGTTATCATAGTATTTACTGTAGTGAATGCGTTAGGTGCTGTAATAACGGGTAGGACTGAAGATGCGTTAGTGGGTTTCAAGTTAGCTATACTATTCCTAGTGGTTGGGGCTGGGTTTGCACTAATTAACTGGAGTAGGTTAACACCATCGACGTGGCCAGAACCAGTGAGTATAGTTGCTGGTGGTATGATAATATTCCTAGCCTATGAGGGTTTCGAGTTAATAGCTAATGCTGGTGCTGACGTACATGACGTGGATATATTACCTAAGGCGTTTTATGCATCGGTGATTTTAGTCATAAGTATATACTTCCTAGTCGCACTAGTTACTGTAGGTAATCTACCGTTTAATGAAATCATTAAGGCTAGAGACTACGCGTTAGCTATGGCTGCTAAACCCTCACTAGGGTCCATAGGATTTACATTAGTTACTGCAGCAGCTCTAGCATCAACCAGCTCAGCAATTAACGCGACACTATACGGAACAGCTAGAGCTAGTTACATGGTGGCTAAGTACGGTCAACTACCTAAGGCTACGGAAAAACGTATTTGGAGACAAGCTTATGAGGGATTGTTAATGATTAGTGTACTCTCATTAATACTAGCTAATACAGCTGGTTTAGAAATGATATCAGCTGCTGGTAGTGGCGGATTCCTAACAGTGTTCCTAGCTGTTAATATAGCAGCCCTCAAATTGAGGAGGGAGGCTAAGGTAAATCCTATAGTGTCAGGTGTTGGTGCTTGCTTATCAGCAACAGCCCTAGCTATACTTATATATAGAATGGCTGTGATAAACCCAGTAAAGCTATCGGTATTCTTCACGGTTCTTGTATCTTCATTCTTGATAGAGATTCTATATAGGAAAGTAACTGGTAGGGAACTTTCGGAGTATGTTGATGAGAGATTAAGGGTTAGGGAGGTTAATATAAGGAACTGGTTTAGATGGATTCCACACGTTGCTGAGCATATAGTAGAGATCTTCAGAGATGCTGAGGTGTATCTAGTAGGTAGCGTAGCTCGTGGCGAGCATCATAAGGCACATGATGTGGACTTACTAGTAGTAACTAAGCAACCACCGACCCCCAACACTAAGGTTCGAGTTATTGGTGAAATAAGAAGGAGAGCTAAGTTAACTCCACAACATCCAGTTGACATACACTTCGTCCATAGGGACCTTAAGGAGGAGGCGCTAAGGAGGATTAAGCATTATAAGAGGATTAAATAAATTACAGCTTAACCTCTCCAAATACCTTACGTTCTATTTCTATGAGTTTATTAACAGGTATTAACTCCTCCTCACCGCTAGGTTTCCTCCTAATAAGTGTGATAGGTAATACTCCAGCCCTTAACTCTTCCTTAGCTATATCTATAGGATCCTTAGGTAGGTCCTCACGGCTTATTAGCGGTAACGCACCTAGGGATAATTGAAGAGCTCTAGCTGCTATTACCCTAGCCTTTTCAAACCTAGTTAATCTTAATGGACCTATCCTTATAGGTGCCTTCCTTATTAAGTCGATCATTGAACTACCCTCCTCATTACTCACACTACCACCCTCTAGTGTTACCTATGCACAAAGTAGTTTTAGGGTAGGTAATTAAAGCTTTATATCCATTTAAGGTCTGTGAAGTTATTATACTTAACGCTCTCTTTAATTGCATTAATAGACTTAGGGTTAAAACTATAGAGTGGAGTTATTTTACTTACTCAAACTCTCCTCCGAATTTACCTCCTTCCTCTCCTCCTTTTCTCCCCTTCTCCTTCTTCGTAGGTGCTGCAGCTATTACGTCGTCAACCTTAAGTATGGCTGCTGCAGCTTCTGTAGCTGCTCTAATTACTTGTTTCTTAACTAGTACCGGATCAATTACGTTGATACTCACCATATCCTCACTTACTTTACCGTTGAGTACGTCAATACCCGCAGCTATCTTACCTTCACTATGTAACTTCCTTAACTCCATTAGCGTGTTTAGTGGGTCCAGTCCTGCTGTCTGAGCTAGTACGCTAACGATCTCCTCTAACGCATCAGCGAATGCCTGTATAGCTAACTGCTCCTTACCGCCTACGGTCTCAGCAAACTTCCTTAGCCTAAGTGCTAACTCAACCTCAACCGCACCGCCGCCAGGTACTATCTTTGGATCTCTAAGTACGTTCCTTAATGCGTGTAGTGCGTCGTTGAAGCTCCTCTCAGCGTCGTCAACTAGCATGTCGCTAGCTCCTCTAATTAGGATGGTTACTGCCTTCGGGTTCTTGCATCCCTCAATGAATACCATCTTGTCATTACCTACCCTCCTCTCCTCGACTAACTCAGCGTACCCTAGGTCCTTCTCAGTTAAGTCCCTTATGCTAGTAACTATTCTCCCTCCTGTTGCTCTTTCTAGTTTCTCCATGTCTGACCTCTTTACTCTCCTTACTGCTAGTATACCCTTCTTTGCTAGGAAGTGCTGAGCAACATCATCAATACCCTTCTGACAAATCACGACATTAGCACCAGTAGAAGCAATCTTATCTACCATCTCCTTAAGTAACCTAGTCTCCTCATCAAGGAACATCTTAATCTGCTCCGGGGACGTTATGTTTATCTTAGCCGTTATGTCGGGCTTCTCAATCTCTAGTGGCGCATCGATTAATGCTATCTTAGCCTTCTCAACCCTCCTAGGCATACCAGGATGAACAACCTCCTTATCAAGCACGATACCATCAATTAACTTAGTCTCAGCTAATGAAGCACCCTTCTTCTTCTCAATCTTAATGTTATCTAACCTAACCCTATAAGTGCCGTCGGGTCTCTTCTCAGCAACCTTAAGTACGGCGTCTATTGCTATATTGATTAACTTATCCATGATGTCAGGAGTTGCTAAGTACTTACTAGCTAGTGCCGAGTAGGCTATCTTATAAAGCTCCTTCTTAGTCTTCTCACGCTCCTCAGGCTTCTCAATATCACCTATATCTAACTTAACAGCTATCTCATCAAGTATCTCGATAGCCTTATTAGCTGCTTTCTTGAATCCCTCGATAATTATTGTTGGGTGTATGTTCTGATCTAGGAGGTCCTCAGCCTTACCGACTAACTCACCAGCTAACACAACAGCTGTTGTAGTTCCATCACCGACCTCAGCATCAACTGCCTTAGCGGTCTCTACGAGTAACTTAGCTGCTGGGTGCTGAACCTCCATCTCCTTAACTATAGTTGCTCCATCATTAGTTACGGTTATGTCACCAAAGCTATCTACAAGCATCTTATCGAGTCCCCTAGGTCCTAAGCTAGTCTTAAGTATCTCAGCTAATGCCCTAGCAGCTGTTATGTTATTCCTTAATGCTTCTCTACCGTAACTTCTAGTAGTCCCCTCCTTTAACACAATTACGGGGATTCCATAAGCTGCCATGACCTAACCCCATTAGTTCTATTTAAGCCACCTCTATATAAGCTTTAATGATCGCAACCAATTACTTAGTAGTGGGCATTAAGCACTTCATAAGTATCCTTAAATACGGTTGGACTGAAATTATTGAGGGTGTGGTGTTATGAAGTACTTACCCGACGTAGATAAGGTCTTAGAGTATTATGAGAAGTTAGTTGAGGATTTAGGAGATGTCGATAGAGGTAACTTCTACATAGCGACTTTAGCGTCGTACGCCTCATTACTATACGAACTAGGCGTTGTAAGTAGTGAGGAACTATCTAGGTACTTTGAGGAATTGAGGGAACGCATCATGGATGGACCCGACCTTCTTAATCCCTATGTTTCGGAGTTGCTAGGGATACTGGCTGAGGGGTTAAGTGAGGAGAATAAGGAGGAGTTCTTTAGTAAGTTGAGAATGCTACTTAGGGAAGAGAGCTTGGATAGACTGGAACTATAGGAATTGATAGAGTGTTAGTTTTAGAATGGAGGTTCGAGACCCCAATTCCTTAAAGTCTCCCTAATACCCCACTTAAGGGCTTGAAGGTCCTTAGCTTCATGACCGAAGTACGTATCCTGCTCGAACGCCTGCCTACCATCTATGAATAGGGTTATTATGGGTGAGTTACTTCTCTCCCTAACATTAAGTACTGCGTAAGCTATGAGGCCCTTAGATATTCTCTCTAACTTGGTGAGTATCTTAAGTACTAGCTTACCCTCCCTACTCTCCGTGTTAAGTAACGCAAGTAGTGCTACTCTATTACTGTAGACGAATCTCTTGGCGTCTCTAACGTCCCTAAGCACCTTCACTACCTGCCTCCCTCACACTTATCCCTATACGCGCCCTTAACAATATTAAGTTCCTTCCCGGATAAGTAAACCTCAATGTCAACCCTAGTCCTAGGTAGTGACGGCGGTACTATACCCATATTATTAACCAGCACGTAACCACGCTTAATAACCTCACGGAGCTCCTCGCAGGAAGCTAGTCTTACGAAATCCTTAAGCATACTCTCAAAACCTAACTTCTCTTTAAGTTCCTTCTCAGTAATTGACGAACCGCAGACTAGGCACGTTAAGTCAGGCATTAATGAATTAAAACCGCACCTAGGGCATTCAGTAGGTAGTACCTTAGACCTCCTATTAATCCAAGCCCTCGCCCACTTACCCCTTAATATACTTATCAAGTCATCCCTACCACGCCTTCTTAAGTACTCGTATAGCTTAGGTGCTAGCCCCAAGACCTCATCACCTATGTTAAACACTATAAACTCTAATTGAGTATCATTAAATTCATCGAGCATCGAAGCTAACCTAGCAGCTATTACTGGGTAAACTCTGTCTCTGTACCTAAGGAACCTCTTAGCAAGTACCGAAGCCTTAGTGTAGCTAGTTAATGAGCCGTAGAGCTGTATTATAAGGTCCTTAAGGAGCTCCAAGTACTGTTCCCTACTTAATCCGAGTAAGTCTAAACCAGTCATCGATATGACTTCATCGATATGCCTATCAATCCAAGAATCTATGTTTATTGTCCTACGTTTTCTAGAGGACTTCCTTTTCTTTTTTGTTGAATCACTGCTGGATTCCTTAGCTTCGGTGACCTCGCTAGTAGTACCTAATGAACCCTTCCCTGATCTACGCCTACCCCTTCTCCTAGATGGTTTCTTCCTAGGCATCGCTACCCTACATCAAAGCTAGATTATGTTAGAATCCTTAAAAGAAGTAATGGTAAGGACGTACTTAATTAATGAAATCAGTAACTCCTAAACGCCTTTGATGGTGGTCCTCACCTCTATAATATCTCCATCCTCGAGGACATGATTAAGACCTACTCTCTCTCCCGGATACTTAGCTGATGGTCCCCATATTCTAGCATACTTAAAGTGCTTCAAGAACTCCTCACGTATCCTCCTAATAGCGTCCTCTACGGTTGAACCTTTAGGAAGTATTAGGGGTTCCGGTGATGGCTTAGGTGAGTTGGGTTCCTTAGTGTATACTCTGATTATGTTAGCTACCTTAAATACCTTAGGAGCTATCTCCTTAAGCCCTAAACCCTTAGTAGCTGATGCCACAACGTACTCGATGTTTGGTAGTGTCTTAAGGACATACTCAACAGTGTTGCTGATTACGTCGTTACTAACTAGGTCTGCTTTATTAAGTATTATTAATGACGGCTTGTAGGTTACATTCTCAAATATTGCCTTCTCAACGTCGTCTAAAGTCACCTCACCAAACACCTTAACCTCAGCATTATATATTCTGTAACTCTCTAGGAGCTTCTTAATGTCATCAGCTGTAGCTCCAATCAATTTACCGTAAGTTATGACTTTAATACCTTGTATGGCCTTACTCTTCACTATCTTAACATATCCTCTAGGCTTCCTAAGAAGAATCCCCGCATTCTCTAATTCCTTAATGAGTATTCTTAACTGGTATGCAGGATCATTACTTAAATCAATAACTAAAGCTACTGCATCAGCATTCCTAGCGAGTCCTAACACCCTAGAACCCCACCATATGCTTCCCCTAGAGGCACCCTCAATAATAGCTGGCGCCTCAACTAACTGAAACTGAATATCCTCAAACCTCAGCATACCCGGGATAGGTAGTTTTGTTGTGAATGGTACGTTACTTACTAAGGGTCTAGCATTGGTTAAGGCCCTCAGTAACGCGCTCTTACCTACATTAGGCATACCCAGCATCACTATCTGTGAAGCCCCTTCCTTCTCTATGAAGAAGGAAATACCTCCCTTACCAGCCCTTCTAACCTTCCTCTCCTCAATCTCCTCTCTAAGCTCAGCTATCTTCCTCCTAACCCAAGCTCTTAGGTTCTCCGTACCCTTATGCTTAGGTACTGATGACAGAAAGTCCTGTAATGCTCTCAACTTTTCTTCAGGAGTCCTTGCCTCCAAGTACCTAACCCACTTAGCCTTAGCCTCAGCCGGTAAGTTGGTGGGCATACCCTATCACCTAATGGTATTTAATCCCTGATCCTCAACCACTTCAGAATACCTTCCCCGTCACTAACACTTATTCCAAGTCTCTTAAGAGTTCCCCATGACCTCCTAACTATTGGGGGCAATTCACTCATGCTCTTAAACCTACTCAACCATTTAACGGTTTTAGGATCTGTGGGGTAACCACTACCGAAGTCACCGTACTTAAGGTGGAGATAGGTTATGTGGGTATCTCTTAGGCACTTAGCAACTATTGACGCAGCACTAACTACTGGGTACTTAGCGTCGGCCTTATCCTCAACGATTACCTTAACACCCCTGCTTACTGACTTCATTACTTTATTAATTAATTCATTACGTGAGCTTGTCGAATCTATTAATACTTCATTAAATGCGTATCCATGGTTACGTAGTAAGCTCAAGATGCTAATTACGGAGTCAATATACAGCTTATTAATATTTACCGAGTCTATCTCCCAGGGTCTTCTTTCAATAACAGCTACTGCCTTAGCTTCCTTAAATATAATTGGTAGTAATTTCATTCTCCTTTTAGGTGTTAATGACTTGCTATCCCTAACTCCAATCTCAACTAACCTTTCCTCAGCTTCCTTACTTAAGAGTACCCCAGCAACGAACATACTCCCTATTACGGGTCCCCTGCCAGCTTCATCAATCCCTAATCTCATCATCTTATCATTCCCTTAAACTCCCTAACTATACTCTTAACCCTACTTAGCTCAACGTCATTTCCGTAATCATCCTTATAAGCTTCAATAACCACTAACTTAACCTTATCACGTAGTAATGACTCCTTAATCACTGATGCGTACTCCTTGAGTAATTCGTTACTTGGTATGAGGTGTACGTACGTAATCCCTAATCCTAACTCACGGAAACCATGTAGGTGCAGTTCCTCAACTTTATTAATGATTATTGGTGGTAAATCATTTACTAAGTCAATTAATGATACTGCCGAACCCCACCTACGTAACCTCCTAGTGATTAAGTGTATGGGGTCTAAGCACACACCAACGTATGGATTAGTAATGACTTCCTCAAGAATATAAGGTAATGTATCGTCACCACTACAGCACTTCTCGTGTGTGGTCTCTATGAGTAAAGGAATACCAACCTCCCTAACCTTATCACTTAATGCACTAACACTCTCTTTGGCTGCATCAATGCAGTCTCTACACATGTATCCACAGTTATCTTGTTCGGTCGTTAAGTGGGTTATGAAGTACGTGGGCTCAAGTACTGCTAATTCCTCAATGCTATTGAGTATTATCCTCAGTGAAGCCTTCCTAATTTCATTAAGTGGTGATGCGAGTTCTAGGTCCCTCCAAGGTAGGTGTATCGTTAAGTACATACCCTCATGTCTTAAGTAAGTACCTATGACCTTAGGTATTTCTCTTTTATGAAGTAATGGATAGTCGATACTTAATTCAATACCGTCTAAGTAAGACTCCCTTACACGCTTGATTAAGTACTTAATATCGTCAGCACTCCTACCCAAGTCTCTATACCAGATAGACGTCAGTATAGGTACTGAAGGCAGGTTCACCACCTCATACGCTCCTTAATACGTCAATAACAACCTTAGCAGGATCATCAAAGTTACTTCTTACCTTATTAAGTACCTCATCGAACCTCTTACACCTACACTCACTTACCCTATCACTACTTAATACATAGTTAAGTACTTCGTCAGTATCACCTACCTTAACGAGTGGAAAGCCCTTCTTTATTAGGTAGGTATTTACGTATAGGTCATGAGGATAGTAAGTTAAGCCCAACGTACCTAGTAAGGCAGCCTCCCTAGCCATCGACGCACCACCAGTGACTACGGCTAAGGCATAATAAGTTAATGAAACTCCGTCGTAGCCTCCATTAATGACCCTAACATCAACTCCTAAACTTCTTAACTTCGTTATTAAATCCAAGTGCCTACTATACCTAGGCAGGACAAGGGGTGTTAAACCATGAGTATAAATCTCGGAGATTAGCTTCTCTAAATCTATCCTAACTCTAACACCCTTATAGTACGTAGCTAAATATTCGTGAGGCCTTATAATAACGTACTCGCAGGGTTTTAGACCTAGGCTCTCTAAGTACTTTAGGTTAGGTCTAGATCTAACAACCCACGTAACCTCATCTACTCCATCATAGGGTACTAGCTTTGTCATTCCCCTAGTAACGTACTTAGATATTTCAAATTCAGGTATTGCTGATGGGTACACTACGTAATCAGCTAAAGGAAGTGATAACCTACTAGGTATTACGGCATGAGGTGAGTCAGTTAGTGCTACATACTTAATACCTAAGCCAAAAGCTACCCTAGACGCTGGTGGGTTAGGATACGCTATAAGTACGTCTGGATCCCACTTACTTACTAGATCAATTAAGGCCTTCATTCTCTCAACATCAGCTAAGACCTTTTCAATACTCCCCCCCTCTACATACCTACCAATAACTATGGGGTCAATTCCTAGCCTCCTTAACGACCCTACAGTGTATTCGTATTCTCTACAAGTAACTAACGTATCAAAGCCTAACCTCTCTAACTCTCTACGTATGTACCCAAGCAATGTACCCTGCTTAGACGTTAATGCGTCCAGCCATACCCTAATGCATCCCACCTAAGAGTAGTTGGTGTATTGGAAATATAATAACTTCAGTCAATATATAACGTGGCGTTCGGGATGAAGGGGTATCCGAGGCTCTTCGGTACGGACGGCGTCAGGGGAGTGGTTAATGAGTGGTTAATACCTGAACGCGTACTTAGGCTCTCACTAGCAATAGGTACTTACTTAGGTGAGGGGTCGAGGGTATTAGTTGGTAGAGACGCTAGGGCAGGTAATAGCTTCATAACTAACATAGTGATAGGTGGTCTAGTAGCAACAGGTATTAAAGTGTACTACGCAGGCTACGTACCCACACCAGCACTTCAGTACTACATAAAGAGCCTCGGAGGGTTCGATGCTGGGGTCATGATTACGGCATCACATAACCCACCCGAATACAGTGGTATTAAGGTAATTGCTTCAGACGGTGTTGAATTACCTCATGAGGAGGAAAGAGTTATTGAGAAGATATACTATGAAGAGTCTTTCAGGAGAGTCCCTTGGAGTAAGTTAAGTAAGGATTATGAAGTAGTTACTGACGTTAATGAGCACTACGTAGATGGGGTACTTCAGCATGTTGATAGAGACAGAATAGCGTCTAAGGGGTTTAAGGTTGTTGTTGATGCAGCTAATAATGTTGCGTCACTAACGACGCCAAGACTACTTAAGAAGTTAGGAGTTAAGGTAGTGGGGCTAAATACGGAGTTATCGCCAGTACCTAATAGATACCCCGAACCAGTTCCTGAGAATTTAGCTGATGCTGTTGAGGTCGTTAAGTCGCTAGGTGCGGATTTTGGCGTAGCTCACGATGGTGACGGTGATAGGGCTATATACATCGATGACTTAGGTAGGGTAATATCAGGTGATAGGACAGCCGTCCTGCTCTGTAAGCACATAGTTAGTAATAAGAACGTTAAAGCCCCTAAGAGAGTAGTTACTGCCGTATCCTCAAGTACCATAATAGAGGATGTGCTTAGAGAGTATGGTGTTGAGGTTGTATGGACTAAGGTAGGTAGTATAACGATAGCCCGTACAATGATGAGGGTAGGCGCCCTAGCAGGCTTTGAGGAAAATGGTGGGTTCATGTACCCACCACATCAGTACGTTAGAGATGGTGCTATGTCACTAGCCTTAATGCTCGAGTTCCTAAGTTATGAAGGTAGGAAGTTATCGGAGTTAATTAATGAGTTGCCTAGGAGGTACATCATAAAGACGAAGGTACCCTTAAGGAGAAGGGAGGAAGCTACTAAGGTTATTGAGGAGGTTAAGAAGGTTTTTGGAGCTGGTAAGAGGGTGATAGATATAGACGGTGTTAAGGTAATAGGTAAGGACTTCTGGGTCTTAGTAAGGCCTAGCGGTACTGAGCCCATCCTTAGAGTATTTGTTGAAGCTAGTGATGAAGAGAGTACCAAGAAACTACTTAATGAGGTTCTAACCCTAATTAAGGGGGTGTTGAGTGGTTGAGGTACGCATTACTAAATCTATTAGCCTGCCCTATGTGCAAGCACTTTCCCTTAAGGCTTTACGTATTTGAGAAGAACGTACTTAGTAAGGAATTCGATGTAGCTACGCCATTCTGCGACCTCTACTGCGGGCTTAAGGGGGAGTATATAGAGAAGTTAGATAAGGACACCCTAAATTGTAAGGAGTGTGTTAAGGTAGATATAATTGCAGGGATAATAACATGCCCCAAATGTGGTAGGTGGTACCCAATAATAGATGGTATACCGTGGATGTACCCAGATAACATGAGGAGGCATCACAGAATTAGGAGTAAGGAGATTGAGTTCATTAAGAAGTATAAGGACCTCATTCCTAA
>Ga0256914_1003888_pt1 | contig 11545 bp, 15 predicted proteins | sample HulkmetaG_FD_191571 | JGI IMG/M metagenome (GOLD analysis project Ga0256914, IMG submission 191571) | Hydrothermal chimney microbial communities from Main Endeavour vent field at the Juan de Fuca Ridge, Pacific Ocean - Hulk | ecosystem: Environmental > Aquatic > Marine > Hydrothermal vents ...
AGCATAAAGGTTTTGCTTTGGTTGAGGCACTCTCTAACTGTCACATTAACCTTGGTAGAAAGAACAAAATGCTCTCTGCTATGGAGAATCTTGACTGGATTGATAGTATTACTGTCTCTAAAAAGAAATATGATGCAATGTCTCCAGAGGAGCAATTAAATGTACTTCCAACAGGTATCTTGCATCAAGATACAGAGGCTGATGAGTATTGTGACATGTACAAAGAGATTCAAAAAGTACATCAAGGTGAGAGAGCTAAGATCACTCAAGATGACTTTGAGAAAAAGATATAGGGAGGTAACACAATGGCACGAACATTAATGAGATTTACAGGCGTTGGTGGACAAGGTGTTCTTCTTGCTGGTGAGATTTTTGCTGCCGCAAAAATCAAAACTGGTGGTTATGGACTCAAAACGGCAACATACACATCACAGGTGCGTGGTGGACCAACAGTTGTTGATATTACACTTGATGATGATGAGATCTACTATCCATATGCAAATGATGGTGAGGTAAACTTTATGCTCTCAGTTGCAAATGTAAGTTTCCAATTATTTAAAAATGGTGTTAAACCAGGGGGAACCATTGTAATTGAGCCAAACTTGGTAACAGCAAGTGAAGAGGATAGAGAAAAATGGAATATCGTTGAGATACCTATTATTACGATCGCTAAAGAGGAGGTAGGAAACGTTATTACTCAATCAGTAGTTGCACTGGCTATTGCTAATAACTTCATGAAGGCGATTGATGAGGATGTGCTTATTGAGACAATGCTTTCAAAAGTACCCAAAAAAGTACATGAGCTTAACCTAAAAGCTTATGAGCTTGGCAAAAAGTATGCCATTGAGCAAGGGGCATAAGCCTCTTCTCTTAAAGAATAGAGGAGGAGATGAGTAACTCCTCTATTAAGTTGAAAATTTAAGAGTCACAGTCACTACTGTTTCTATCCTTAAGTAGATCCTTCAAACTCGCTTGATTACACCCCTTAATTGGTTTTCCTGATGCTTCTATTTTGGGTTTTCCATTTGAATCCCATGTTACTTTGGCAGCATTAACGACGATCATTGATCCTAATAGTAGGAATATCATTAAAAATTTCATCTTTTCTCCTGACTTTTTAACTATTTCATCATCTACATACTTATTATATCAATGTTTTATAAAATATATTTAAATATTTGGATTAATTTTATAATTTAATTACTAAGCTATTGTTGGTTGTTAAATACAATGTTTAGGTTGTTTTTAGTGCAAGTTTGATGTTGAAAATAGATTATTATTGAGTATATTATAAGAGGTATGGTTATTTTTTGTGACGATTTAAAATAACCAGATGGATAAGATTTGAAGTAGAGAAGAGTTTGGTGTAAAATCTTATGATCTCTCTTCTAAAATTTTGGGCTACCATCACTACTATAGGTTGTCTCTCCCTCTGCTTGGGTAGCTTCTCTAGCTTCTCGCTCTGCCTCATAGGCATTCATCTGCATGCGAACCTCATTGATCTGTTCTGGAGTGACATTCTCCTCAGATGACCATGCTATCTCAATATCATTGCCATACTCTCTTCCTATCTCTTCTATTTTTTCGGCATACTCATTAACATCCAAGCAGATAGCCATATGCCCCTCTTGTGTGGTATCATTCAACTCAATATACCAACGTCCCAATGGATTGGTTTTGATAGTTGACTTTATAAGAACTGACATCTCTTTTCCTTATTCTTTAATTAACAGAGATTATAACAAAATTTTAGTCTTTTGGGGATTGATAAGACTCAATAAAAAGGATCTTCGCCTAAATTAATAGGCGATAGGTAATAAAGGAGAAGATCCAAGCAGTAATGGTGGTAAAGAGGAAAAGATAGACCAAATATCGATATCCTCCTGCCTCTTTGACAAAGACCATTGAGGCGGCCAGACAAGGAAGATAGATCATCACAAAGACGATAAATGCCATAGCCGTGGCAAAATCATAATGCTCTTGAAGGGCTTTTCGGAGTCCACTATCTTCAGGATCTACCTCCTCCCCTATAGAGTGGAGTACGCCTAATGTTGAGACCACAACCTCTTTGGCAGCCAAACCAGCCTCAAGAGCAACGGTCATTTTCCAATCAAATCCCAAGGGAGCAAAGAAGGGTTGAGTAGCTCTACCAATCTCTCCTAGATAGCTCTCTTCAATATTTTTGCTAGGATAGTTTGATGCAAACCAAATCAACATTGAAGCTGCCAAGATAAATGTTCCTGCTTTTTTGAGATAGCCCTTGGCGTTGTTGTAGACAGTATGCCAAATAAGTTGCAAAGAGGGGAGACGGTACTTTGGCATCTCCATTACAAAGGGTTCATCCTTGCCTTTGAATACTACCACACGTAGAACTTTTGCCATGACCAATCCAAGTATCGCTCCTGCAATATAGACACCAAAAAGAATACTCCCCGCATGCTCAGGCTCAAAGAAAGCCCCAATAAAGAGTACATAGATAGGTAGCCTTGCCCCACAACTCATAAAACCAATAATAAAGAGGGTAATGAGTCGATCTTTTTCATTTTTGAGTGTTCGTGCCGCCATATAGGCAGGAACAGAGCATCCAAATCCTGTTACCAAAGGGATAAAGCTTTTTCCGTGTAGTCCAAACTTATGGAAAAAACCATCAAGAAGAAATGCCACGCGACTCATGTATCCTGTGGTCTCTAGTAGGGCAATTCCCAAATAGAGGATGACAATATTGGGCAAAAAGAGCAGTACCGCTCCTACCCCTTGGATCATACCATCTACGACTAAGCTTCGTAACCCCTCATGGCTGATATTCTCTCCTACCGCTGTTCCAAAAAGAGCAACTGCTTTTTCGATATATGCCATAGGAATCTCACCCACACTAAAGGTAAGCTGAAAGAGTCCCCACATGAAAAAGAGAAAAATAGGCACTCCAAGATACTTATTGATAAGAATCTCATCAATCTTTTTGGTGAGTGTTTTGCTCCCTTTGTTTTTTGGGCAGTTAACAGTCTCCATTCTAATCCCACGTGCAATGGCGATATATTCATTAGCTTTAATCTCATCAATACTTTTGGTCTCGTGATGGGTATAGATATGGTTACGTGCCTCCAAAATTTTGGGGTGAAGCTCAATCATAATAGGGTGATCATGTAGTTCTTGATAGAGTTCTTTGTCCTCAAAAAGCAGACGAATAGCAATCTCTCGTGAGGTGAGATCTTGCCACTTAAACTCTTTCTCATCAAGAAATTTACCAAGTGCAAAAAGCTCCTCCTCAAAGGCATCACTGTAAGTAATCTTGGCATTGTCTCGATAGGGTCTATCTGCAACCTCATGGATACGCTCTAGTAGCTCCTCTACCCCTTTGCCACTCTTGGCAGAGACAAAGACCACAGGTATACCAAGGATCGCTTCAATCTGTTTGATATCAATCTCCAAGCCCTCTTTTTGGGCTTCATCTGCCATATTGAGTGCAATAACCATCTTTTTGTTGAGTTTTAGCAGTTCTAAGGTAAGGAGGAAGTTGCGTTGAAGGCGGGTTGAGTCAAGTACATTAATAATAACATCATACTGCTCATTGATGAGATACTCATGGGCAACTCTCTCCTCTTTTGAGAAACCATTGATAGAGTATGTCCCTGGAAGATCTACCATCTCAAAGAGATGACAGTGGTGTTCAAAGCAGACCTCTGTCTTCTCGACGGTTACTCCTGAGAAGTTTCCTACCTTGAGGGCATTTGATCCACTCATGGCATTAACAAGCATTGATTTTCCTACATTTGGTTGCCCTGCCAAAACTATTTTGATAGAATTCATGATATCTTTTCCACCTCTATCTCTTCCGCCTCTTTGCCACGCAGACCAATAAGGGTTCCATCTACTTCAATCTCTATGGTTTTTTGTCGAATAGAACAGGCTTCAATGGTCAATTTCGATCCACGTCCTACGCCAAAAGAGAAGAGACGGCTTTTTAGTTCATCATTTGTCTCTATATTTTTTATAATAGCTTGATCACCTATGTGTAGATTAGATAGTTTCATTATCGATTCTCCTTTGAGAGAATCATAGTCAAGATCAACTTAATAATCTATTAAATGATAATGATTTTCAATATATTACTCTTGGATTTTACTAAGATCATAATCCATTGGGTAGGTTTTGGCAAGAGGTAAGCTCTCTATATTAATATTTTTTCTCTTTAATCTTCTCTTTCTGGTTTTTCTTTTTTTTCTCTTTTTAGGTTGGTCGCTATTAAGAACTTTTGCTTCAGATTCAAAAATAATTTTGGACTCTCCCTCTTTTAATACCTTGAGAGTGCTTATGCCCAAGAGAGCTTTTTGAATTTGCTCCTCAATCAAGTCAGGAGTTTGTGTATTTTTATCTATAGGGGTATTGAGTTGAGTGCTATTACTCTCCCCTGCGAAACTTATGGTGGATAATCCAAATAGGAGTGAAATGAGTATTAGACTTTTGTTTAACATGATTTTTTTCCTTATATTTTGTAGTTAATTATGGAATATTATGATATAAAAACTCTTTTGTTTCGCTTTAGTTGTGGTATAATTCGCTTTAGGTGCAATAGGTAGTTGCTGGTAACATAATTGTTACGAGAGGAAAGTCCGGGCTACATGTGAGATAGGACTCCATCTAACGGATGGCCAGAGTAATCTGAGGGCAAGTGCAACAGAGAGTATGAAAACCATCTTTTGGTGGTAAAAGGTGAAAGGGTGCGGTAAGAGCGCACCAGTGCTTGTGGTAACATGAGTAGCTAGGTAAACCCTGTCCGTAGCAAGAGGCACATGGTAAAAATCTCACAAAGCCATTAGATTGGTATTGGTGTCTCGCTTGAGCGTATGGGCAACCATACGCCTAGATAAATAACTACCCACGACAGAACCCGGCTTATCGTTGCACCTACTAAGTACTTACCCAAAATTAATTTCAAAAAAATTGGAGTAGCTTTATCTCCTCTCTAAAAAAATCAACTAAATCAAAAAGAGCGTTTTAGGAGGTAAGTTTGAATATCAATAGTCTCTGCGATTTATACTATCGCATCTTTGATACTATCATGAGCTACAGTTTTTTTACCAGTGTAGCTTTCAAGGATATCGCACGCTACTTTGACCCCGTCTCCATTAGCTATGGCAAACATAGTTTTAACTCCACTAGCTAAGCCACATACATATAGATTGGTATCTATTTTATTTTCATAGTTTTGAAGATATATTTTTTGTGGTTTCATCACATTTCTATGAGGTAATACTTTTATATCTACTCCTTCACACTCTATATCAAACTGGTGCATACCAGTAGCCAAGACTAGGATTTTGGTCTGAAATACTCTTCTCTTGGTATATACTTTATATATACCATCTTTTTTTGTTATTTTGAGAACTTTATCATTGAGCAGTTCACAATATTTTAGCTTATGTAGTTGAGTCTGTAGGGTATCTAGTAGTCTGTCACCACCTATACCATATGTTGTGCCACTTAGGTTGTAAAAACTAGCCTTTTTTATATCACTACAACCACTATCTATGATAAGATACTTTTTATCCTTTGCCCATTCAAACTTCTCATTGGTTGAAGCCAGAGTTATACCACATCCATATCCACTAGCACCACCACCAACTATTAATACATCATATATCATAATAGACTCCCATACTTATCAAATATTTTGTAATCTTAACGCTATAGTTTCCCCATTTGTCAAGATCATTTGGTTCAATACTCTTATTTTTGTAGCTTATGATACTTTCTGTAACGATTATTATTGAAACTCAAAATATAGAGAGTTTAAATTTACAAGTGGGTGCAGATCTCCTTCGTTAACCTTGGTTTAATTCTTTGATAAAGTAGTCATAAGATGATGAGAATTAAGGTTTTTGTGATATATTTTTCATAAACTCATTATATTAAATATTATTTTATATTTTAACTTGGATAGACAATATATAAAACTTGATATAATTAGCTAAAAATAGAGAAAACGGAGACAAAGTTTATGAATATTACAATGCTCTATAGTAAATTACACAGAGCTACAGTGACTGAGGCAAATCTTAACTATGTTGGATCAATTACTATTGATCAAGAGCTATTGGATGCTGCTAAGATGCGTGTTGGACAAAAAATAGATATTGTTAATATCAATAATGGCGAACGATTTTCAACCTATATCATCTCAGGAGAGGCAGGAAAAAGAGAGATATGCCTAAATGGAGCAGCAGCTAGAAAGGTACATGTCGGAGATAAGATTATTATTATCGCCTATGCTTCAATGAGTGAAGAGGAGGCTGATAGATTTGAGCCAAAAATAGTAATACTTAATGATGATAATAGTATTGCTCAAGAGTTTAAAGGATTAAAGTAATGTTTGAAGGTTTAGATATGAGTAAGATGGGGCAGATGATGGAGGAGCTTCAAAAGAGAGCCAAAGAGATGGAGGAGCAAGCCAAAGCAGTAACTTTGACCGCTAAAGCAGGAGGCGGGATGGTAGAAGTGACAGCAAATGGTAGTGGGGAAGTTATTGATATCTCTATTGATGACTCTATTTTGGAAGATAAAGAGTCTTTGCAAATTTTGATGATCTCTGCAATTAATGATGTATTTAAAATGGTAGAGGATAATAAGAAGTCCCAAGCCATGGGGATAATGGGGGGCTTAAATCCTTTTGGAATGAACTAGTCTTAAAATAATCTTTTATAAAAAAATTATATTTTAAAGTTAATATTTAATTTTTATTTGCTATAATGTTGTTGTGTCCATGAACAATAAATATAAATAAACAACTATAATATGGAAGTAAAAATGAAAACAAATAGATTAATAAAAACTTTAATAATGCTAATTTTAACTACTAACTTAGAGGCAAAAGAGACACCTTTTGAGTTAAGTATCACTATCCCCTCTTCTGTAGGGGAGTTAGTTGTCACCGAATCTGCCATAATGACTCCTTTGGAGATGCTCTCTCCTGTCTCTTTTGATTCAAGTTATTTTTTGGATTACTCTACAGTAATCCAAATGCTTTGGTATTAAGCATATAATAGAGATGACCCTATCTGAAAGTTTATAATAGGGTTGAAAAACCATATTTCCTTATATTCTTAATAGTTTGATCTTATTCTCCTTAGACCTATTGTAACACTTGGTTACATAGTATTTATATCCCATTAAAGCACTATAATTACACAATCTATTTAATTGTTTTTCTGCTAATATAAGTCTAATATTCTTCTAGTGACCACAATAGTTTGTGGGAGATTTCAACAGAGAATAACATCTTTAACAAAGGAGTTCTAATGACTCATGTGATTAACAATCACCCCTATTTAGGTATCTTCTTTCTTTTCGTGGTGACGGTTGTGGCATTTAATGCAACACTGATAGCAGCACGGTTTGTAAGTAGAAAATTAGCAAAGCTTGACACAGAGAAGTTGAAGCTAACAATCTATGAGTGTGGACCAGAGGTGACCAAGCAACCCAATACAATCTCGACGCAGTTTTATCTAATAGCCCTTCTGTTTATTCTCTTTGATGTGGAGATTATCTTTATGTTCCCATGGGCTATTGATTTTAAACTGCTTGGTTGGTTTGGATTTGCAGAGATGATTCTCTTTATCGTTCTCTTAACACTTGGATTTATTTACGCATGGAAAAAAGGAGCACTTGAATGGCACAGCATCAAGTAAATTATGCCAGTACAGCTGGCTTGCCGATCGCATTGACGACGGTAGATCATTTGGTAAACTGGGGGCGAAGTAACTCACTTTGGCCTCTCACTTATGGACTCGCCTGTTGTGCGATTGAGATGATGGCTGCAGGGGGTAGCCGTTATGATTTTGATAGATTTGGTACTATCTTTAGAGCCTCTCCACGACAATCAGATGTGATGATACTAGCAGGTACACTCTCTAAAAAACACTCAGAGTTTGCACGACGACTCTATGATCAGATGACAGAGCCAAAATGGGTTATCTCAATGGGATCATGTGCTAATACAGGAGGGATGTTTAATACCTATGCTACGGTACAAGGAGTGGATAGAATTATCCCTGTAGATATCTATCTTCCTGGATGTGCCCCACGTCCTGAAACATTGCAATATGCGTTGATGATGCTTCAAAAGAAGATTAGAAAAGAGTCTGCCAATATGAACAAAAACACCAAACAAAACTTAAGGTTAGTATAATGAGAAAATATGTACCAAAAGATAATGTTCAAGCAAAGGCATACTATACTGATAGATTTCATGTTGTACCCAATACTCCTAGATTTGATGTAAGTACAGATGAAATTTTTGCCAAACAGCTAGAAGTTTTAAGTAAGAAAGTAGAGGTCAAAAGAGCAGAGATTCAATTGGATCAGATGATTGTTGAGATTAATCCAGAAGATAACTTTAAAACCTTAGAGACTCTTAGAGATGAGTGTGGTTATGCAATGCTCTCTGAATTGAGTGCGGTTGATTATCTTGCTAAAGATGGAGAGTTTGAGGTCTTCTATCAGATGCTAAATCTCAATGAAGCGAAGAGAATGCGTGTGGTTACACGTATCAAAGAGGGACAAGCAGTTGAGTCAGTGGTTCCTCTTTATAAATCTGCTAATTTTGCAGAGCGAGAGATGTTTGATATGTTTGGTATTAGATCCAACAACCACCCATTGATGAAAAGAATCATTATGCCTGATGATTGGGAGGGACATCCTCTTCTTAAGACCTATCCTCTTCAAGGGGATGAGTTTGCTTCATGGTATGAGGTAGATAAGATCTTTGGCAAAGATGCCAGAGAGGCGATTGGACCTGAGATAAGAGATCAATCAATGATTGATAGATATGATACCAAAAGATTCTCGCGTGTGGGGTATGAAGTACCATTTGGAGCAGATATCTCTGAGGGTGAGACTCCAACCCCAATAGAGTATAGTAAGACCTTCTTGGTTGATTATCAAAAAGCCGATGGTGTAAAACCAGCGGAATATAGAAAGTAGAGGGAGAAGAGTATGCAACAACCAAATAAACTGTCCCCATTTTTTGAAAACCTTAATTTTGAGCGTGAAGACAATACCATGGTGATTAACTTTGGTCCTCAGCACCCCTCAGCACATGGTCAATTACGATTGATCTTGGAGCTTAATGGAGAGCAGGTGGTCAAAGCCTATCCCGATATTGGATATCTTCACCGAGGTATTGAGAAGATGGCTGAAAATATGACCTATAATGAGTTTTTACCTACTACAGATAGACTCGATTATATCGCATCAACATCTAATAACTATGCTTATGCTTTAGCTGTAGAGAAACTGCTTGGAGTGGAAGTCCCTAGACGGGCTCAAGTGATTCGAACCATGCTTTTAGAGCTTAATAGAATTATCTCTCACCTCTTCTTTATTGCAACTCATGCACTTGATGTTGGAGCGATGTCCGTATTCCTCTATGCTTTCCGTGAGCGTGAATTTGCTATGGATTTGATGGAGGATTATTGTGGCGCAAGATTGACCCACTCTGCGGTTAGAATTGGAGGAGTACCTTTGGATCTCCCTTCTGATTGGATAGTTAATGTACGAGCCTTTTGTGACAAAGTTGACTATGAGGTCAAAAATACCTATGAGGCACTGCTTACAGAGAATAGAGTTTGGAAAATGCGTCTGGAGGATGTTGGAACAATTTCTGCAGAAGATGCACTCTCTTGGGGATGTAGTGGTCCGATGCTAAGAGGTTCTGGGATCAAGTATGATATCCGTAAAGAGGAGCCGTATGAACTCTACTCTGAGTTGGATTTTGATATTCCTGTGTCTGATACTTGTGATAGTTATGGACGATATCGCCTCTATATGGAAGAGATATATCAGTCAACCAAAATTATTCGACAACTTATTTTGAAATATGATGAGACAGAGCCAAAGTTAATGGCACATGCTCCTCAATATATCTCTGCTCCTAAAGAGGAGATTATGACACAAAACTATGCATTGATGCAGCACTTTGTATTGGTAACTCAAGGGATGAGACCACCTAAAGGTGAAGTCTATGTGGCAACTGAATCACCAAAAGGTGAGCTTGGCTTCTATATCAAATCAGAGGGTGAACCTTATGCCTATCGATTGAAGTGTAGAGCACCTAGTTTCTACCATACAGGATTGCTTCAAGAGCTTTTGGTAGGAACATATATTGCTGATGTTGTTACAATCATTGGTAGTACCAATATTGTATTTGGTGAAGTTGACAGATAGGAGTAGGAGAAAAATATGCAAAGATATGACTTAAGACATTTACATGATGACTTCTATGACCGAATGGGTGAACTCATCGAAAGCAATTTACAAGTTGGAGAGGTAGGTATTTTCCTGTTTGAGGTAGGGGATTTTAGCTCTATTCAAAAATCTGCTGATTTTGTACGCGATATGGGACATGACCTTATGAACTCACTCAAGTTTAATGAGGTAGATTGGACAATTGTGGTCAAAAAAGTAAGCAGTGAAGAGATAGCTAAACGTAAAGAGGTAGCGCAAAAAGCAGCAAAATTGGCAGAGGAACAGCGTCTTGAAGCCGAGAGAATTGCTAATGAGAAGGCAAAAGCTAAATCTGCTGAAGAGGAAGCTAAAGCCAAAGTGAAAGAGGAGGTCAAAAAAGAGACCACTGCTTCTAAGCCAAAAGCCAAAAAAACCACAACACAAAAGAAGGCTAAATAATGGCAAAACTACTCTTTTCTACTTGGCAAGGTGAACTGATTGATAATCGTGGTAAGTCACCTGATGAGTGGAGTGAGTCTAGGTTTAAACTTCCTGAAACCTATCATGGGGAGCGAGACTCAAAAGCATTTATTGGATGGGATGGTGTTGCTATTTTTGATGAGGATATAGATGCTATTGAGTTAGCCAACCAGTATGCAGCACAGTACCAAGAGTATTCAGAAGCATGTGGGAGGTGTGCTCCAGGACGATGGGGAGGAAAAATTCTCTATGACTTACTCGATAAGATAGCTAGGGGCGAGGGAAGTCATGATGATATTACACACTTAAAGGAGATTGGTCAGACAATGATGACTACCTCCAAGTGTGAGATTGGAAAGACTGTTCCTAAGCCTATTTTGGATCTGATGGAGCATTATAAAGAGCAGTTTGATACCTGTATTGATAGACAAGTACCGTCGCGACACTATAGAGGAGATACCTCCTACATTGCCAAGATAACAGCGCCATGTACAGATATGTGCCCTGCTAGTGTTGATATCCCTGCTTATATTGAGGGGGTAAGAGATATGGTCTTTGCTGACTCCTTGGTCGCAACACGGCAAACCATGCCTCTAGCGCATACTTGTGGGCGAGTCTGTCCTCATCCTTGTGAAGATGCGTGTCGTAGAACCAATCTTGATGAACCTATCTCAATTATGGAACTTAAGCGATTGGGTGCAGATTATGAGACAGATCATGAGTTGGAGTGGTTGCATCCACAAGAGCCAAAGCCTCTGCGTAATGATGGCAAAAAAGTTGCCATTATTGGAGCAGGTCCAGCAGGATTGACGGCTGCTTACTATTTGGCAATTGAGGGTATTAA
>Ga0256914_1003889_pt1 | contig 11543 bp, 10 predicted proteins | sample HulkmetaG_FD_191571 | JGI IMG/M metagenome (GOLD analysis project Ga0256914, IMG submission 191571) | Hydrothermal chimney microbial communities from Main Endeavour vent field at the Juan de Fuca Ridge, Pacific Ocean - Hulk | ecosystem: Environmental > Aquatic > Marine > Hydrothermal vents ...
CGGGCGGCTGATCCGGAAATAGGTGTTACCTTGCAGGTGATCGGTGAAAAAGCGCAGGCCCAGCTCAAAGGCGATCACCAGCGGGGCCTGCGCAAGCAGGTTCCTGTCCGGCGCGCCAAGCAGCCGGCCGGTCTCGCCGGCATAGCCCTTTATAAAGGCGGCAAAAAGGTCACGGTCAAAAACCACCAGCTCCGGCGCGCCCTCCTCGCCAGATTGATTGCAGCAGGATCGAAGCGCATCGCCAAGGTCATGGAGAAGCAGACCGGGCATGACCGTGTCCAGGTCGATCAGGGCCACGGCCTTGTCCCGGTCGTTGGCAAAGAGAAAGTTGGCCACCTTGGGATCGGCGTGGATGATGGTCCGGCACAGCCGGGAGCGGTGTTCTTCCAACAGGCCTGCCCGGTCGCGCAGACGCTCGACAAACAGACAACAGGCCTCCTCCCGGGGATCATCCAGCCGGGTCGCCGCGGCCATGGCCCGGTCACAGGCGGCAAGACAGGTGGGAGTATGGTGAAATCCGGGCAGGGAGTCATACAGGGTGGCCGGATCAAGATCGGCGAGCAAAAGATGAAAACGCCCCAGCACCCGGCCCAGTTCCAGGGCCTGGCGCGGGCTGACCGGACCGGCCAGGGTGCGGGTGTTGGCCAGCCAGGTGAGCAGCCGCCAGGTGCCGCCCTCGTCATCGTGATAGAGCAGGTTGCCGTCCGGCCGGGGCACGGGCATGGCCACCCGCAACCGCCCTGCCCTGTTCCTTTCCGCGGCGCGCAGGTGTCCGCTCACCCGGACCAGGTTGGCCATGATCCGTTCCGGATGGGGAAAAGCCACCGGGCTGAGCCGCTGGAGCAGGTACTGCGTACCGTCCGCCAGTCTGACCCGGAAGGAACGGTTGACATTGCCGCCCGGCACCGGCGCGATGGTCCTGATCGGTGCGCCGGGAACAAAGGACGCCAGCGCCCGCCGCGCTCCGTTCATGTCTCGTCCGTGTACCTTGTGTACTTGTCGGCCCGTCCCCGGGCCTGGTCCACCGGGTATTTTCGGGCATTGAGCCGCATCTTTTCCCGGGCCGAGGCGAGCAGATCGATCTCCAACCTGTCGGCAAGACGGCAGAGATAGATGAGGACGTCCGCCATCTCCAGGGCCACCTCCCGACGGGTCTGCTCCGGCAGGGCAAGGCTCTGTTCCTCGCTGAGCCACTGGAAATGCTCGAGCAGCTCGGCCGCTTCCACGCTCAGGGCCATGGCCAGATTCTTGGGACTGTGAAACTGCTCCCAGTCACGCTCCCTGGCAAAGGCACGGATCTTTTTTTGTAATTCGGCAAGGGAATCAGTGGTTGACATGTCAACCACTGTAGCAGGAAGAGAAAAAAAGACAAAATAAAACCGGCGCCCGAAGGCGCCGGCCATTTTATGGGAAGGATTGTTTTCTTATTCCGCTCTCAGCACGACATAGCGGCTGAACTCGCCGGAACGGACCCGGAGCAGAACCTGGTTTTTCAGTCTGCTGCGCTTGATGGCCTTGCGGATATCACCCATGTTATGGACCCGCATCTTGTTGACCTCCTCGATGAGCTGACCGGGTTGCAGGCCAACCTCGGCAGCGGGGCTGTCCGGCTCCACAGAGGCGATGAGTACGCCCTGCCCCTTGGCATAGCCGAACTGGTCAGCCAGCTCAGGGGTCAGATTCTGCAGACCAAGACCGAACCTGGTCAGCGGAGTCTTGCCGTGGCCCATCCCCTTGGCCATGGAGGCGAAATCAGCAGGCTGTTCGCCAATGGTCACCGGAATCGAGTAGGTCTTGCCATTGCGGATCACCTTCAATACCAGCTCGGTGCCGGGCGCGGTCATGGCAATGGTATTACGTAGTTCGGCCACATTTTCCACCGGCTTGCCGTCAATGGCAACCACCACGTCACCATCCTTGAGCCCGGCCTTGCCGGCGGGTGAATCCTGACTGACCTGGGAGATGAGGACGCCTTTCTTGGTCTTCAGATCAAAGGACTTGGCCAGGTCCTCGTTCAGATCCTGGATCACCACGCCCAGCCAGCCGCGGGTCACCTTGCCTGACTTGAGCAGCTGCTGTTCAATTTTTTTGACCATGTTGATGGGGATGGCGAAGCCAATGCCCATGTATCCGCCGCTGCGGGAAAAGATGGCCGAATTGATGCCTATGGCCTGGCCGTGAATATTCAAAAGCGGGCCACCCGAGTTGCCGGGATTGATGGCCGCATCGGTCTGGATATAGTTTTCATACTCGGAAATACCCATCCGGTTGCGTCCCTTGGCGCTGACCACGCCCACGGTCACGGTCTGGTACAGCTCAAAGGGATTGCCGATGGCAATCACCCATTCACCGACCTGGATCCTGTCCGAATCCCCCAGGGGCAGCACCGGCAGATTCCTGCCGTCAATCTTGATCAGGGCCACGTCCGACTGGGGATCGGTGCCAATCACCTTGGCCTTGAATTCCCGCTCATCGGAAAGACGCACCGTGATCTTGTCAGCCCCTTCGACCACATGATTGTTGGTCAGGATATAGCCGTCTTTTGAAATGATGAAGCCGGAACCGGCGCCGCGCTGTTTATACTGACGCTGCCTGGGTACAGGCGGATGGCGGAACTGGGGGCCGAAAAAGCGCTCGAAAAAAGGATCGTTAAAAAAATCAAAGGGGTTGGGACCATTCATGGCCTTGACCGATTTCTCCACCCCGATATAGACCACGGCCGGCTGGGCCTTCTTGACCACCGCGGCAAAGGCCTTGCCGGTTTTGTCCAAAAGCGCGATATTTTCATCATCCCCGGCAAGGCTCCATCCACCACTCATGACCAGCAGCATGACAGCGATGACCATGGAAAGAGTCATTTTCGTTCCTGACGATACATTCTTTTTCATAATCTGTTCTCCATAGTATCCAATCTGATTCCACCATTAACTGGTACAATTATTCCTCCCGGCCATTCCGTCAAGGGATGAACAGACCCTCTTGAGCAATGGCACGGGCAAAAAGCATAAAAAAACCCCGGCAGGAAAAGGAGGGGAGGAACCTGCCGGGGAAAAGGAAGAAAATGTTAAAACAAAATGCCAACTCGTTTCAGCAGAGGCTTGCTCTTCCAATCTGCGAGAGGTTGTCATTTGCCATTTTTATAGCCATAAACGTGCCAGACATGAAAAATACTTTCCTTTAACGTATCTTCAGTAAGATATACTCAAGCAGTAAAAAACTGTTCTTCCCTGACTGACAGTTCCTTGCAACAGGCTGGGAAAAAAATACACGCCTTGGCCGGCAACTGGGTAAAAATTACCCAAGCAGGACGACCCGACCGGCTCCACCCCTGCAGCCCCGATATTTGCTTGCACTTCATCCCCGGTTGTGTCATTAGCTTGGAGTGAGACACCATATATTTATCCGAAAATCGCCACGAAGCACGGGGCCAACCATGCCGAAGTGACAGATTTTCATTGTTTGTTGTGGCTGGCCAACTTGGTCCAGCCATGCTGGTTTATGTGAAAGCCCGGTCATGTCCGTTATTGGAGGCACCGGCTTTCGTCCCTTGTAATCCCGGTCTGCCGGGATGGTGGTTACTAAAGGAGTGTAGAACCATGGATGATACATTGGCAGAGGAACTGGTCCAGGTCATCCGCCAGCCGGCGGATTCACAACATCACGAGGCCTTTGAACGCGCCTTTGAGCTGACCAAATCCTATGCCGGGTCGGCCGGGGCACAGGCATCGGCGATACCGGTTCTCTTTGAAAAACTCTTCGAGCTTTTCGCCACCGGCCGGAGCCAGGCATAGGATGAACAAAAGGACCAGCCCGCCTGGAAAAGAGCTGCTTATCCGCTGTCCCCGGCTCGGCCATGAGATCTATTTCAGCTACTGCCGCCAGGAAAACATGGGCCTGCCCTGCTTCAAAATCCTGGACTGCTGGTTTCATTACTTTGCCGTGGAGGAATATCTGCGTAAAGAACTCAGCAAAGAGGAATGGGAACAAACCTTTGTCCGGCCCGGCAAACCAAAGATGGTCACCCTGGCGGAAGCGATCGAGACAGCCCGGAAAAAGCCGGCTTCATCGTGAGCAGTTACGGCGACTGAAGCTTCATGGTCACCCTGTTGACCGGAACTGTTGATAACCGTGCAGGGCGGCGCCCCGCAGGGCAGCATCGGGACAGGTGATAATCCGGACAGGAATCCGGGCCAGCATCTCCCGGTAGACTCCGCGTGCAAAGCAGGCCATAAAGGCGCGCGGCTCGAAAAAGGGCAGCAGCCGGGGCGGCAGCCCGCCGCCTATATATACGCCGCCCGTCGCCAGCACGGCAAGGGCCAGATCGCCCGCTTCGGCGGCAAGAATATCTATTAAAAGGCGCACGGCCCGCAAACCGGGATTGCCATCTCTGTCCGGACGCTTCAGGGCATCGAGGGCGGCGGCGACAATTGCCGGCGTCTGTTCCCCTTCTCCGGTATCGGGTGACGGGGATGAAACGGCCGAAGCCTGGCGACAAAACCGGTACAGCTCAGGTAATGCCCGGCCGGAACAGACATCCTCCGCAGTGACTTTTTCCCGGCCCTGAGCCAGCAAGTAGCGAAGCAGGGCAATCTGTTCGTCATCAGCCGGGGCAAAACCACCGTGCCCTCCTTCCGAGGCCATGGGCAGCCAGTGATCCCGATAGCGAAGGACAAAGGCCTCTCCCAGGCCGGTTCCAGGCGCCAGGACCGCCACGTGGCCGGCCGGATCCGCCTCGCCCCTGTTAACGGTGACCAGATCCGATGGCGGCAGATGCACAGCGGCCAGGGCCGTTGCAACCAGGTCATTGATCAGAATCACCCTGTTCAGGGAAAAGCGCTTGGCCAGCACATCACTATCCAGCAGCCAGCCCAGGTTGGTCATCCGGACCCGGCCATCCCGGACCGGACCGGCAACAGCGAGAACCGCGCACAATGGCTGCTCGCCGCAACAGGCGAGAAATTTGTCCATCAACTCCTCAAAACAGGCGGCTTCACTGTTGCGGTAGCGCTCATGCAAGAGTTGCCGCGGGCCGTCATCGCCACTGGCATACAGAGCCATGTCCGTCTTGGTGCCCCCTATATCGGCGGCCAGAAATATATCGTATCTGCTCATAGGATGAGTAACCATATAGTGTCATTACCTCGTGACGCACGTTGTCACAGGTGCCCTGCCCCTGTTACCAATCACCCTTGCCTTTGCCCGGGCCAGGGAGTACCTTATACAAATCCTCTCGCCCTTTTTGCGTAAGAATCGTCGCCATGCACACGCTCCATGATGTTATGACCACGCCCGTGACCACGGTCGCGCCGGAAACCCCTGTCAGTGACGCGCTCGCCATCATGGAGGAGCAGAAAATCAGCTCGCTGGTCGTGGCCCGGGACCTGGTTCCCCTGGGCGTGTTTACCGAGCGGGCCCTGATCCAGCTCCGGGTGGGCGGCGCCATTGACTACTCCTGGCCCATCCACCGCGTCATGAGCGCCCCGCCCCTGACCGCACCCGTCAGTATGGATTACCGGGAAGCCTACCAACTGTTGCTGAACCACCGTATCCGCCATCTCGTGGTTGTGGACGATGAGGGCCTGCTGGTGGGTATTGTCACCGGCACCGATTTCCTGTCCCATCTCGGCCTGGAATACTTCATGGAGTTCAAGAACGTGGGCCAGGTAATGATGGCCGATGTACTCACCCTGCCCCCGTCCGCGCCGGCCTTCACCGCCATGAGGATGATGCACGACCGGAGGGTCAGCTCGCTGGTCATAGGCGAAGACGGCTTCCCGCGCGGCATTGTCACCGAGCGGGACCTGCTGCGCCTGATCCGCGACCGGATTCCACTGGAGAAAATCAAACTGGCCGAGGTCATGAGCAGTCCGGTTCACACCATTTTTTCCGATATTTCCAGCCATCGTGCCGCCCGGGTCCTCCTGGAAAAGGGCGTGCGCCGCCTGGTGGTCATCAACCCGGACGGTCGCTTTGTGGGCATCATCACCGAAACCGACCTGATCAAAGGGCTCAGGACCAGTTATACCGACCACCTGAAAGAGGTCATCAGCCAGCAGGCCAGGCAACTTCAAGAGGCACGGCGACAGATGGCCGAGGCCGAAATCCTTGACTCCATGCTCCGTTCGGCCAGTGACATAGCAATTGCCATCATGGACCTGCATGGCACCATTCTCCACCATAACCGGGCCGCCACCGTTTTTTTTTCCGTGGACCGGGATGACCTGATCGGCCGTAACGCCAAACAACTGCTTGCCCGGGGCGGTATGCTGGAAACCTTCAACCAGGGCCTGGACGAGGCGCTTACCAACGGCAGAAGTGTTTTTACCATCCGCCGCCGGGAACGGAACGCGACCGTATATCAGACCACCACCGTCTTCTCGATCCGTGACCGGCGGAACAATACCACCGGATTCGGCCTGATCGGCCTGGATACCACGGACCTGAAACAGGCCCTGGAAGAGGTGGAGGATAAAAAACGGGAACTTGAAGAAGCAAACATCGCGCTCCGGGTCATGCTTGATCAGCATACCAAGACCAGGGAAAGCGTGGAAGAACAAATCTCCATCCGCCTCAGGACCCTGGTCATGCCCTACCTTGATCTGCTCCGGCAGCGGGTCCGCCATGAACAGGAACTTGAGACCCTCAACATCATTGCCGCGCACATGGATTCCCTGACCAGTTCGTTCACGCCCAGGGGCCGGGAAATCTTCCTCAGTCTCTCCCCCAGGGAATCGACCATCGCCGATCTGGTCCGTCAGGGTAAGACCAGCAAGGAAATCGCCGCCATTCTCGGCATCGGCGTGCGCACGGTAGAGAGTTACCGCAACAACCTGCGTAAAAAACTGGGCATCAGAAAGGAAAAGATATCACTGCGCACCTATCTTATGACCAACTTCACACACTGATCCGGCTCACCCATACTACTGTATTTTGATCCGTATTTTTCCCATATTTTTCACGCATTGACAAAGCCTTGTTTTTCAGGCTAACTATGCTCTTGGATAAGCTGGAAACTCTAAGGTTATCCATCTGTTTTCAAAAAAATATTTTCAAAAAAGGAGAAAAGGCATGGCGCAGATCAAACAGGAGACCGACAAGGCCGCCGATACCCCGATCAAGGGCGCGACAATCACCCCTGCTTCTGCAGCCAAAAGCGCGGGCAAGTCCAAAACCGGCAAGGCCAGGATAAAGAGTACGACCGGCCGGAAAAAACCTGCCGCCAGGGCCGTGGCCGCCGGCAAGAAGCAGGCCGGGAAAGTGGATAAGGACACAAAGGGGAAAAAGGGCGGAAAGGAGAAAAAAAAGGCTCCCTCTGCAAGCAAGGCTGTTGAGGCCAGGGATAAAAAATGTCTAAAAAAACTTGCGGCCCTCAAGCTGACCGGGAAAAAAACCAGCAAGACAAAAGCCGATAACCCGGAAACAATTATCTATCAGAAACGGGAGGTCAACCTCAGGGAACTGCTCAAGCATTACAAGCAGCTCAAAAAGGGTGAACCCTGCCTGAATAAATATCAGAAAAAGGCCATTAAACGTTATTACCGTGAAGAGGCGCTCAAGCCCTACCAGGCCGAGCTGATCCGGATGCAGAAATGCCTGGAAAACAACAACCGGCGCATGATTATCCTGTTCGAGGGGCGTGACGCGGCCGGCAAGGGCGGCACCATCCGCCGGGTAACCCGATACATGAATGAAAAGCACTACCGGGTCGTGGCCCTGTCCAAACCCACGGACCATGAGAAGACACAGTGGTTTTTCCAGCGCTATATCGCTCAGTTTCCGCGCGGCGGCGAGGTGGTTCTCTTTGACCGCTCCTGGTATAACAGGGCCGTGGTCGAGCCGGTATTCGGCTTCTGCACGCCCGAAGAGTACAAAAACTTCATGCGCGGCGTGGTTGGTTTTGAAAAGGATCTGGTCCGCCAGGGCACCATCCTGGTCAAGCTCTACTTTTCCGTGACCAAGGAAGAACAGGCCAAACGATTCGATCGGCGCAAAACCGACCCGCTCCGGCAATGGAAGTTGTCGGAGATCGATGTCCAGGCCCAGGACCGTTGGGACGATTTCACCAAGCAGAAGTACGAAATGCTGAAAAAATCACACACCAATATCGCGCCCTGGACCATTATCCGTTCCGACAACAAGCACCTGGCCCGCTTGAACGCCATGAAGGTGATCCTCAACTCCGTGCCCTACGAGCGGGGCAACAAGGACCTTGATTTTGTCCCGGACCCCAATGTGGTCATTTCCGGGGCCAGGGAAAAGGAACTCATGGATGCCCAGCGAATCAAACTGGGCAAGTTTACAGGCTGATTGCCAGCCCGGACAAAACAGGAGGACAGACCAATGGGCAGAAACAGCGCGGCGCGCAGGCACAAGACAAAACATGCCGAGCCGGATGAGGCGGTCAGCATCAAGTTGCTCGAGGGCAGCCCGCTCAAGTACAAAAAAATCAAGCCCGGCAAGGGCACCCGCAAGCTGTGGATCAAAAAATCACACCTGGAGTACGAGGTCGAGCTGAAAAAACTGCAGATCGAACTGATGAAACTGCAGAAACACATGCAGGCCACGGGCATGCGGGTGCTGGCCATCTTCGAGGGTCGAGACGCGGCCGGCAAGGGCGGCACCATCAAACGGATCACCGCCTTTCTCAATCCCCGTCTCACCAAGGTGATCGCCCTGGCCAAGCCCAGCGACACAGAGATGACCCAGTGGTATTTCCAGCGCTATGTGCCGCACCTGCCCGCGGCCGGCGAGCTGGTCCTCTTTGATCGCTCCTGGTACAACCGGGCCATGGTCGAACCGGTGATGGGGTTCTGCACCGATGAGCAGCACAAACGATTCCTCAAAGACGTGCCGCTTTTTGAAGAGATGCTGGTCAAGGACGGTATCAAGCTGTTCAAATTCTACTTTTCGGTCTCCAAACAGGAGCAGGCCAAACGCTTTGCCTCACGCCGGCTCGATCCCCTCAAGCAGTACAAGCTCTCGCCCGTGGACAAGTTGGCCCAGGAATATTGGGACAAGTACAGCGTCAAGAAATTCCAGATGCTCAACGAGTCCAACCGCACCCTCTCGCCCTGGACCATCATCCGCTCCGATGACAAAAAAAAGGCGCGCATCAACTGCATGAAGCATCTGCTTACCCATCTTGACTATGATGACAAGCTCTCCCAGAAGGAACTGCGCCCCGACCCGGAAATCGTCATCTCCGGCATTGACGAGATCAAGCACATGGAGACCCATCTCTTTGCGCCCAGGGAGCTGCATGGATAGAAGATTGCCCACTTCATAAACAACAAAACGGCCCGCAGGAAATGCAAAATCCTGCGGGCCGCTTGTTTTTTGACGGTTACGACAACGTTTCAGACCATGCGCTCCTCGGACCAGTCATTGTGTTCAAACTCCGAATGATCCGGCTTGGGCGGCTTGATCTCCTCCATGCGCTGCCGCATCCAGATCAGCACCTTGTCAATCTCTGCGGCAAATTCGGCCAGGGCCCGGCCTCGATGACTCACCCTGCCCTTCTCCTCCATGGAGACCTCGGCAAAGGTCTTGCCCAGTTCAGGTGAAAAAAAGACCGGGTCATAGCCAAAACCGGACTCTCCCCTGCGCTCGGTGGTGATCTCGCCGTCGCAGCGTCCCTCCCAGGTCAGGGCCGGGCCGCCGGGCGTGGCCAGCGAAAGCACGCAGACAAAATGGGCCGCCCTGTCCTTTTTGCCCTCCATCTCGGCCAGCAGCTTGTCGCAGTTCTCCCGGTCCGTGGCCTTGTCGCCTGCGTACCTGGCCGAATACACGCCGGGCCGGCCATCGAGCGCATCCACGGCCAGGCCGGAATCATCGGCCAGACAGGGCAGGCCCAGCACCCGGGCATAGTGAAAGGCCTTTTTATAGGCATTGTCATCAAAGGTTTCGCCATCCTCGATGGCCTCGGGCAACGGGCCATAATCCTTGAGGTACTTGATCTCAACCGGCGTGTCTTTCAACAACTCCTTAAATTCCTTGACCTTGTTCTCATTGTTGGTTGCCAACACGATAATATTATACATTGCACTCCCTCACGGTTGCTGATTATTCCTTGTTTTGCGTTGTTTTCTCTGCTCTTTGCGCCATTTTTTATCATAGCGTTCCTGCTCGCTGTAAATGCAGCCGCAATAGGGCTGCCGGTAGAGATTCATGGCGATTGATTCGTCTATACCCTCCTGCCAGCCCGTGCGGAAATCCCGGTATAAGAAAGACACCCCGAACCGGTCGGCCAGGGCCGCGCATTTCTCCCTGATCAACGCATGGTTCTGGTAGCGCGAGTAGAGCAGAGTCGTGGAAAATCCATCCATGCCCAGCTCCGCGGCCCGCCTGGCCGCCTGCTCAAGCCGCATGTCATAGCAGAGCCCGCACCGCTCGTCCTCATGGAAGACCACCCGGCGCAAATACTCTCTTAACCCATAATTCCGATCAATCTCGACCGCAAACTTTTTCTGCTCGGCGAGCTCCACCAAGGCGCCGATCCTGCGCTTGAACTCGCGATAGGGATGGATATTGGGATTATAAAAATAACCCGATACCTCAATCCCTTCATCCCGCAGAACCCGAAGGGGATAGAGCGTGCAAGGTCCGCAGCAGACATGGAGGAGCAGCTTCACTTTTTCACCTTGAACTGCTTGGGATCAATGCCGTAGGAGTGGATCTTGTAATTGATGATCCGCAGGCTGGTATCGAGGTATTTGGCCGCCCTGGTCTGGTTGCCGCGGGTGTGCTTGAGGGCATCTATAATCAGATCGCGTTCGAAATTCTCCACGGCAACGGCCAGGGGCAGATTGGCGCCGGCATGCACAGAATCGGCACTCTGCAGGGTGGGTGGCAGATGGACGGCGCCGATGGACTCGGAATCACAGATCAGCACAGCCCGTTCCATGCAGTTCTGCAATTCGCGCACATTGCCCGGCCAGTGGTACTGGGTGAGCAGATCAATGGCCGAGGTGGAGATGCGGCGGATATCCTTGTTGTTTTCCCGGCAGTATTTTTCCAGAAAATATTCGGCGAGCAGGAGGATATCGGTGCGCCGCTCCCGAAGCGGCGGCAGGTAGACGGGAAAGACGTTGAGCCGGTAATAGAGATCCTCCCGGAAATGCCCCTCTGCGACCGCCTTTTCCAGGTCACGGTTGGTGGCCGCCACCAACCGGATGTCCGCCTTGATGGTTTCGGTGCCGCCGAGACGCTGAAAGGTGCGCTCCTGGATCACGTTGAGCAGTTTTATCTGCACGGCGGGGCTGATCTCACCGATCTCGTCCAGAAAAAGGGTGCCGCCCTCTGCCTGTTCAAACTTGCCCCGTTTGCGCTCATGGGCGCCGGTAAACGATCCCTTTTCATGGCCAAACAGCTCGCTCTCCAGCAGGGTTTCGGGCAGGGCCGAACAGTTGACCACCACAAAGGGGCCCCGGCTGCGCCTGGACTGGTAATGCAGGGCCTTGGCCACCAGCGTCTTGCCCGTACCCGACTCGCCACGCAGCAGTACCGTGGCATTGGAATCCGCCACCCGGTGAATCATATCAAAG
>Ga0256914_1003890_pt1 | contig 11543 bp, 7 predicted proteins | sample HulkmetaG_FD_191571 | JGI IMG/M metagenome (GOLD analysis project Ga0256914, IMG submission 191571) | Hydrothermal chimney microbial communities from Main Endeavour vent field at the Juan de Fuca Ridge, Pacific Ocean - Hulk | ecosystem: Environmental > Aquatic > Marine > Hydrothermal vents ...
ACAACCTCACCCGCGGCATCGTCGGCCTGGACCACGACCCGCCCCACTTCTGCGGGGGTGTCCGAAAACCCCTGCTCCGGCACGGCCACCACCAGTTCCACCAGCAGCAGCACCCCGTCCGCATCAGAGGTGGAGTCGGGGGGGTAGGTCACCACCAGATCGCGCCCAAAATCGACCTGCGCCACCCCCAGGTCGTCGAGCAGAAGCCCCGCCAACGCCCCACGCTCGTCGGCAGGACTGGCCGGACTGCTCACCCGCGCCTCGATCGGCTCGGGGATGACCCCTCCGCTGAGAGTAAGATCGTAGGCAGTGGCCGGTCTCCAGAACGAGGTGGCGCCGCAAGGGAAGAACGCCCCGGAATCGATGTCCGCGCCCATCACGAGCGGGCTGAGGTCTGGTTCGGCGACCGGGTCGAGGGTGACCACGTCTGCCACGGGCACGGTATCCCGGAGGCGGCGAGCAGGCGCAGGTCCCGGGCCGGTCCAGAACACGGGAACGTCGACCTCGCCCGGCAAGTAATAGAGGGCTCCCTCGGTGAACATGGATCCGGCCCACCGAGGCCGCAGGGAAGGCCAGAAACCAATCCGCACATCTGCGCTTCCATCCTCCCGTCCCAACACCTGAAGCGACCCGGCTTCCCCCTCGAAAAGGTCGTCGGCGGTCAACCGGTACTCGAAGGCCTCCGGTTGAACAGCGACTCCCCAGGATGTGGAAACCGTGACATCGAGTCGGCCGCCGGCGAGCGGGCCTGGAGGGGTCTCCACCGTGAGATACTGACCCGAAGGGTCGGTGGCCACGATCGTCGCGTTCGCTTCTCCAACCCTCACCGAAACGTGTTCATCCGCCAGGTTACTGCCCGAAAGCCTCAACGAGACCCCGCCTTGCAGGTTGGTGGCGTAGGCCGGGCCTTCCTGGTCGGGGAGCGCCACCTGATCCAGCACCGGCGCCTGCACACTGTCTGGAAAGTAGTGTCCCGGTTCCTCCACACAAGTCAACCAGAGGCCAGAGGCCAGGGCCAGGCCGGCCAGAAGCGCCCTCTTCCACACCGCTGCTCGACTCGGCATCACGCTTCCCTCATTCCTCGAATCGCTCCATCCGGACGATCGCCATGTCCACGGCCTGAACACGCACCGGGGAAATCGACTGGGCCGTCCCGTCGGCCATCATCACGTCCGGCAAGGAAACGGATACGGCGACCCGACGTCCCACCCGGAGCACGACCCCTCGAACCGCATCGAGCAACCCCCAGGAACTCAGGGTGGACTCGAGTTCGGACACCTGTTCGGCATCGAGACGGGCCTGTCCGGAGTCCTGGATGGTGCAGACGAGCGCCCCCAGCCGGTCGCGCCCGTCTCCGTACCGCGGCATGCACACCCTGGTCCCGTCACTCCAACGGGTCCCGCAGACCTCGGTGTCCACACGACACTGGTCGTCGCGCTCACAGCATCCCCCCCCCTGAGTGCACGCTGCCGGACACCGCCCCTCCCCTCCACCGTAGTACTCGAGGGACAGGACCACGGTCTGAGCCTGGCTCCAAGCGTCCCACCCGATGTCCAGGTATCCACCCGGGCCGGGCAGCGTGTATGACGGCCCCGCAGCGAGCACGTCACCCTGTTCCGGGGAACGCACCGGAGCGAGCACGGCCTCTCCATTGAAGGTCAAGCCCGACAGCTTGAGCGGGAGCGCCAGCACGTCCGGGATCGTCACCGCGAACGGAAGGACGGCCACCAGCCGATCGCCCGTGGGGTTCGCCCCCGGAGCAGTCAGGGATATCCCGCCCCCGCTGGTCCAGTTTCCCGGTCCAATCAGGTCGTCAGGCGCGCGGGTCTGCTCCCGGGTGAAATAGGCGACCGGATCCCGCGTGCCCCGGTCGCGCACGATGGGTCGACGGGCGATCTCAAACAGGACCCTTTGATCCGCACCGGACAAGGTCAGGGGATGGCCCAGGTCCACGGACACGCTTCCCACGGCACTCGAGGCGCCTCCACGCTGCACCTCGCACCGCATGCTCTCTCCAGCCTCGAGTTCCGGGCCAAAGGGGAGGAGTGCGGAATAGCTTTCGAACCGCTCGGACCTCGGAAAGCTGAACCGGCCGGTCCCCACGGTGAGGGTCCACCCGTCTGCCTGAATCGGGTCCGGGTCACCGACCAGATCGGTGTTGAGGTCGTTTCCAGCGAACCATACCCGGCCCAACTCGACCACTCCGCCCAGCGGAGCGTCAGGGGGAACGATGGACCAGGGCGCCGCCCCTTCGGTGCGCAGGTGGGCCTCGCCGGGCTCAACCTGGGACCCGCAGGCAACCAGTGCAAACAGGGCTGCCAGCGCCCACACCGGCAGGGCCAGGAAGCCGGGGCTCCACCTTCTCCCCGGCGCCGGGTCGACCCGGCCAGACTCCGATCCGCCACCTCTCATCGGCTTCCTCCTCGCGCTTACGGGCGTATCGCGCATGACTTCACGCAGTATAGCAGCAAACGGCGCCGTTGAACCGCTTGAAACCGCTTCCGAAGGCGTGCTACGTTGATCGGCCTTCGGGAACCCCAGGAGAGCCTCATGGAGCGGCTGCGGATCACACGGGCGTCAGCAACGGTCTTCTGCCTCACCGCCATCCTGCTCGGCACGGTGCAGGTGGTGGTGGACCGGCCCATGCTCCTGGCCGAACGCTTCGTGCCGCACGCAGGCTGGGTCGAAATCGCCTTGCTGTCGATCTACGCCGCATGGCTGTTCGGGAAGCTTGCCCGGCGGGATCGAACGGCTCGATGGAGACGGCGATTGTGGAGCCTGTTCTCCGCCGCATTCTTCCTCCAACTCGGGCTCGGTCTCGCCGGGTGCGAACGTTTCCTCATGACCGGCAAGCTTCACCTCCCGGTCCCCGCTCTCATCCTGGCCGGCCCGATCTATCGAGGCGCCGGGCTGTTCATGCCCATCCTGTTTCTCGTTTCGGCCCTGTTCGTGGGACCTGCCTGGTGCAGCCACCTCTGCTACATCGGAGCATGGGACAACGCCTTCGCACAACAGCGCCGCACACCGACCCCTCTCCCTCGATGGCGCCGGACAGGCCGGTTCGCGATCCTCGCAATCGTGGTGGCCACCGCGTTCGCCCTTCGCTCCGCCGGTGTCGGGCCGGGTACCGCCCTCTGGTTCGGCGCCGGATTCGGCATCGCGGGCGTCGGGATCATGGTCTTCTGGTCGCGACGAGCAGGCGCGATGGCCCACTGTGTCACCTGGTGTCCAATGAGTATCGTGGCCGCAGTCATGGGACGGATCTCGCCCTTCAGGATCCGGATCCGAGACACCTGCACCCTGTGCCTCGCATGCACCAAGGCATGCCGGTACGATGCACTCTCCGCGGAAGACATCCGCAAGCGCCGGCCAGGGTTTTCCTGCACCCTGTGCGGCGACTGTCTTCCTGCATGCAGGTACCGCTCCCTGGTCTACACCTTTCCGGGCCTGACCCATGAACGGGCACGAACCCTGTTTCTGATCCTGGTGACAGCGCTCCACGCCACGTTCCTGGGCCTTGCCAGAATCTGACCGCCACGACCAGATCCTCCCCGACGGTCCTGGATGGGCCTGGGTGAAGACGAGACTCGAGGACAACGGCCCGGAACAGTCCTGCTAGCCACGGAGCAGGTAATCGCGCTACGATGGTAGGCGCTGAGGTTCGTCACGGACCGAGACCAGGCCCCGGGTCCGTGGCATGCTCGAAGCAGGCGTTTCGTTCAAGGTTGTGTCATGCCCCCTCCCCTGCTCAAAACGGTCGACCTGACCCGTCAGGTTGGCGGTGTCACCATCGTGGACCACGTGTCCCTCGAGGTTCAGGAAGGGGAAGTGCTGGCCGTCACCGGGCCGAGCGGGGCGGGAAAGTCCTCCCTGCTCCGCCTCCTCAACCGCCTCGACGAACCCACGTCCGGAACCGTACTGCTGGAAGGCAAGGACTACCGGTCCCTGCCTCCCCGCCGACTTCGTCGCCTGGTGGGCATGATGATGCAATCGCCCCACCTGTTTCCTGGAACGGTGGCGGACAATCTGAAGTTCGGGCCGGCCCAGGTTGGCAAGACGCTGGAACGGGATCAGGTGCGACACCTGCTCGAGGGCGTGGGGTTGCCAGGGTTCGAAGATCGGGACGTGGCGACCCTCTCCGGGGGAGAGGCCCAGCGGGTCGCCCTGGCCCGCGCCCTGGCCAACGAACCCCGAATTCTCTTGCTGGACGAGCCCACCTCGGCACTGGATACACGGTCCATGGAAGAGGTGGAGGCGCTGGTGTTCGCCGTGGCCCGCAACCGGGGCCTCACCTGCATCATCGTCACGCACAACATCGATCAGGCGATGCGGGTTGCTCACCGCGCCGTGGTGATGGAGGCGGGCCGTGCAGTGAAGCATGGACCGGTGCGCGAGGTGCTCCATGCTTGAGCGTTGGTTTGCCGACCCGATTGCCCTGGGGATCGCCCAGGTGGTCCTCGCTGCATTTCTGGCACTCGCCGTGGTGCTGGTGGCGCGAACCCGTCAGGTACACCTGGCCGGAGAGACCGCGGTGGCGTTCGCTCGAGGCATCGTTCAGGTGGTGCTGGCCGGTCTGGTGCTGCTGGCACTCTTTTCCGGTCCCCTGTGGACAGCGGCACCCGTGCTCGCGGGAATGATGGTGGCGGGGGCGACCATTTCCCGCAAACGGGCTCGAGGCCTGCCTGCGGCATTTCAGGTCTCCCTGGTGGCCATCGCCCTGGGGACCGGCACGGTGATCGCGGCCATGACCGCTCTTGGCGTGATCCGGCCGGAACTCACGCACGTCATTCCGGTGGGAAGCATGCTCGTGGCAGCCGGAATGAACGCGAACAGCCTGGCATTGAACCGGTTGCGGTCAGAGGTGACGGACCACGCCGGGATCATCGAAGCCGGTCTCGCCCTGGGCGCGTCTCCCGCGGTGGTGGTGGCGCCCTACACACGAGCAGCGGTTGGAGCGGCTTTGATCCCCTCCATCGATGCCATGCGTTCCCTGGGGATCGTGTGGATCCCCGGTATCATGGCGGGCATGATCATCGCGGGGACTCATCCGGTGCACGCTGCGCTGTACCAGTTCGTGGTGATCGCCATGATCTTCTGTGCTGCCGGCCTGACCACGCTGACGAGCACCACGCTCATGCGACGCCACCTGTTCTCCCGAGCGGAACAACTGGTCCTCCGTCCCGGACCAGGGGACTCGTGACCAAGCTCAAGCGTCCTCACGCCTGAGCGGCCGGGCCATGATGTCGACCACGGCCTGGCGGGGCGGCTTGCCCTCGTACAGGATCCGGTACACTTCCTCGACGATCGGCATGTAGACGTTGAGCTTTTCAGCAAGCTGGTAAACCGCCCGCGTCGTCCCGATCCCTTCCGCAACTTGACCCATGCCGCGGACGATCTCGTCCAGGGCCATGCCTGCCCCCAGCTTGAGACCCACGGTACGGTTCCGTGACAGGTCGCCGGTACAGGTCAGGACGAGATCCCCCACGCCGGCCAGACCGGCGAAGGTGACCGGCTGAGCCCCCAGGGCCAGCCCCAACCTCGTGATCTCCGCGAGCCCCCGCGTGATCAACGCGGCTCGAGCATTGTGCCCGAAGCCGAGTCCGTCCCCGATTCCGGCGGCGATGGCCATGACGTTCTTGACCGCTCCGGCAACCTCCACGCCGACCACGTCCGTCGTGGAGTAAACACGGAGGAAGTCACACGCCACCACCTGCTGCACCAGTTGTGCTATCTCCTCGTCCCTGGAGGCGACCGTGACCACGGTGGGGAGGCGCTTCATGAGTTCCCGGGCAAAACTGGGACCGGAAAGATAGGCGGTGGCACCCCGATTGGGTTCGGGCAGGACCTCGTCCATCACCTCGGACATCAACCGGCAGGAGGCGATCTCGATCCCCTTGGCACAACAGACCACCACCGCCGCAGGATCCAGATGGGGCCCAGCCTGCTCAAGCACGGACCGGGTGACCTGCGCAGGGGTGACGAACAACACGATGGGCTTGCCACTCACCACCTGGGCGATGTCTGCACTGGGCAACACGTCCGAATGGATACGAAAGCCCGGCACATACCGGACGTTCTCGTGAGTTCTGGCCATCTCCTCGGCCAGATCGGTTTCATAGACCCAAAGGTGCACCCGGTATCCCTGATACGCAAGCAGATCCGCCAGGGCCGTCCCGAAGTTGCCCGCCCCCACCACCGCCACCTCGGCCCGGTCGAATACACGCTCAAACGACCTCGTCATCGGTGACCTCCTCCCACTCGTCGAAGAAGTCCATCCGCCGCGTGTCGTAGGCTGCTGGACGTGTCCTGTACCGGGACCACTCCTTCAACGCCTTCACCTGCTCGTCCATGGTGACGGCCAGGGGCACGGTTTCTCGAGCCTGTCGCAAAAGATCCTGCGTGGTCACCTCCCGGTCCCTGGAGAATGCATAGAACATGGCTGCAATCACAAGCTGCTCGAGTTCGGCGCCACTGTACTTCTCGGTCATCTCCGCCACGGCATACAACTGGAAATCATCTGGGTTGCGTCCTCGCTTCCGGAGATGGATGGCCAAAATCTCCGCGCGCTCGTGCACGTTCGGCAGGTCGATGAAGAAAATCTCGTCGAAACGCCCCTTTCGGAGCAATTCAGGAGGCAAATTGACCACGTCGTTCGCAGTGGCAATGACGAAAACCGGTTTGGTCTTCTCCTGCAACCAGGTGAGCAGCGCACCGAACACCCGTGTGGCAGGCCCTCGCTCCGCACTGGTCCCCCCGATCCCGCCGAAAGCCTTCTCGATCTCATCGATCCAGAGCACCGTGGGCGCCATTGATTCTGCAACCAGGATCGTTTCCCGCAGGTTCTGCTCGATGCCCCCGGACCCCGCGGTAAACATGCTGGCAAGGTCAAGGCGAAGCAGGGGGAGCTTCCAGAGCCGCGCCACCGCCTTGGCGGTCAAGCTCTTGCCGCAGCCCTGGACACCCAGCAGGAACAGTCCCTTGGGCGGAGGCAGCCCGAACTGGCGGGCACGCTCCGAAAACGACGCCCCACGCTCGATCAACCACTGCTTGAGCTGCCCCAACCCCCCAATGTCCGCAATCCGGTCGGTGAGGTCCATGTACTCCAGGAACTGACTCTTGCGCAGAATCCGCCGCTTCTCCTCGATCAAAGCCTCGAGTCCCTCGTCCGTGAACTGCTTCCCGGAAATGAGCAGCTTGGTGTAGACCTTCTTGATCTCCTTCTCTGTAAGTCCGAGTGATGCCTTCACAATTTTTTCGTACAGATCTGGATGGACCTCGAGCCCCTGACTCTTCACCAGGGTCCCAAGAAGCTTGGAAACCTCCGGCGGCGACGGCAATGGGATCTCCACGGTCACGAAATCCTTCTCCAGGTCCGGAGGTATCACCGGGTGTGGAGAGAGAAAAAAGATCGTCTTCTGGTCTCGCTCCAGTACCGGCACCAGATCCCGAAGCTTCCGGGTGACCGAGGGGTCCTCCAGAAACGGATGAAAGTCCTTGAGCAGAAAGAGATGCTGCGGTTCATGCACACGGATGAACTCGAGCGCCTCCATGGGTTCGCACGACTCCCCCACCCCTTCCCCGTCCACGGTCTCGAACCCCTTCGTGACCGTCCAGATACTCAGCCGCTCCTCCTGGGCCCCGGTGAGCCAACGAAGGGCCCGCACCACACGCTCCTCCTCGAAGGACACCAGGTAGATGAACGGGTAGCGTGCCTGAACCAGCAGGCGAAGCTCCTCGAGGGTGGATTCCATGGTTCCTCACTCGTCGGTCAATCGCATGACCTCTTCGTAGGTGGTGATCCCCTTGGCCAGCTTCTTGATAGCATACTCTCGCAGTGTCAACATGCCCTCCGACACTGCTTCCCGTTTGATCTCCGCCGCAGGGGCTCGAGCCGATATCAACTCCTGGATCTTGCGATTCACCGGCATTACCTCGAACACCCCGGTGCGGCCCAGGTACCCCGTCCCTCGACACCGCGGGCACCCCTCACCGTAGCGAACCCGAAGACGACGACCCTCCGCACCCGGGATGTTCAATGCGAATACCTCCTCGGGACTCAGGTAGGTCGAGGTCACACAGGTCGGACATATGGTCCGAACCAGCCGCTGCGCGACCACCCCAATGAGGACACTGGCGAGCAAGAATGGTGCTGCGTTGAGATTCAGCAGCCGCGTGATCGCCGAGGCGGCATCGTTGGTGTGCAGGGTGGACAACACCAGATGCCCTGTCAAGGCGGCCTGAATGGCCTGGGTCGTGGTCTCCTCGTCCCGGATCTCACCTACCATGATCACGTCCGGGTCCTGCCGGAGCAAGGTCCGAAGCGCCGCAGCAAAGGTCAGACCGATCTTCGGGTGCACGGCAACCTGGTTGAACTCCTCGTGCACCATCTCGATCGGATCCTCGATCGTCGCAATGTTGATCGTGGGGGACGCAATGTGCTGCAACGAGGTGTACAGCGTGGTCGTCTTCCCGGATCCGGTCGGACCCGTGATGAGCAACATCCCGGTGGAGCGGGCCAGGAAGGACTCGAACAGTTTCCGCTCCTCCGGGAAGAATCCCAGAGAACCGATATCCTGCAACAGCACCGACGGGTCGAAGATCCGAACCACCACCTTCTCGCCGAACGCGGTCGGGATCGTGTTCACCCGAAGCTCCACCTCCGTGTCCCGATAACTCGTCTTGATACGCCCGTCCTGAGGCCGTCGCTTCTCCGCAATGTCCATCCGGGCCAACGTCTTGATTCGGCTCACGATCGCTGGATGCACCACCTTGGGCAACATGTGCACCCGGTGCAACACCCCGTCTATCCTCAAACGCACCTGCGAGATGTCCCGCTTCGGCTCGATGTGGATGTCCGATGCCCGCTGATCGAATGCGTAGTTGAACAGGTACCAGACAGCCTGGACAATCGGGCGGTCTCCCGGATCGATCTCCGTGACCGCCTTCATCTTCACGTACTGCTCGAGATTGCCCAGATCCACCGCCTCGTGGAACTCCGCCGCAGCGATGGAAACCGATTTCCGGAATCCGTGATACTCCAGGATGATCCGAAGCACATCGGATTTCGGGCTGATGACGATCTCGACTTTTCGGTTGGTGATCTTCGGCAACTGCTCGATCAATTCGGTGTCGAACGGATGAGCCAACGCCAAGGTCAACGTGTTCCGGTAGAGCTTGAGGGGGACGACAAGGTGTTTTTCCGCAAAAGGCCCGGGTAATGTGGAGGTGACGAGCCGGAAGTCGAGGGAGAGGGGGTCGATGAGCACGAAGGGGTACCCGGTTTCCTCTGCCACGGCTCGAGTGATGATCTGCTCGGTGAGGATCTTGTTTCTGGTTCCCGGAATCGGGAACTTGAAGCTGGCGATGATCTCAATCTCGGAAACGTCGTAATCGACCTTCCGTTTTCCGACCAGCTTCCGGATTTCCTGTCGCTTCTCCAGCAGAATACGCTTCTCCTGGACCGAGTGCCGAACCTGCACGTCCCGCTTCTGTCCCTCGTGCATGAGCTTGCGAGCGATCAGGATGTCACAGATCCGTTCCAGGAGCTGAACCGAATACATTCGCAACCTGCTTCGGAGTGGCGCTTCAGTTGAACTTGAGTTCGAGCTTCTCTTGCGCCCGCCTCAGCGCCCGCTTCTCCTCGGGCGTTCCCGCTTTCTTGATCAACGGAGCGGCCTGCTCAAGGTGGGTGCGCGCCTTGTCGAACTGTTCCTCATGCAAGTATATGCCCGCGATGTTGAAAAGTGTATTGCCTTCTCGCCGGACATCGTGCCGTTCTCGAGTCAACTTGAGCACCTCGTGGTACATCGACAAGGCACGCTCGTAGTCCCGGACGCTGGTGGTGGCCATGGCGAGGTGGAAAAGGGTTTCCTGAAGCAACCGTTTGTCGTCGAGTTCTCGCGCAATTTTCTCCCCCTCACGGAGGTAGACCAGAGCCTCGTCGAACTGGCTTTGCACCAGGGCGAAGATACCCAGGTCGAGGAGGGCGGAGACCTCGAACGACCTGGACTTGATTTCCCGTGCGAGCTTGAGGGCTGCGGAAGCCTGCTCGAGCGCTTTTGGCAGGTCTTGCATGGCGGCGTAGGCCTTGGCCTGGAGACTCAGAGCAGCGAATCGGCGGTTGGGCTGGCGGGTTTTTTCAGCCATCTCCTCGAGCTGTTTCAGGAGGTTGACCGCGTCCTGGGTCTTGCCGCCCATGAGGAGGCACTCGGCAATGTTGACGCCCACGTCCAGGTGAAGCGGGATCTGCGATGTTTTCGCCGACAGGTCGAGGGCCTCGCGAAGCACGTCCACAGCGCGCTGAATGTCCCCCCGAAGTTTCCTCTGAACCCCCACCACGAAGAGCGCCTGGGCTCGAGTGGGTGGAAATCGTGTTTTGCGGAGGGCTCGAGTGGCGAATTCCAGAGCCGCGTCCCTGTCGCCTTCGGCCTGGGCGAGGAGGGCCTTGGCCACGAGTGCCTCGGCCTCACGCACCACATTGCCCTGCCTGGCGAACCCGGCCCGGCTTTCCTCCGCGAACCGTTTGGCCTCGGCGAGGTTGCCGGACCTCTGGGCGATGCGGGCACGATAGAGGGCGAGCCACGGAACGATCTCGCGATCTTCGCGTGCCTCGGCCCACGCTTCGACATCCTTGAGGGTGGCGGTCAGGAAATCCAGCGGGGCGGTCCCGACCGTCTTCTCGAACAGCGTCAGGTGCAGACCCTTGTACAAGGCGACCGGATAGTCGGCCTCCTGGGCCTTGACGATCTCGGCGCCCATCTGGAGAATGTCGGGCCGGTCTGCGGAAAAAGCAAGCCCCACCAGAGACCAGTAGCGCTTGGGCTCCCCGGCTTCCAGCCACAGACGGCCGGCCTTGCAAGCGTACTCGACCGCGCGGCCCACGTAGCGTTTCTCGAGCAAGTCGGCAAGGGAACGGGCGAGTTCGCCACGCGCGCGGGCGGTGAGGCTATCTCGGTAGTGGTCGTGCACCAGGTTGGAGCGAAATTCGTAGAGCCAGCTCTGGACCGACTCGTGGAACACGACCTCCCGCACGGTTTCCTCCAACTCGTCGAGGAGGTCGTCGACCGTGTCCCTGTCGACCTCGAGGTGCTCTGCAATGACCGAGGCGGTGAAGACACGCCCCTCCACGGCGGCGACCTGGAGCACCTCTCGAGCGAGCGCGGCTTGCGCCTCGGGCAACGGGGGCAGCCAGTCGGCCCACGCAAGGGAGTCGATGTCTGCGGTGAGAACCCAGGTTTCGTCGTCGGCGGCCACGAAGACATCCCGCTCCTCGAAGAGCGTGACGATTTCGTCGAGGCGGCCGGGGTTTCCGCCCGATTCGCGGTGCAACCAGGAGATGAGGGTCTGGGGGAAGCGGTTGGGTGAGAAGCGCCCAGCAACGATGGCGTCCACGTCCGCCTCGGCAAGGGGCTCGAGCCGGATCCGGGTGACCGCGACCTGCTCGGGAAGGCCCTCGAGGAAGCCGAAACGGGCCACGTAGGGTCTGGGCTCCTCGGAAGGCACGGTCAGCGGAGCATGACGGAGCACGATCAGGAGGGGGAGTT
>Ga0256914_1003891_pt1 | contig 11539 bp, 9 predicted proteins | sample HulkmetaG_FD_191571 | JGI IMG/M metagenome (GOLD analysis project Ga0256914, IMG submission 191571) | Hydrothermal chimney microbial communities from Main Endeavour vent field at the Juan de Fuca Ridge, Pacific Ocean - Hulk | ecosystem: Environmental > Aquatic > Marine > Hydrothermal vents ...
CATATAAGATTCCATCTTCATACGCCGGCTGATCTCTTCATGAATTTGAGCTTTGAAAAAATGAAGGTTTCTTTTTTTATCCTCTTTTGCCCTAAGCATTGCCATATTTGCGTTTTTGATCAAAGTTTTTGGATCATTACCGTCGGATGGGAAAAACGAAATGCCCATATCTATTTTTACCGATAGCTCACTTGTATTTATATAAAAAGGTTTCTCGAAAAGTTTTGAAATCCTCTGTGCCATACCGGCCGCCAAAAGCTCATCTTCTATATTTTCAAATAGTATAACGAACTCATCTCCGCTAAATCTAGCTACGGTATCGTAGTCTCTTAATTCGGACTGCAATCTTTGAGCAACTTCTTTTAAAAGTTCGTCTCCTTTTGCGTAGCCTAAAGTATGATTTATCGATTTGAAGTTATCGAGATTTATAAAAACTGTGATCATATTTTGATTTAGTCTCGCGGCTTTATTTATGGCGGTCGATAATCTATCGTAGAGAAGGTTTTTATTCGGAAGATCCGTAAGCGAGTCATAGTTTGCCAAATATTCGAGTCTATCATGAACACTATTCTCATAAGATTTGTGATTTCCCATCAGAAGAAGCGAGCCTTTTTTATCGTCTTTGTTGGCTATCAGTGATCTTTCCCAGTGAACTATGATTTTTTTACCGTTTCGGCATATCATAGGAAAGTCACTTTTTATCTCTATTTTTTTGGAAGCGAAAGTTTTTTGTATTTGAGATAGAGTTTTTTCTTTATAGCTTGCGGGCAGGAAAAGTTCTACAAAGTTTCTTCCCAAAACTTCATCTTTTTTATATCCTGTAAGCTGTTGTGCAAAGTGATTAAAGTCATTGATGTAGCCGTTTCTATCTAAAGATATTAGAATTAGTTGTACATCATTAACCAGCGAGTTCGTGTTGTTCGTTATGGCGTTTTGAAGGTATTTGGTTAGTTTAAATGATTTGCTGTCTATGCATATACAATAGTAATGATCCCCGACGAAAAGTGTATTTGTATAAAGAAGAGAAGTATTGTTTTTTGAATTTTTATATTCAAGCTCTTCACCGTAAATTGCGCTTTTATTTTCAAAATCTTCGATAAATTTCTCTTTTAAATAATCCGGAACAATCAACTCTTCAAGTTTTCTGCCTAACGCCTCGTCTCTTTTGTATCCGAAGATATTTTCGCAAGTCTGGTTCCATTCCATGATCTTGCGCTCACTGTCTGCGCTGAAATAAGCTATGTTTGATACGCTGTTTAAAAATATATCTTTGTCACTTCCCTGTCTATTCATATGCATCCCTGTCTATATCATGCTAGTTAGTTAACAAGTATATCGACAGTTTAAAAATAAATTTTATTATTAGCTACATGTTATGATTAAAAAATGTTAAATCTTTTGAAAGGATGAAGGAGTGGAGGCTGGGTACCTCCTTATATAAATTTGACGCTTTTATTGCCTTTGGTGAGTTTACCTATGACATAACCGTCACAGTTATCTAAAACAAAATTTAGATTTTCACCGCTTACTACTAAAATCATGCCGACTCCCATATTAAATGTGCGAAAGAGTTCATCTTCTTCTACATGATCACGCATAAAGTCAAAAATAGGTAAAACTCTGATATCCTCTTTTCTCACTTCCGCGGATAGATGATCGGGTAGTACTCTTGGAAGATTTTCTGTTATTCCTCCGCCGGTAATATGCGCTAGTGCATTAATGTGATTTTGTAGTTTTTTAAAGGTTTTTACATAAATTTTTGTAGGCATCAGCAGTGTATCTATCAACTTTTCACCGTTTAGTTCGCTTTCAAAATCAAGATTTAGTTTTTCAAAAAAGAGTTTTCTAACTAGTGAATAACCGTTTGAGTGGATTCCCGAACTCGCAAGCGCTATTAAAATATCTCCCTCTTTAACTCTAGCAATGCGATCCATTTGTGATTTTTCCGCGATACCGACGGCAAAGCCCGCAAGGTCGAAATCTCCTTTTGCATACATTCCGGGCATTTCGGCGGTCTCTCCTCCTATGAGAGCGCATTCGCTCTCTTTGCATCCTTGTGCTATGCCTTTTACTATGTCTGTCGCTTCATCGGTTTTTAGCTCGGAAGTTGCATAATAGTCAAGGAAAAAAGAGGGGGTAGCGAAATTGCAGATAAGATCGTTTACGCACATCGCTACCAGATCGATTCCTACGGTATCGAATTTTTTCGCGTCGATTGCAAGTTTCAGTTTGGTGCCTACACCGTCGGTTGCCGCGAGCATAACAGGCTCTTTGTATCCTTTTGGTAGCTCATAGGCTCCGGCAAATGATCCTATGCCGCCTATGACATTTTTGTCGAAAGTAGATTTGACAAACGGTTTTATATTTTCGACGAATGCATTACCCGCGTCGATATCGACACCGGCGTCTTTATAGCTAAGCTTCGCCACCTATTTTTCCCATTCGCAAGGAGGAAATATTTTATTCATAAGCCAAGTTGAGGGGCAAAAATTGGTAAATGCCCAGATCAGCATCATGATGATGACAAAAAATTGTAAGACTACGGCAATTTGAAAATGAAGACTCTCTTTTGCTCCCGATTGAAAATCGGCGGCTCCCATCGCGAAAAAATAGAGAATTATTCCCAGCATCAGCGCCGTTAAAATTCGTTGCATTCTAGCTGCACACATTGTACGCTCCTATGTTTGTTTTAAGCTCAAAAAGGGCATTTTACCAAAAGAGTCATAAAAGCTTAGCTCGACTAGTAGGAAAGTGGCTATAATCAAACTATCCGACACTCTCACCGTTGTTGATGATTAGAGTTTTTGATGGAATATTTATTTAGTATCAAGACTTTTTTAAAAGGTATCCGTTTTAAATAGCGGATACCTTTTGATCTAGTCCGTTTTGTATAAAATTTTTCAAATCGTCAAATTTATGCGGTTTGCTATAATAAAATCCTTGACCGGATATACAGCCCATTTTTTCGAGTAGAACCTCTTGTTCTTTATATTCGATTCCTTCGGCGACGGTGGTAAAATCGAGATTTTGAGCAAGCGCTATGATCGCACCGGCTATATCTTTGTCTCTGGAGTTGGTGCATATATCGTCCACGAAGGATTTATCGATTTTCAGTGTAGTCGCCGGTAATCTTTTAAGATAGCTAAATGATGAATAGCCCGTACCGAAATCGTCTATGGCTATTTTATAGCCGAATTTTCTAAGCTCTTTCATGTGTTCGATATTTTTTTCTACATTCTCCATAACGCAGCTTTCGGTTATCTCTATTTCAATATTGGAAGGTTTTAGGTTTTCATCTTTACATATTTGATTTATCTTTTCGGTGAATTCGTTCTCTTTGAATTGTAAAATCGAAACATTTACGGCCACATGTTCAAGTGACGGATCAATCTCTTTGAATATCCTGAAGTCTCTACACGCTTTTTTAAAAATGAAATATCCTATTTCATTGATTAGTCCGATATCTTCGGCTACGGATATGAATTGATCCGGCGGTACGAAACCTAATTTTTTATTCTCCCATCTTACAAGAGCTTCAAAGCCGACGGTTTTTAAAGTTTTAAGATTGTATTTGGGTTGATACACGACGTAAAGTTCATCTTTTTTAAGGGCTTCTCTTAGTTCTTGTTCGATTTTCAATTTTTTATAAATCTCTCTTGAGAGATCCTGTGTGAAAAACTGAAAATTGTTTCTTCCGTTTGTTTTCGCTTTGTACATAGCGGTATCGGCATATTTCAAAAGGCTTTGAAGGGTGGCGCCGTCTTGAGGGAACATAGCGATGCCTATACTTGCCGAAATATTTAATTTATGTCCATGCACCTCTATGGGATTTTGAAGAGATTTTAAGACCCTTTTTGCGATTTTTATCGCATCGTTTTGATCTTTGATCTCTATGACTATTACAAATTCGTCTCCTCCGATTTTTGCGACGAAATCTTTTTTTGAAACTTTTCTTTTGAGTCTTTGCGCAAAAACTTTCAAAAGAGCATCACCGGTATGATGGCCGAGGGTGTCGTTTATGTTTTTAAAATGATCGAGATCTATGTATAAAAGTGCGCAGGGTTTTTTCTTGTCCAATACTTCTTGTTGAAAATAGTTTTCAAATTTTACGCGATTGGGCAAACTCGTAAGAGGATCATGATAAGCTAAAAATTTTACCTTCTTTTCTTGTTCGATATATTTTGTAATATTCAATTTCACGGCTAAGTATCCGGTCACTTTCCCATCCATAATGAGAGGTGAAATGGAAGCTTTCTCATAAAAAATCGTGCCGTCTTTTCGTTTATTTATAAACTCACCCTCCCATTTCTCATAGTTATCCAAAGCGCTGTTCAAAGGGGCGTAGTACTCTTTACTCATCAGTCCCGATTGTAGGATTCTCGGATTTTCCCCCATTATCTCGCTTTTGTCGTAGCCGGTCTCTTTCACGAACGCATCGTTGGCATAGACGATGTTTTTGTCTATATCGGTTATTATGATGCTGTTATCACTATTTTCAATCGCATATTTATAAGCTGCGAGCTGTTTTTTGTGTTTTAGTGAATTTCTATGAAGATACAAAATACTGAGTAAAAGAGATGTTATAAAGAATAAAATTAACACCATCAGCAGTTTTCCAAGCATTAAATATGATTGAAAATCATTTTGTAAACGGGTATGAAGCGTATTTAACTTATCGAAAATATGTAAGTTTTCAACACTGATTTTTTCTTGTTCCAGAGTAACTATCTTGTCCAAAATAGATTTTTCATGTTGATAAAAATAGGCGAGAAGCTCATTGTTTTTCAATTTTGAAAGTTTTTTTATTTTTGCCAAGTTTTCGTCTATGATCTCTTTGTTCTGATTGATGCTTGTGAAAAGTTGTATAGTCATAAAGATCGTATTATCGAGCATAGTTAAATCCGATTCTGTCAACGAAGAGGTGATTTTTATATTTTTTTGCAGATCATGCAGATAATTCAACGAGTTTATGATGATGCTGTTGTAGGATTTCGAGTGTTCCAAAAGATGACTCTTTAGTTTATAGTCGTTTTCTATTTGATTTATCAGTTTGATATATAACGATCTGTTTTTACTTTGCATCATGATATCTTTTAAAGATAGCAACTCTTTTTTGAAATTCTCTATTTTGTCATTGATGAGATCGTAATTTACAAAAGTTCCCTTTTGGGCGACAAAGTAATTGAAATCTTTATCCAGAAGCTTTAATCGAGTTATGGTTTCACTCTGTTTCGTGAAGTGCTGGACGTTGTTGTTGATGGTAATGACCACAAATACGATTATAGGAATCGAAAATAAAAACAGCAGTAAAAGCGTTGTGATAAGGTCGGCTCTTTTTAGTTTCGGCATTTTCGTCACTCCTTTAGACTTTTTGGAAGTTCACCGTTTAAAGACTCTAAAAATGCGACGATTTTATCCGCTTCTTCGTCACTCATAGGTCTTCCCAGTTGATGTTTCGCCATCATAAAAACCGCTTTTTTTAGGCTTTTGACAGATCCGTTGTGAAAATAGGGTGATGTTTTTGCGACGTTTCTAAGTGACGGAACTTTGAAAAAATATTTGTCGCTTTCGTTTTTGGTTACATTGTACAGTCCTAAATTGCTATCTTTGATAGAGATGATAATTCCGAATTTGTTGTACATATTTCCGCCGATATTTTTACCATGGTGGCAGGCTATACAGCCGATCTGTTTAAATAGTAAGTAACCCTCTTTCTGTTTTTGGTTTATAGCTTTTTGGTCTCCTCTTAGATATCTGTCAAAGGGGCTGTCGGGTGTTATGAGAGTTTTTTCGAATTCCGCTATCGCGTCGGCTATATTTAGTGCGGTTACGCCGTCTTTATAGATATTTTGAAATTTCTTTTTATAGTGCGAATTTTTGATGGTTTTTACGAGATTGTCCAAACTATTTCCCATCTCTACGGGGTTTTGGATGGGGAAAAGAGCTTGCTCTTTCAAATCTTTGGCTCTTCCGTCCCAAAATTGGCGAAAATTAAAAACCGCGTTTAGTACCGTCGGAGAGTTTACGCTACCGACTTTATTGTCGATACCGGTGGAAAATTTCTTGTCGTCGTCTCCTCCGTTATATAGATCGTGACAACTCGCACAAGAGAGTGTGCCGTCTTTTGAAACAATGGGATCGAAAAAGAGACTTTTTCCAAGAGCGGCTTTTTTTTTATCGACGCTTACATGTCGAGGTAGAGGAACGATCGGTTCGCAAAAACCGTATGTGATCAACAAAAAAGCTAAAAGAAGATAACGCATACTATCAATCCAGTTATTTATTTAATTATTTGTATTTTTGTAAATCGGTAATATCGTTATTTTTTTTAGTTTTTTTGCAAAAAAACTTTTTTTTAATATATAAAGAAGAAACGCTTTCGCGGGCTTTTGTATAAGGTTTGTCGTTTGGTTGTATATCATTAATCATAATATGTTAAAATCAGTTCCATTTAATATTAATATAGGGGAATAGATGTATTTTGAAGAAAAACAGGGTTTTTTGAAGCAGAGCATTGAAGTTGAGGAGAAAATTTTTGAAACAAAAAGCGAATATCAAAAGATAGAGGTTTATAAAAGCAAAAAATTGGGAAACATCCTAGTACTCGACGAAATCGCTATGTTCAGCGAAAAAGATGAGTTCATATATCATGAAATGCTCTCTCATGTTCCCATCTGTACACATGCCGATCCGAAAAATATTCTTATCGTCGGCGGAGGTGACGGCGGAGTCGCTAGAGAGGTGCTAAGACATGAAGGCGTAAATGTGGATCTTGTCGAGATAGATGAAGAGGTTATAAACGTTTGTAAAAAGTATTTTCAAAAAGTCGTATGCGAGGATAACGAACGATTAAACGTAATCATAAAAAACGGTATGGATTTTATCTGCGGTGCGGATGAAAAAAGTTACGATATAGTTTTGGTTGACTCCACCGACCCTTCGGATCTCTCAAGCGAACTTTTCGACCCCGCTTTTTATGCGCAGGTAAACAGAGTATTGAAAGATGACGGACTCATGGCATTACAAGGAGGAAGCTACTGGATGGATTTGGACGGACATAAAAAGATTTTACGTACGGCGGCGAATCTTTTTACGATCGCAATGCCTTATCGTTACCAAATGTACTGCTATCCGGGGGTAAATTGGAATTTTATACTCGCGTCGAAAAAATATCATCCTACGGCGGATATAAATTTGCAAAGAGCCGATTTGCTTGAGGGAAACAGATACTATACCTCCGATATTCATAAAGCATCGTTTGTTGTGCCGAAATATATAAAAAAAGAGCTACTTGGAATCGCAAAAAATTAAAAAGGAGTTTTCAAATGCCATTGTACTAACAGGCGGAATTGCAAGCGGCAAGAGTAGTGTATGCTCACTACTTTCGCTCTACGGTTTTCAGGTTATAGATGCGGATAAAACGGCGCATCGGCTATTGGATGAAAATCGAATTAAAATAGTGAGGATGTTCGGAAAAGAGTATGTTGACGGGGAAAAGGTCGATAGGAAAAAACTCGGCTCTTTGGTATTTGAGGATGAGACGCAGAGAAAAAAGCTCGAAGCTCTTTTGCATCCTCTTATAAAAGAGCGTCTAATCGAACGAAGCAGATTGTGCGAGAGTAAAAACATACCCTATATTTTGGAGATTCCTCTATTTTTTGAAAAGAGAAATTATGCGGTTGACGAAACGGTCGTTGTTTATTGTAAAAAAGAGCAACAGATTCAAAGACTTTTAAAGAGAGAAAATTTCACTCTCCAAGAGGTACGAAGCAGACTGAACGCACAGATGAGTTTGGATGAAAAGAAAGAGCTTGCATCTTATGTTATAGACAATACGAAAGATCTAAAACATTTGCAAGCCGAGGTGGATAAATTTATATCCTATATAAAAGAGAAATATCCGAATATAAGATTATAATGGAGTTTTACGATGACCGATCCTCGCCGAAATAAAACATATGTAACATTGCAGATACTATATACCTTTTTAGCCTCGCTTTTGATGGTATATCATGCGACGCAACATTACAATATAGTGCAACGGGATCTTTTTTGGAATTTTTTTACATTCGGTGAGATGGGAGAAGATCTTCTATTCGTATTGATGGGGTTTACCGTTTTTTATACTTCATGGCGGTTTGTGGAAGAGGGTAAGGGATATAAAAAATTTATGGTCTATACTCTTTCGAGGATTTTTATGGTTTATTGGGTATTGATTGCGATTCCGGGATTTATAGTCTGGAATATCAATCCCGAACTTCATGCGAGCATAGCCAATATAAGCGCCGATGAATGGTGGCAGACATTTACTATGTGGTTCGGTCATCCGAGAATCGCCGTTATAACTTGGGTTTTAACGCAGCTTGTCTTTTTCTCTTTGCTTTTCGGACTTGCGATTTTAAATAAAAAGTTCATATATCTTTGGTATATCGTGCTTGGAATTTCTTTTATGAATCTCATAGATCGAATTACGATAAATTCTCAGCCTTTCGGAGATGTTACCGACGCGTGGTTTAAAGTTTTTTCACCGCACAATCTTGAGTTCGCTTTTGGAGCTTTTGTCTTTTTCCTCCTTAAAAAAGGCTATCTTGTCAAAAATTATAAAATTTTTCTTCTTTTTGCCATCGTTGCGGTTTTCGCCGTCGGAGCCGTTCATTCGCAAGGGATTCATAATCTTTATAACTCTAGGGTGTTGAATTTCGGTCTAGTCGCCGCTTTGTTAACTTACGCGGTGGTAAATTATGCTCAGTTTATCGACAAAACACCCTCAAATATTTTTGTAAAGTTAGGTGAAGCCGAATATATTATGCTTTTGATTCACGGCCCTATTCTATCTATCGTAGATTTCAAGATAGCGACGAAATTTGAGTTTGGATGGGCGATAACGCTGATAACTATTTTCGCGATCTTGACGGTTAGTTATTTTATACGGGTAAAGATCGAGGCGCCCGTACTGGCTTTCGTGCATAAAAAGCTTATTTGAAAGAGCGGATTGTGAGAGCAAAAGCGATCAAATTATTTAAATCGAAAGATCATAAATCGAATATGCTCTTTTATCTATTCGTCGCTATGATAATCATACATCTGCTCTCTCTGGGGATAGATATGTTAAGAGGCAGGGATGTGATGATTATCATAAAATCAGCGGCTATTGCCGTTTTTTTGGCATCCTTGTATCTTTATATGAGATACGCCCATAAAGTTCAAATGTTCGCTACGATTTTGATGCTTAGCGTAGAAGTCGAGTTGACATTGATCGTACTACAGGATAATTATCTTCATTTTTCTACCGTTTATCCTATGCTTTTGACATTCGGACTTTTTTTCTTTTTCGATCTGAAAAAAGCGCTTTGGTTTACTCTTTTTCATCATATGTATTGGTTTTGCGTTTTTGCGTACGGATATACGCACTATATTGATCATCCCGTTTTGCATAATGTAACTTCAATAGTGGGAATGATGATAGCATACGCGTTTATGGTGCTTTTTGGTTTTTTTTATTATATATCTACCGAAGTGGCGTATGAAAAATTGGAACGATCGGATAGACAAAAGGCTATTTTGCTAAATGAAATTCATCATCGTATAAAAAACAATCTCAATATGATGGCTTCCGTTCTCGGGTTGCAGATTTTGAATATAAAATCTAACGAGACGAAAGATGTAAATGACGCCCTTTTAAACAGTAAGCTTCGTATTCAAGCTATGGCGATGGTTCATGAATCTTTATACCGGCACAAAGAGTTCGATACTATAAGTTTTTACGACTATGTTACGAATTTAACCGATCTTATAAATCGCTCATACGATAAAAATGTGGGAGTTTTTATCGACGGGGGAGAAATACAACTTCCTCTTGAGTCGATGATGCAGCTTGGAATTATTCTCAACGAACTTTTTACCAACTCTATAAAATACGCATTCGATGACGATAAAAAGAGCGAAATATCCATAAAGCTTCAAGAGCGCGGAGAGGAGTATATTTTCGTATATCATGAAAATCATAATAAAAATGTCGATATCGCTCAAATATTAAAAAGCAAAACTCTCGGAATGAAGCTTTTAAAGTTGATCGTTGCTCAAATAAACGGCAAACTTCAAGTTGAAAAGAACGAAGGGTTGCGTTTTACGATAACTTTCCCAAAATGATGCAATATAAATGCAATTTTATTACTATACAATTTTATTGTAAAAAGTTTTTTTACCTTTTTTGTAGTTACAATTGGAGAGCGTCATGAGAGAGTTTGCGGTAGTCGATCATATTCTCAAAGAGAGAGAGTTGGAAGGTGTGGAATTTACGCCTCTTCAAAAAGAGTTGATTTTCAAAGAGATAAGTTTTAGATTGAAAAACAATTTAAATACGATAGCTTCATTATTCGGTTTGCAGATAATAAACGCCGAGGAAAACAGAAATAAAGAGGTATCAAGAGTTCTTTTGACGAATAAAGTGCGGATAAATACCATTTCAATACTTCATGACAGTCTGTATAAAGATTCTGCCAAGTTGCAAAGTTTTGCCGACCATATAAAAAATATAATAAACCTTATCAATGACGGCTTGTCTGAAGTTCCCCTCATTTTATTGGATTTCGACGATATTGGGCTTTCACCCGACTCGACGATAAAGCTCGGAACCATTTTCTGTGAACTATATACGAACTCGCTTCAACATGCTTTCGGCAAAGTTGATCATTTCGGCGAAATCGTCGTATCGTTTAAGTGCGTTGACGACAAGATCGTATTTACCTACTATGAGAAAAATCATCGGGGAGTAGATATAGAAAAAATGCTTAAAAGCAAAACGGTAGGCATGAAGCTGGTGATGATCAATTCCCGTCAACTTAACGCAAAACTCGATATTTTTCATAAAGAGGGATTGCTTTTTCGTTTAACGATGTAGTCGATGGAATAAATTGTGCTGCTCTTTCGCCCTAAAGAGGCGGGAGAGTGATAAAAAGTGAGATATCCGATTGTTTTTTTGTTGGTTGCGGTGTTTTTTGCGGGTTGCGGCGAACAGAGTTTTCGTGACGATGATTTTGAAAAAGAGATAAAAACGCAAAATTATCTTAAAGTTACGGACTCTTTTGAAAAAGAGTCTCTTGAGTATTTAAACGAGTATAGATTTTCTGCGGGGCTTACAAGACTAAAAGAGAACGAAAACCTGAAAGAAGCGGCGAATTATCATGCCAAATACCTTACTCAAAACGGACTTTATACACATTATCAGTCCGAAGATTTGAAATATTATACGGGTTACTCTCCGAAAACGAGAGCCGGATATGCCGGATATGCCGGTAACGGTATATATGAAAATATCTATGCGGGTGATGTTGGGGCGAAGGAGTCCGTCGATATTTTGTTTTCAAACATATATCATCGATTGACTTTTTTATCGTTTGAAGCTAACGAAGCGGGAGTCGCAAGTTCGCATCTATCTTCATATCCTTATAAAAGGGTATATGTATATGAACTTGCGAGCGGTGACGATTTTTCTCCTAATGAAGACAAAAACGTCAAAATTGTCGTATGGCCGTATGAG
>Ga0256914_1003892_pt1 | contig 11538 bp, 9 predicted proteins | sample HulkmetaG_FD_191571 | JGI IMG/M metagenome (GOLD analysis project Ga0256914, IMG submission 191571) | Hydrothermal chimney microbial communities from Main Endeavour vent field at the Juan de Fuca Ridge, Pacific Ocean - Hulk | ecosystem: Environmental > Aquatic > Marine > Hydrothermal vents ...
GTCTGCGCAGTTCCTTGTCGATTGCTTCCCTGACCTCGGAATCGGCCTCGGCGAGGCTGGCGGAGAAGAAACCGGATGGCGTAAAGTCGTTCATGTTTCGAAAACCCCATTGGTGACTTTGAGGGACGTTGGAGCCGGGTTAGGACAAAAAAGGCGCGGGAACAAGTCCCGCGCCGCGTCCGTACCACACCCCGGACGGATCATTCCGCCGCCTCCCGGGTGTTCCGGGGAAGGTCGAGGCGGGTCCACAGCTCGTCCAGCGCCTCCGTCATGCGCTCGATCTCCTCGGGCCCGTGCATCGGTCCGGGCGTCAGACGGATCCGCTCGGTGCCGCGCGGCACCGTGGGATAGTTGATGGGCTGGACGTAGATGTCGTAGTCGTCCATGAGCGCGTCCGTGAGCCGCTTGCAGCGCACCGCGTCCCCCACCATCACCGGAACGATGTGGCTGGGTGTCACGATCACCGGCAGGCCACGCTCAAGAAGTCTTTCGCGCAGAAGGGCCGCGTGCTTCTGCTGCAGTGCGCGTTCCTCTCCGGATTCCTTCAGGTGCCGCACGGAGGCGAGAGCGCCCGCGGCGAGCACCGGCGACAGGGAGGTGGTGAAGATGAAGCCGGAGGCATAGGAGCGGATGGCGTCGCAGATGTCGGCGTCGGCGGCGATGTATCCACCCATGATCCCGTACGCCTTGGCCAGCGTGCCCTCGATGATGTCGATGCGGTCCATGACGCCGTCTCGCTCGCAGACGCCGCCACCGCGGGGGCCGTACATGCCCACGGCGTGAACCTCGTCGATGTAGGTCATGGCACCATACTTGTCGGCGAGATCGCAGATGGCCTCGATGGGCGCGATGTCGCCGTCCATGGAATAGACGGATTCGAAGGCGATCAGCTTGGGTTTCTCCGGCGGGATGGCCTTCAGCTTCTCCTCGAGATCCTCGAGGTCGTTGTGGCGGAAGATCATCTTGTCGCCACGGCCGTGCCTGATGCCCTCGATCATGGAGGCGTGGTTGAGCGCGTCGGAGAGCGTGACGAGTCCGGGGAGCAGCTTCGCGAGGGTGGCGAGGGTGGCCTGGTTCGCCATGTAGCCGGAATTGAACAGCAGGGCCGCCTCCTTGCCGTGCAGGTCGGCCAGTTCCTTCTCCAGCTCCACGTGGTACCAGCTCGTGCCGGCGATGTTGCGCGTGCCGCCGGCGCCGGCGCCCACGTCGTCCACCGCCTCGTGCATGGCCTCGAGCACCTTCGGATGCTGTCCCATGCCCAGATAGTCGTTGGAGCACCAGACCGTGACCTCCTTCACGTTTCCCTTGCCGTCGTAGTAGTCCGACCTGGGAAACTTCCCGCACTTGCGTCTGAGCTGCGCGAAGTAGCGGTAGCGCCCTTCCCTGTGCAGATCCTCGATGGCTTCGCGGAAGATGCGTTTGTAGTCTGGTGCGCTCATGAACTGCTTCCCCGTACTCTGGTGCTCTACCGTTTCCCCCAAGGCTCCTCTTTCCAGCCGGTTCCGCCTTGATCTCCGTCATGGAGACGGCGTCCCCCGATTTCCGGCATGTTCACAATAATGTGAACGGTCGTGAGGAGTTGAGTTAAATCACCTTCATGACCGTTTTGTAAGGATCCGGATCGTCTTTTCGCATACCTGTGGCGGGGAAGGCAAATCACGGCCGCGTTCCCTGTTGCCGCGCGGCGGCGCAGAGGCCATATAAGCCTCTCACCGGACATGCGGAAGGAACGGGAGACATGACCGCCAGGATGACAAAGGTCGTCGTCCATTACGACGAGATCGCCCTGAAGGGGAAGAAGCGCAGGTTCTTCGAGGAACGGCTGGTCGCCAACCTCAACGACTTCCTGAAGAACGACGGAATTCCCATGCGCGCCCGCAAGAGCTGGGGACGCATCTTCATCGAGCCTCTCGCGGACGGCGGGGCGGACATGTCCATCCACGAGGAAGGGTTGCGTGCGCGGCTGCGTCTGATCCCGGGCGTATCAAACTTCGGTTTCGCCCTGTCGGTGCCGAAGGACTACGGGACCCTGCTCGCCACCGCCCCCTCCCTCGCCGCGCGGGCCGCGGGCGGCACCTTCCGCGTCACCGCCCGCCGCACGGACAAGAGCTTCCCGAAACGCTCGCAGGAGATCGAGCGCGAATACGGCGCGGCCATGCTGCGGACGGGAGAGCCGCTCAAGGTCTCCCTGAAGCATTTCGACAGCGAGGCCCACATCGAGGTGCTCGACCGCGAGATCATCGTCTACCTCAAGGAACGTGGCATGGGCGGTCTGGCCGTCGGTTCGTCCGGCCGCATCGTCTCCCTCATCTCCGCCGGTTTCGATTCCCCGGTCGCCTCGTTCATGCTGATGAAGCGCGGCGCGCGCATTCTTCCGCTGCATTTCCATTCCGCCCCGGTCACGTCGGACGAACCGATCGCCGCGGTGCATGATCTTTGCGCCACGCTGAGCGACGTGCAGGGGCGTCTCACCCTGGCGCTGGTTCCGGTGATCGGCATTCAGCGGCATCTCGAGGAGCATGCACCGGAAAAGCTGCGCATCGTTCTTCTGCGCCGGTCCTTCATGCGCCTCGCGTGCCGCTACGCGCTGGACAGCGGGGCCCTCGCCCTGGCCACGGGAGAGAGCCTCGGACAGGTGGCCTCGCAGACTCTGGAGAACATGCGCGCCATCGACGACGCGGCGTCGCTGCCCGTGATGCGTCCTTTGTGCGGGCTCAACAAGACGGAGATCATCGACATCGCCCGGCGCATCGGAACCGCGGACATATCCGCCCGCCCCTGCGAGGACACCTGCGCCCTCTTCGTGCCGAAGGCTCCCGAAACGAAGGCGAAGATGCGGGAAGTTCTGGCGGCCGAAGAAAGACTGGATCTCGCCCGGCTGGAAGAAGAGGCCATGTCGGGGCTCGAGACGGCCCGCTTCATATGGGGCCGGGAAGAGGAACCCCAACAGGCGGACTGATCCGCCCCGCCCCGTTGCCGGAACGATGGATCAGCCGGGTGGTGGACCTGCATGCGCCACCACGGGCTGGGGCTGGCCGTGCACGAATCCGGTTCCGTCGAGCCTGTAGATGTCGTCCCGGAAATGGACGAGCCCGTCACCCGTCACCCAGGCCGTGAAATAGCCGATGATGAGCGAGGGCGGATTGAGAACCTTCACGTCCAGCCGCTCGCGGGACTTCACCACCTCTTCGATTCGCCTCTGGTCCCAGCCGTCCTGTCCCTTGAGAATCCAGTTGGTGAGGATGTGCACCCGCTCGACCCGCACGCAACCGGACGAATAGTAGCGGGATATGGCGTTGAAGAGCTGCTTCGTCGGCGTGTCGTGGAGATAGACGGAATACTTGTTCGGGAAATTGATCTTCACCGAGGCCATGGCATTGCCGGGGCCCGGCTCCTGCCTGAAGTGGTAGCGCTTCGGATCGATGTTGTTCCAGTCGATCGTCTCCGGATCCACTTCCGGCCCGCCGTATCCGTCGAACACCCTGATGTTCATCTCCTTCAGCATGCCCGGATTGCGGCGGGCCTTGGGGATGATGTCCTTCTTCACGATGGACAGCGGGGCGTTCCAGTACGGATTGAAGTTCAGTTCCGTGATCTTCGAGATCAGGGAGGGACTCGGGCGGTCGGGCTTGCCGACGATGATGTTGTGGCGGGAGAAGACGCGGCCGTTCTCCACCGTCTCCAGCTGCGCCGCGGGAATGTTGACGATGATGTAGCGCGGGGCGATGCCCTGTATGGCCCACTCCATGCGCGGCAGGTTGGCCATGAGCGTCTCCAGCCTGACCTCCGCCGGAATATTCAGCTGCTTTCGAGTCTTTTCATCCACGTAGCCGGTGGGCCGCAGTCCCATGTTCTGCTGGAACCGCATCAGCGCCAGTGCCAGCTTCTTGTCGAATTTCTTCGAATCCGTCCACGCCTCCGGCGGCAGGTATCCCTCGTCGATCAGCCGCTTGCGCAGAATGCGGACGCGCTTGCTGCGGCTGCGGGGCACCAGCGTACGCCCCTTCGGCAGGCGAGGCCAGCCTCCGCGGCGGACGATCAGGTCGTACCTGGTGATCGCCTCCTCCATGAGATGGGGGGACTGCGCCGTCACCATCGGCCAGACTCCCCTGTCCCAGAGGATCTGGGTCTTGGTCGGAGCGGTGGGCTTGCGGTTGAAATTGGTGAAGAACCCCGCATGCGCCGCATTTCCGCGAATCAGGAACGGCGCCGCGAGCCCCGCTCCGCCCAGGGCCAGAAACCGGCGGCGGCTGGAAAGCGCCCGTGTTTCGTCAGTCATTGTGGTGCCGTGTGACGCAAATCGTTTTCTCTGCATGACCGTCTATATACGTGGCACTCGTGGCATCTTCCAGACGTTTCATGGCGATATCCGATCACAATGGCGCAAGCACCCCGTCCGTGACCCGGACGGGGTGCGCGTTTCCTGTCGGTTCCGGGGAGCGGCGGGAAGCGGTCCTTCCGCCGGTCCGCCCACCAGCCTTCAATGTTTGCGCTCGACGCAGATCTTGCGTGCCCGCACCGCCTGCACGGTCTTCACCAGCAGCAGCACGATCAGCAGCGTCAGCAGCACGAGCAGAACCACGGCCAGGGAGGCGAGGAACGGCGCGCCGGTCTTCGCCGCCATGACGAACGTGGCGATGGTCATGGCCGCCATGGGGAACGAGTAGGCCCACCACGAGAGGAAGAACGGCAGTCTGGCGAATCGCGGCACGTCTATCGCCATCAGCATGGCGAAGAACAGCGCCAGGTAGTAGAGCACGTGCGCGAAGGCGTCGAGCCGGCCGCCGTTGAGCTGCAGATACGAGATGAAGCCGACCGCGGGCGGCGCGATGAGAATGAACAGGGTCGGCAGCAGCATGGCCGGCAGCGGATCGTGGAAGAGCATCCGGTTGAACACGATCGCCATCAGGATCACCCAGAAGGAGATGCCGACGGCGAAGAAGAACCAGGAGATCTCCACGTATCCCAGCTGGACGCCCGCGATCGGCGCGATCACGTTGCCGACCGCCGGAATGAACCAGGCCGGATTGAGATGGCCGAGCTGGAACTTGTCGTGATGGACCCAGCTTCTGACCACGTGCAGGGTCAGGACGAGATGGGCCGCCACGCCGGCCGACCACAGCACCAGCGCGAACGTTCTGTGCAGCGGCAGCATGCAGATCGCCAGCAGCAGAAGCGAAATGGATATGGCCGGAAAGAAGGCCATCATCACCGGATGGTTCAGCTCCCCGATCACCGCCTTCGGATAGCGGATGAACTTCAAGAGGTAGATGGCTCCAAGGACGATGAAGACGGCCAGGGTGAAGGCGGCCAGCGCATGCCCGACCGGAAAACCGATTCCCAGCGCCTGCTCGCCCTTGTGCCAGGCCAGCGTCATGCCGGACAGGCCCATCACCATGGCGAAGAAGGAAACCGGAAAGAACTTCAGTCTCGGGGACTGTTCCGCAGCCTGCATCTTGTCTTGTTCGGTCATGTTTCCGACCCTTTCGATTCTTCCGATGCGTTCCGGCGGGTGGGCTCGATGCGATTCCCCTCCCCCGCCAGATGTTCCGTTTCGTGAACAGATATAATCGCACTCGCCACGTCTTGCATGTGACATGATCACCGCCTGGCGGGCGATGCCGCCATGCGGAACCGCCCCGCCGGCGCGGCCCGCGCCGTTTTTCCGCTTAGACGAGAGTCCGGCTTTGCGCCCCGGTGCCGGGGTGTTACCAATGGCCGGTCATCGGAATGGAGCGGTCATTGCCATGCAGAACATCCTGAAGGAACTGGAGGAGCGCCGCCGCCAGGCCCGCGCGGGAGGTGGGGAGCGGCGCATCGAGGCCCAGCATGCGCGCGGCAAGCTGACGGCGCGCGAGCGCATCGAACTGCTTCTCGACGAAGGTTCCTTCGAGGAGTTCGACATGTTCGTGGAGCACCGCTGCACGGATTTCGGCATGGCCGAAAGGAGAATTCCCGGCGACGGCGTGGTGACCGGCTGGGGTACGATCAACGGACGCACGGTCTATGTCTTCGCCAAGGACTTCACGGTCTTCGGCGGCTCCCTTTCGGAAACCCATGCCGCCAAGATCTGCAAGATCCAGGACATGGCCCTGAAGAACCGCGCTCCCGTGATCGGTCTCTACGACGCCGGAGGGGCGCGCATACAGGAGGGCGTGGCGGCGCTCGGCGGCTATGGCGAGGTCTTCCGCCGCAACGTCGCCGCTTCCGGCGTCATCCCCCAGATCTCCGTCATCATGGGTCCCTGCGCCGGCGGCGACGTCTATTCTCCGGCGATGACGGACTTCATTTTCATGGTGCGCGACACCTCCTACATGTTCGTCACAGGCCCGGACGTGGTGAGGACCGTCACGAACGAGGAGGTCACGGCGGAGGAGCTCGGCGGCGCGAAGGTCCACTGTTCGCGGTCCTCGGTCGCCGACGGCGCCTTCGACAATGATCTGGAGGCCCTGCTCCAGATGCGCCGCCTGATGGATTTCCTGCCCTCGTCGAACATTTCCGGGATTCCCGTTCTGCCGTCCTTCGACGACGCCTCGCGCATCGAGCCTTCCCTCGACACGTTGGTTCCCGACAACCCCAACCGGCCCTACGACATGATGGAGCTGGTGGAGAAAACGGTGGACGAAGGCGACTTCTTCGAGATCCAGCCGGAATTCGCACGCAACATCATCACCGGTTTCGGCCGGATCGAGGGCGCGACCGTCGGTATCGTGGCCAACCAGCCGATGGTTCTCGCCGGTGTCCTGGATTCCGACGCCTCGCGCAAGGCCGCGCGCTTCGTCCGCTTCTGCGATGCGTTCAACATTCCGATCGTGACGTTCGTGGACGTGCCCGGCTTCCTGCCGGGTACGGCTCAGGAGTACGGAGGTCTCATCAAGCACGGCGCCAAACTCCTGTTCGCCTACGCCCAGGCCACGGTCCCCCTGGTCACGGTCATCACCCGCAAGGCCTACGGAGGCGCCTACGACGTCATGGCCTCCAAGCACATCGGCTGCGACGTGAACTACGCGTGGCCCACCGCGGAGATCGCCGTCATGGGAGCGAAGGGCGCGGCCGAAATCCTCTATCGGCGCGAACTGGACGACCCGGAGAGGATCGCGGCCCGCATCGCCGAATACGAGGAACGCTTCGCCAATCCCTTCGTGGCCGCGGAGCGGGGCTACATCGACGACGTCATCATGCCGCACAGCACGCGGCGGCGCATCGCCCGAGCCCTGCGCATGCTGCGCACCAAGAAGGTCGAGTCCCCCTGGAAGAAGCACGACAACATCCCGCTCTAGGGAAACCCGCGGCGCGCGGAAACGCGAAAGGCCCGGGAAACATTCCCGGGCCCCTCTCCGACATGCCGTTTCTCCGTCGCCGTCAGCGCAGCTTCCACGCGGCGTGGCAGGCGCGGCACTGGCCGGTCAGCTCGCCGATGGCACCCACCACCTTGCGGTAGTCCTCGGCGGTGGGCTTGTCGCCGACGGCCGCCGCGACATCCGCGATGTTGCTGGAGATGAGATGCATCTGCATGCCCATCTGGTGCATTTCGGGCGGCATCACCCGTCCGAAGCCGCCGAAGCCCTGCGCGCCGGGCTTCTTCATGCCCATGCCCATGCCCATCTGCATGCCGGGAGGCGGACCGCCCAGAACCTGCATGACGATGCGGCCCATGCCCATGTGCATCTGCTGGGCGTCGCCGCCCTCTTCGACCATCTTCGCCATGCGCTCGCGGACCAGTTTCCTGATCTGGTCGATCTTCTCCTGGGGCACCTTGGCGTCACGCAGCTTCCGCATGAGTTCATGCGCCGGTCCGAGATCCTCTCCCGCCACGCGGGCCACCTCCTTGAAATCACCCTCGGCCAGCGCGCTCATCATGTCGTCGACGGATTCCAGGAACCCGCGCATCATGGCGAGGAACTGCTGCTGCATCTGCGGATCCATCTTCACCAATGTGCGCCCGTCGTCCTGCGCCGCATTCTGGGCGGACGCGGCACCCGCGGCGGTCGCCAGCGCGAGAAAGCCTGCAACGATCGTCCTTTTCATCTTTCCGTTCTCCAATGGCTGTTCGTGTCAACTCGCCCCACTCTGAAACGGAATGATAGGGACGATTCCGTCCCCGCCGAAATCTATTTTTTCCCATTTCTTTCCGCGCGCAGCCTTTCCCACCATTCGAGACGGCGGTTGATCTCCCGTTCGAACCCCCGTTCGGGCGGCCGGTAGAAGCGCCTGCGACCCATCTCCGGCGGAAAGTAGTCCTGTCCGGAAAAGGCGTCCGGCTGGTCATGGTCGTAGAGATATCCGGCTCCGTATTCCTGATCCTTCATGAGCTTCGTGGGCGCGTTGAGGATGATCTTGGGCGGCATCAGAGAGCCCGTCCGCCTGGCCTCCTTCATGGCCGCGCCGAACGCCTTGTAGACGGCGTTGGATTTCGGGGCCGTGGCCAGATACACGGCGGCCTGCGCAAGCGCCAGCTCGCCTTCCGGGCTGCCCAGCCGCTCGTAGGCTCCATGCGCGGCGACCGCCTGTTCCAGCGCCTGCGGATCGGCGAGGCCGATGTCCTCGGAGGCCATGCGCACGAGACGGCGGGCGATGTAGAGGGGATCCTCCCCGGCCACGAGCATGCGCGCCAGCCAGTAGAGCGCGGCGTCCGGATCCGATCCGCGGATCGACTTGTGCAGGGCCGATATCAGATTGTAGTGCCCGTCCCGGTTCTTGTCGTAGACGGGCATGCGCCTGCGCACGATCTCCGAAAGGGCTTCCGCATCCAGCGGTTCCTCGCCCTCCGGCACGGCGGCATAGACCTCCTCGACGATGTTCAGGAAGTATCTGCCGTCGCCATCCGCCATTTCCACCAGCGCGGCGAAGGCCTCCTCCGTCAGCGGCAGCGGGCGTCCCTCGTGGCGTTCGGCCCGTTCCGCCAGCTTCCGCAGCGCCGCCGCGTCCAGCCGGTTCAGCGTCAGGACCCGGCACCGCGACAGCAGCGCGGCATTCAGCTCGAAGGATGGATTTTCCGTGGTGGCGCCTATCAGGGTGATCGTACCGTCCTCCACGACGGGCAGGAAGCTGTCCTGCTGGGCCCTGTTGAAACGGTGGATCTCGTCCACGAAAAGGATCGTCCCCCGTCCCGACGCCCGCCGCTCCCGCGCCGCCGCGAAGACCTTCTTCAGATCCGCCACTCCGGAGAAGATGGCGGAGATCTGCTCGAAATGATCGTCCGTGCAGCCCGCCAGCAGGCGCGCCACGGTCGTCTTGCCCGTACCCGGCGGCCCCCACAGGATCAGCGAGGGAATCCGCCCCGTCTCCGCCATGCGGGTCAGCGCCCCGCCCTCGCCCGTCAGATGCTCCTGCCCGACCACTTCCTCGAGGGCGGCGGGACGTAGCGCGTCCGCCAGCGGCCGGCGCGTAGCCTCCCCGGCCTCCGTCGTGGAGAACAATGTCCTGCCGTCAGCCATGGCGCCCGAAAATATTCCGATTACTGTCAAAATGGGCTTTTCCGCCCGTCCACGGAGGATTATAGTCGAGGAAGGGGCAAGGGGCTGTCATGAAACCTGAAAAATCCGCACTATGTCCTGCACCCCCGCTTCCACTTGCGGTCCGCGGGGTGCTGGCTTTCGTTGTGCTCTTTCTGCCGCTGGTACTTTCCACGACATCGCCTCCGGCATTCGCGGCCGCAGCATACCGCTCCCTGCACAACAGGGAAACCGGGATCCGCTTCGACTATCCGGCCACGTGGAAATACGGCTTGGAACGGGATGGTTCCCTGGTCATCCGGGGACGCGGAGGAACACCTCCGCAATATGCCTTCATGGTCGTCCAGACACTTTCCGGCACCACGGACGCGGCCGGCAGTCTGGATGCCGTGCTCCGCAAAAGCACCCGCCTGAAGGGCTTTCGACTCATTCTGCGGGGCGAGGAGAAGCTCGATGCCGGCAGAGCCCCCTATTTCGTCATCCGCTATGAAACTCCGCTCCACGGCCAGCCCGTGGTCTGGAAGCACATCCACCTCGCCGTCTCCGACGGCCGCTCCGTCCATCTTCTCTCCTATCGTGCGCCTGAAAGCATCTTCGGGATCTACAAGAAACATTTCGACCATCTCGTCCTGAGTCTCTCCTTCACCGGCGCGGGATCCCCGGCCGCGACGCCACGGCCCCGCAGGCCGGTATCCGCCAGACCGCCCACCCGCTTCGTACTGGATGAGGGCTGGCTCAGCGATTACGTCGGCGGATACCGTTTCCGCCTGCCTCCGGCCTGGCGGTACGAGGTGAAGAAGAACGTGATCTACGCTTTCTCCCCTTCCGGACGCGCCGGATTCTTCGCGCTGGGAGACGTGGTGGACGGGCACGTGGATGCCGGGGCCTGGGCCGATGCGGCGGAAAAGGCCCTGTCGGGCCGGCTGGGGTTCATGGAGAAACGGCTGCTGCGCTCCAATTTCAAATATCTCGGATACGTGCCGGAAGGCATGGAGTACATCGTACGCGACTACGAGGGACACATCGGCCGCACCCCGGTACGCGGACATGTCCTCTATGCCACCTACGGCCTGCGGGTCTACGTGGCCGGCATTTTCCTGAGCCGCAGGAACCGTCGGGGCGTCCGCGAGATCGAGGATGTCCTGAACGATTTCGAGACCACAATCGGAAGTCTCGAGGAGGCATCCACTCCGCCCGCCTCCGCCACCGCCCCCGCTACGAAGGGAACGCCGCGGGGCGGCTCCGTCTCGATAGGCGCGCCGCCGCCCGCAAGGTAGGCGCGGGTGGAAAAATCCGGGGGCGTCACGGCGTTTCCCGTCAAGGGAAACGGAACACACGGAGGTGACGCATGTATTGCAGGAACTGTGGTGCCCGTATCCCCGACGATGCGAACTTCTGTCCGGAATGCGGCGCCCCGGCTTCCGGGGAGGAGCACGGCGGGAAACCGGGAGCGGCCGCCGAAGCCGCGCCGCCCGCCGCCGAGCGCCCGAAAATGGCGACGTGGAAGAAGGTCCTGCTCGGCATCGTCGGCGCCATCGTCCTCGCGGTCTCGCTGGCCATCTTCCTGACGGGCTCGCTGGTGGATGCCGTGGACAGGCAGCTCGCGGCGCTGCGCGCGGGCGACGTGGACGCCGCCTACGCCATGACCTCCGACGCCTTCAAGCGCGCGGTTTCCCGCGAGCGTTTCGCGGCGTTCCTGAAGGCCAATCCGGCGCTCATGCACGTCACCGACCACTCCTTCACCACGCGCGAACGGGAGAACGGCATCGGCACCCTCAAGGGCACGCTGGAAACGGAGAACGGTGGACGGATCCCGGTCGTCTACAAGCTGGTCGAGGAAAACGGCGCATGGAAGATCCTGAGCCTCACCCTGCCGAAGCAGGGCGTGTCCGACCAGTGACCGCCGGCGGCGTCCTCATCGCCTGAGCCGCATGATCCTCCCCCGCCGGTCCACGGCGACCTGCCAGATGCGCTCCCCCGAGGCGAGAAGATTCTTGAGATCCTTCACGTTGCGGATCTTCTCGCCGTTGACCTCGAGGATGATGTCGCCCGTGCGGAAGCCCGCCCGCGCCGCGGGGCCGCC
>Ga0256914_1003893_pt1 | contig 11534 bp, 7 predicted proteins | sample HulkmetaG_FD_191571 | JGI IMG/M metagenome (GOLD analysis project Ga0256914, IMG submission 191571) | Hydrothermal chimney microbial communities from Main Endeavour vent field at the Juan de Fuca Ridge, Pacific Ocean - Hulk | ecosystem: Environmental > Aquatic > Marine > Hydrothermal vents ...
CAATAAAGATCTTTTAGAAGTGCTGTCCGTTTTAAAAGAAAACGATAATCACAAACTGCTTTTATTTAATCAAAGCGAGAGAAATTTCAGATCGGCAATTTTCAACAACTGTATAATGACCAAAACAAATTTCAAAAACAGCAAAATGGAATACGCAAACTTATCCGAAGCCGATCTGCAAAACAGTAACTTAAATCACGCTAATTTGCAAGAAAGCACTTTAAAAAGCATCAACTTAAAAAACGCTAATTTAGAAAATGCCAATCTACAAGGCGCCTATTTAAAAGAGGCGAATCTGCAAGGAACCAATTTTAAAGAAGCCGATTTGAGAAACAGCCTCTTAGAAAGAACCGATCTGCGAAACGCCAATTTAGAAAACGCCGAACTAAAAGAGTCCGATTTAAAATTTACGAACCTGCAAGATGCTTATCTTAAAAAGACAGATCTGCAAAAAACCGATCTATCGGAAGCTAATTTGCAAGGTGCATATTTAAAAAAAGCCAATTTGCAAAATACCAATTTAGAATCCGCAAATCTGCAAGGAGCCGATTTATCGGAAGCTAATTTGCAAGGAGCATATTTGGTATGGGGCAATTTGCAAGGGGCATATCTGTTCGGAACCGATTTAAGAGGCGCTTACTTAAAAGAAGCCAATCTACAAGGCGCCTATTTAAAAGAGGCGAATCTGCAAGGCGCTTATTTTAACGCAACCGATTTAAAAAGCGTATCGTCGTCAAATAAACGCACGAACTTTAATGCACTCTATAACCACGAAAGCGATCTAAGCGGTATAAACGAACAACGTCTGACTAAGGAGGAAGCTTCGCAAATAAAGAAAATCGTAAAATCTTCAAAATACTTTGACGAATATGAAAAAAAACTTATCGACGACTCTTTAAACTACGCCGTCGGGGAAAATCCCATTGAGTGGTTAAAAAAACAAAAGATAATACTCGGAAAACTTACTCCAAAAGAGATAGAGAAAATTGGCAAAACGATCGTCAGTAAAAAAGCAAGAGAGCGTATGGGATTAGATATTGCAGATAATTAAATCTCTGATTTCCGGCCGTTCTTTCTTTTTCAAAAAAGCCAATATATAACTTTTTTTGATATAATCCCTTCTAAAAATCAAAGGAAAAAAAATGTCTTTTAAAACGAAAATCTCCGAAAAATCCAAACTCGTATATTTTCTCTCTCAACCTCATCAGCCGTTTTTTCTGCTCGGAATGTCAAACGCCCTAATTTTCATGCTCTTTTTTTATCTCTCTTACAAAGGGATATTGCATTCTCAAATCAACTCGATCTTTTTTCACGCCTATTCAATGATATTTTCGGTTTTCACTCAGTTTTTTTTGGGATTTCTGCTGACGACTTTCCCTAAATTTTCACAAACCGAACCGATAGAGAAAAGAACCTACTTAACCGTTTTCGCTTTCGGCGTTTCGGCAAGCGTTTCGCTTTTGCTCTCTCCGTTTTTCAAATGGGCGTATCTTCTCTCGTTTATTCTCGTAGTTTTCGAACAGTCCGTAGCGCTATCGGTTTTTTACAAAATCTACAAAAAAACTTCGGTTGAGAGATACGATCAATATTGGATAATCGTGTCTTTCGGAATAGGAATATTTTCAAACCTCTCTTTTTTGCTATCTTTCATAGCCCTCGATCAAAGAGCCGCCTTTATCTATCTCAAAACGGCCGTAAATTTCGGAATATATCTTTATCTTATATTTTTGGCGCTGACGGTAGCTTCGAGAATGGTTCCGTTTTTCAGCCACAGAATAGTAAAAAAGAACGAAAAATTCCTTCCTTTCATATTTATTCTTTTCCTAACGCGCTCCTTTTTAGCGGAAATATACCCGAAAGCCCTCTTTTTGCCGGACATTTTAGCGGCGTTTTTGATAGCAAAAGAGATAAAAAGATGGCAACTTCCCTTTCCGAATAAAGAGCCTCTTTTATGGATTTTGCATCTATCCGTCTTTTGGATTCCGGCGGCTCTTTTCGTCGTAGCGGCGACGGATTTTTTCGAAAATTTCTTTAAAATTTATCTATTTAACCTCTCTTTGCACGTTTTGGTATTGGGATTTTTAACAACCGTTCTTATAGGCTTTGCAACAAGAGTTACGATAGGCCACTCGGGAAACGTCCTAAAAGCGGACAAAACGACGGTTTACATATTCTATTTTACGCAAGTCGTGCTTCTTTTTAGAATCCTTTTCTCGGTAGGAGGCTATTTCGGAAAAATTTCGCCTTTTTTCGATATAAGCGCTCTTTTGTGGACGGTTCTCTTCTCTTGGTGGTTAATTAAGTATTTTAAAGTATTGAGCTTCGGAGAGAAGATGGAGAACTAAAAAAGTTCTCCTATCTTTTTGTATCCCGCCGCAAAAAAGAGTAAGCTCAAAGCTCCCACTCCCAAAAAATAGGGCCAAAGATCGACAAATTCCGTTCCTCTGAAAAATATGCTCTCGCTCCCTTCTATGTAGTATCTAAGCGGCGAGATCAAAGAGAGTTTTTGCAAAAAGGGATGCATGGAGTATATGGGCGTCCAAGCTCCGCTTAAAAATATAAGAGGCATCATAATAACTATGGAGAGTTGAGCCACCTGCACCACGCTTTCGGACAAAGCCGCTATGAAAAGTCCTATCCCCGCGCTTGTGAAAGAGTAAAGCAGACTAAGAATCATAAAAGCCCAAAAAGAACCGTTTAAAGGAGTATCGAAAGCTTCAAAGATTACAAATCCCAAAGAGATCGTTATTCCGACCATAATAACGGCCACCTGAGATAAAACTTTCGCCAAAATGACTATTTTGGAATTTGCGGGCGTTAAAAGCATAATCTCCCAAGTGCCCTCCTCTTTCTCCTTTACGAAAACGACGGCGGTCAATATAACGCTTAGCAAAGTTATGACGGAGAGAAGTTCGGTAAACGAAATAAACATCGAACTGTCGGAATTTTGATTGAAAAGTTTATGAACGGCCGTCTCGAAAGGAGCTTTCGTTTCTAAAAAGTCAAAAAGTATGTTTTGAAGATAACTTAAGGAGATATAACTTTGAGTTGCGGCCGTCGAATCCAATAAAACGCCTATTTCGGCCTTCCCGTTTTTCAAAAAGTTTTTCTCGAACTCGGCATCGAAAACCAATCCGATTAGAATCCTCTTTTCGAAAATCGCCTCTTTAAGCTCTTTTTGAGATTTAAAAAAGATAGGCTTTTCAAACTCCGGTTTATGGAAACGGGATAAAATTTTTTTCGCTACGACTCCCCCGCTTTCGTCGGTATATCCCACTTTTACGTTTTGAGGTTTTATCCTGATCCCCTCTCCCGCCATATACACATCCAAAGTGAAGGAGTACAAAACGACCGCCACGAGTCCCCAGGATCTCAAAAAACTCAATATCTCCTTGCTAAAAACCGTATAAAACGCTCTCATTTAAGTTCCTTTTTCAAAAGGAAAACCCCCGCACTTAAAAAAACGGCGGCGTAAAGCACAAGAATCGCAAGATAAAGGGAGGTTTTAAAAGAAGCCGTCCCCTCCCCTATCAAAAAAACGTCGTATAAAATATGGTTGTAATACATAACCGGAAAAAGATGAGCTTGTATATAAGACTCCCCTTTCATAGACGAAATCGGCATCAACATGCCCGAATACAAAAATCCCGGAATAATCGTTAGAATTATCACCAAAACCACGGCCACTATCTGCCTTTCGGTCACGACGGAAACCAAAAGTCCTATCGACAAACTGATTAAAATGTAAATTTCCGAAGAAAACCAGTACAAAAGAAAACTTCCTCTAAAAGGTACTTTGAAAAGATACGACGCCCATAAGAAAAGAATAAAAATATTTAAAGAATGAAGCAAAAAAGGCGGCGTCAGTTTCGCTATCAGAAAATCCGTCTTCTTAATAGGAGAGGAGTAAAAATTGAATATGCTTCCTCTTTCTTTCTCTCTCACGATCAAAAGAGCCGAAATAATCGCCGGAGCCACGAGAAGCACTATTCCTATAACTCCCGGAATTATCGCGTTTTCATCTCTCATGGCCTGATTGAAAAGCGCTCTTTGATTTATTTTTACGATTTTTCCTTTTATCTCGTATCCCTTCGAAAACTCCTCCGCCGCGCTCAAAAGCGTCCCCTCGATATAACTTTGTATCGTCATCGCCCTTATCGGAAAAGATCCGTCTATGAAAACTCCTATTTGAACCTTCTCTCCCTTTAAAATTCTTTTCTGAAAAGAGGGAGGAATGATCAAAACCGTATCCTTTTTAGCTCTTTTTATCTCTCTTAAAGCCTCCTTTTCGGTTAAATTTCCCACTTCCGTATCGAAATATTTAGAATGCGAAAATTTCGACGCCAGCCGACGGGATAGTTCGCTTTTATCGTTGTCTATAATAAGCGTCCTCACTCCCGAAACCTCCATGCGCATACCGTATCCGAAAAGTATCAATATCATGCTCGGCATAAGATATACCATAATTATCAACCCGGATCTAAGAAGCTCTTTAAACTCCTTTAGCATGAAAGCCTTTATAACGCCCGCGTTCAACTTCAATCCTCTCTTTTGTAAAATTGCAAAAATATATCCTCGAAAGAAGAGGCTCCGGGAAATTTCTCATACAGTTTTTCCACTTTATCGTCCGCTATTTTTCTTCCCTCCTTCAGCAAAACGACTCTGTCGCAATACTCCGCTTCGCTCATATAATGAGTCGTTATCAAAACGGATATGTTCCATTTTCTCTTAAGACGATGAAGCAGATCCCAAAATCTCGCGCGAGCTATCGCATCGACTCCGGAAGTCGGTTCGTCCAAAAACAGAACTACGGGTTCGTGCAAAATGGCCGCGGTTAAGGAAAATCTCTGCTTGATCCCCAAAGGAACTTCATTCGGAAAGCGTTCCATATACTCGGAAAATCCCAAAGACTTAGACAGCCTCTTTATCCTTCTTACGGCCTTTTTCATATCGAGCCCGTGCATATTCGCAAAATATAAAAGATTCTCCCGAATCGTCATCTCTTTATACAAAGAAAAACGCTGACTCATATATCCTATTTTGCTTTTTAACTCTCTCCTATCTTCCGGACTTTTTATCTTCTTTCCCAAAAGATACAGCTCCCCTCCGTCAATCCGATAAAGCCCCAAAAGCGTTTTTATAAAAGTCGTCTTTCCCGCTCCGTTAGCCCCTATCAGCCCCAAAATCTCCCCTCTTTTCAGCTGCATGTCTATCCGGTCGTTCGCTACGAAGTTTCCGAATCTCTTAGTTAAGGAAACCGCCCGCATAATCACTTGCGGAATCTCTTTTTTCTCCTCCCTCTCCTCTATCTCTATCTCGGGAGGAATTTTTCCTTTTTTCAAAGCGTTTACGAAAAACAGACTCTCCAACGAAGGAGTCGAATGGGGAGCGTTCAAAGGAGATAGAGAATACGTCCTTTTATTGAAAGTTATGCACTCTCCGCTTTCGCAAAAGGTCTCTTCGTAGGTGTACTCTCTTACCGAATCCGTCAAAGCTTCGGCTTCTCCTTTAGCTATAATCTCCCCCTCGTCAAAAAGAAAAATCCTGTCCATCTTGTAAGCTTCGCCCATGTAGGCGGTGCTAACCAAAGCTAAAGAGTCCTCCTCCTTTCTGTTTTCGTCAAGTATGTTCCAAAGCTCTCTTCTGCTTAAGGGATCGACTCCCGTAGTCGGTTCGTCCAAAATCAAAATCTTCGGTTTATGAACGAGAGTGCAAATCAAAGAGAGCTTTTGCATCATCCCTCCGCTTAAATTCTCGGCAAGTCTGTTTTTAAATTCGGAAAGTCCGGCCATACGCAAAAGCTTCTCAACGTATTCCCTATGTTTTCCGTCCTCTTTCACTCCCCTTATCTTCGCAAAAAATTCAAGATGCTCCCAAACGCTCAGCTTAGGATACAAAACAAGCCCTATCCCCTGAGGCATAAAACCTATGAATCTTTTTATCCTCTCGGCCTCTTTGGGAGAGCGATAAGAGAAGTTTTCGTAAAATATCTCGCCTTCAAATTTTTTCACTCCGCTTATCGCGTACATAAGAGAGCTCTTTCCGGCTCCGTCAGCTCCTATAAATCCCACTATCTCTTTGCTTTTAACCTCCAAAGAGGCCTTGTTAATGGCCGTTTTATCGCCGTATCTGACCGTTACTTTACGAATTTTCAAAGACAAAGCCGCCCCTTAGCAAAAATAGAAAAAATACGCAAAGAATACCCGCCAAAGAGAAAGCGACCGCGTTTTCCATCCCCGCTTTATCCCACAACAAACCGATAACGAAAGCTCCGAGCGCTCCGAAAACGGCAACGCCCGCATAAAAGACTCCGTAAACGCTGGCTACGTTTTTGGAATCTTTAGCTATGTAGGCTCTGTTGGCGTTTAACGAAAAGACCGTAAAAAGACCCAAAAAGGCGTAAGAGAGCCAAGTAGCCCAAGGCGTTTTAAAAAGCAAGAGAGCTTCCGCGAAAACGCCGAAACCGTAAGAGATTAAAAGAGTTTTTTCGACTCCGATCTTATCTATGAGCATTCCGGAATAGTAACTCGTTAGAGTCTGAACGAAAGTGGAAAGCATAAACAAAAGGGGAATGAAAGCTATCCCTATCCCGACCTCTTTAGCCTGCATCGTAAAAAAGGCTTCGTTAAAAAAGAAGAAGAGAAAAAAGAAATAAAAAAACAGATTTTTGATAACCCTCTTATCCTCTTTCGATACGGCGAACTTCTCCCTTTTTTCTTTTTTCTTAACGTCCTCTACGAAAAACGACACTATCAAAAGAGCTACCAAGGAGGGAAAAAGCGTAGCGAAAAAGATTCCTCTCACTATCTCTTCGCTTTGTCCGACCAGATAGAGAGTCAAAAAAAGAAAAAGAGTTCCGCTAAATTCTCCGGCAATATCCAAAGTTTTATGAAACCCGAAGGTTTTGCCCATCCTTTTTTTATCTCCGAAATAGGCTATCAAATAATCCTTCGGCGCGGAACGCAAAGCTTTTCCGAGTCTCTCTACCGCCCTTAAAAAAGCCACGCTCGCGTACCCTTTGCTAAAACCGATAAGAGGCTTGCTAAACGCCGAAAGAGCGTAACCGGCAACTACCAAAGGTTTGACTATCCCGTATCTGTCCGAAACGTAACCGCTTAAAAGTCTCAAAGAGTATGAAACGAAAGTGGCTACGGCAACTATGACTCCGAGTTTATCGACTCCCTCCTTTAGATAATAGACGACGAAAACCGGCAAAATCGGATTTATCATCGCGGAAGCGAAATCGGTAAAAAAGCTGACGAGTCCCAAATAGAGAATATTTTTATTCATCTTCATTTCAGATCTCCGGTATCTCTTTCAGACTCGAAGGCAATCCCTTTCCGTCGAAACTGATAACTCCTATCGCTTCCATCCCGAGTTTCAGATGCGGATTTTCCTCGAGAGGTTTTATATCAACTTCGTAAACCCTCTCGATCCTATCGCTTCTAACCGGCACCTCTTTGGGAGTGAACTCCGCCTTTTTGGCTATCCTAACGACCTTCGCCTTTATCGGTTTAAAAGGGTACGCATCTATAAAAATAACCGCCTTGTCCCCTATTTTTATCTTCCCTTCGTTTACGGTATCGACGAAAATTTTAAGGTATAGGGATTTGGGATCTATCAAAGAAAGCAGCACTCCCCCTCCTCCCACGACTTCTCCCTCGTTGGCCACTCTATCCGTTACGAATCCGTCTATCGGAGATCTTATCTTAAACTCTTCCAAAATCGCTTCAAGCTCCTCTTTTTTCGCCTTCAAAACCTTTATCGATTCTCTCAGCGCGTCTATGGAGTGTTTTAAAATTTTTATCTTCTTAAGAGAGCTTTTTGCTTGTTTCAAAGTACTCTCGGAAGAGTTTAACAAAGAAAGAAGCCGACTTTTTTTGTCGTAAAGGGACGAGAGTTTGTTTTTTTGTATCTCGTATTTTAAGGAGGCGTTTTCAAAAGAGTGTTCGTCTATGAGGCGTTTTGAAAAGAGATTTTTAATCCTCTCGTAATCTCTTTTCGCCTGAGCCGTTATCTCTTTTTGAGACTCTATCTCTTTTAAAAGAGCTTCCAAAAGAGCTTTTTGATTTTTCACGCTTTCGGAAGCCTTTTTCACCTCTTCAAAAACCGTCTCTTTTACCATTTCAAGTTCTATCTCCTTCGCTTTAAGCTCCTCTTCCTTGGCTTTAATGGAAAAGAGGAGAGCTTTTCTTTTAGCTTCGTACTCCCGGGAAGAGAGCCTTACCACTATTTGCCCCTTTTTCACCTCGTCCCCTTCGTCCGCTTCCATTCTCAAAACCCGTCCGGGATACTTGGCGTTTAAGTTTATAAGATCTCCGTCTATCTGCCCGACTCCCTCTACGAGATTCGGAGGAAGGGTTTTTTGATGCAGTTTTATATAAATCAGCACCGAAGCCGCTATCGCAAGAGCGGCTATTAAAAACGCGCTTAAATACTTCTTCATCGTCTCTTCCTTTTTCTTATGATAAAACAATCTTCCTTTTACTTTTATTGTATAATAACTTCAAATCATAACGGAGAAAAATTTTTTATGAAATTCATCCATACCTCCGATTGGCATCTCGGGCAGATTCTTATGGGAAAAAGCCGTGAAGAGGAGCACAAACTGTTTTTGGATTGGCTTTTAAAAGAGATAAAAAACGAAAAAGCCGATCTTTTGATAATCGCCGGAGACGTTTTCGATACGGCCACTCCTCCCGTGTACGCCCAAAAGCTCTATTTCGAATTTCTATCCCGAACCGTCCGAACCTCTTGCGAAAAAATAGTGGTCGCGGCGGGAAACCACGATTCGGTATCCCTTTTGGAAGCCTCGAAAGAGCTCTTGTCGTTTTTTAACGTAAAAGTCGTAACGAAAGAGGCCGAAATATTGGAATTTGACGATGCGATTTTGATCGCGGTCCCGTTTTTGAGAGAGAAGTTTTTATTAAAGGCGCTGCGAAACAAAACGGCGAAAGAGGACGAGAAAAGAGTCGTAAACGCCGTAAAAGAGTATTACGATCTTCTATACCGAAAGGCTTTGAAGATAGCCCGAAACAGACCGATCGTGGCAACGGGACACCTAAGCGTAACCGGAAGCGAAAGCTCCGGAAGCGAACGGGAAATATACATAGGAAACCTCTCCTCGATAGAGAGCGACTTTTTCAAAGAAAGATTCGATTATACGGCTTTGGGACACTTTCACAAAAAACAGTCTTTCGGAAAAAGCGTAGCCTATTGCGGCTCTCCGATACCTTTGAATTTTAAGGAATCCCGCTTTAAAAAAGCCGTATTGTCCGTAGAGATATCAAAAGGGAAACTCTCCGTAAAGGAGATTGAGGTTCCGGCTTTTAGAAAACTATTCTCTTTGAAAACGCCCTCTTTGGAAAAAGAGACGCTTTTTAAAGAAATTCCGGAAAACTCTTGGGTCGAAATCGTTTTGGAGGGAGAAAACGAAGGAGAATTCATATACGAAGAGATTAAAGAGGCGGCCAAAGAGAAAAACATAGAGGTTTTGGCGGTAAAATGCGAAAGAGAAAACGAGCCTTCTTTATCTTTCGAAAACGAAAACATTTTTATAGAGGACCTCTCGCCTCTTGCGGTTTTTCGAAAAAGAATCGAACAAGATACGGACGAAGAGGAAAAAAGAGAACTTGAAGCTTTGTTTTTAAAAATATTAAACGAAACGGAACTTAAAGAGGAAGATGAAGATCAATAAAGTTACGATTAAAAACATAAACTCTTTAAAAGGTGAATTTACGATAGATTTTACGCAGTTTGAAGAAGAGGGGCTTTTTGCCATAACCGGTCCTACGGGAGCCGGCAAAAGTACAATTTTGGACGCCGTAACATTGGCTCTTTTCGGCAAAACTCCCCGTCTTAAGAACGCTTCGCAAGAGATTATGAGCAAACATACCGGAGAGTCTCTTAGCGAATGCGAATTCGAAGTCGATGGAGAGATCTACATAAGCTCCTTTTCCCAAAATAGGGCCTATCTCAAACCAAACGGAAAAATAAGACCGGCTAAAATGAAACTTTTTAAAAAAGACGGGGAGATTTTGGAAACCGGCCTCTCTCTCGTACCCAAAAAAGTCGAAGAGATAACCGGACTCGATTTTAACAGATTCATAAGATCCGTTTTGCTCGCCCAAGGAAACTTCGACGCCTTTTTAAAAGCAAAAGATAGCGAAAAAGCGGAACTTTTGGAAAAGATGACATCTACCAAAATTTACGCCGAAATCTCCGTAAAAGTTTTCGAAAAGACAAAAGAGCTCCAAAAAGAGTGCGAAATCGCGAAAGAGAAGATGCGAGCGTTAAGCGTATTAGAAAAGGAGGAAGAGGAGAGATATAAAAAAATTTTAAAAGAAAAGAGCGAAAAATCGACTCTTTTAAAATCGACGATAGAAAAACTGAGAGGAAAGGAGAGGATTTTAAAGAGAGAAAGGGAGATAAGAGAGGCGCTTAAAGAAAAAGAGGCGCAAAAGGAAAAACTTGCCAAAGAGCGAGAGAGTTTGAAAAGTCGCCTTCTTCTTTTGGAAAAAGCCTACTTGGCAAGAGAGAACAAAACGATTTACGAAAAACTCAAAGAGAAGGAGAAATCCCTAAAAGATTCGGAAAAATCGGCAAAAACGCTAAAAAGAGAGATTGATCTTATCCGGACTAAACTTAAAGGCATGCTTTTTGAAGCGAACGAGCGGCTAAAAGAGAAACTTAAAGAAGAGAAAAGATACGAATCGCTTTTGAAAAGCGAAAGGGAGGAGCTTAAAAAGCTGTCGAATCTCGTATCTAAAAAGAATTTGCAAACTCTTATGAAAGAGAAGGAGAAAATCGTAAAAGAGAGAGAAAAACTTAAAAGTTTGAAAGAGAAGGCAAAAAGATTCGAAAATCTGAAAAAAGAGCGAGAGAAGCTAAAAAACGAATTGAAACTTTTGCGAAAGGAGGCCGAACGAAACCGAGAACTTATCGAAAGGGAGAGAGAAAAGAAGAAGTTTACGGAAGAAGCCCTCAAAATGATAGAAAAGAGGATGGAGCTTGAAAACAAAATAATAAATTACGAGAAAGAGAGGGCTAAGCTGAAAGAGGGCGAACCGTGTCCTCTTTGCGGCTCTTTGCACCATCCTTTCGTAAACTCTTTAGAGCTCCCCTCCCTCTCGAAAACCGAAAAGGAGCTCTCTTTGAAAAAAGAGGAGCTAAAAAAAAGCCTTGATAGACTTAACGAGCTTATAATAAACGAGCAGAGAATAAAAAGCGACGAAAAGAACAAAAAGGACTCTTTGGAAAGAATCGAAAAAGAGATAAACGAAAACCTCGGCGAGGAATTTCCAAAAAGCCTACTCGAAATAGAGGAGAAACTGAACTCTTTGAGAGAGAAATACGAAAGAGTGGAGAAAGAGACAAAAGAGCTCTACGAAACGGAAAAAATTATCGAGGAGAAAAGAAAAAAGACGGCTCTTTACGAAAAAGAGATTCTATCTTTAAAAACGGAGACGGAAATAGTCAAAGAGATCTTGAAAAAAAGAGAGATCGAAAAAACTTCTAAAAAGTTCGAAGAGAAA
>Ga0256914_1003894_pt1 | contig 11533 bp, 9 predicted proteins | sample HulkmetaG_FD_191571 | JGI IMG/M metagenome (GOLD analysis project Ga0256914, IMG submission 191571) | Hydrothermal chimney microbial communities from Main Endeavour vent field at the Juan de Fuca Ridge, Pacific Ocean - Hulk | ecosystem: Environmental > Aquatic > Marine > Hydrothermal vents ...
CCGCTCCGGCAAGCGTCTGCTCGCGGGGAATACCCTGGTCCTTGAAGCCCGACGAGGTGTGATTCCGAGGTTCGGAGGGATGGGGAGCGACATGCGGGTCGCACGCTTGCACAGGAGCGGTTACGGGATGAGACGGAAAGCACGGAGGCGTGAACCGACATGCCCCAGATGAAAGACTACTACAAGATTCTCGGGGTGAGTGAAAGCGCAAGCGCTGACGAAATCAAACGCGCTTACCGCGATCTGGCCAAAAGGTACCACCCCGACAGAAATCCTGGGGACAAGGACGCCGAAGAGCGCTTCAAGGAGATTTCGGAAGCCTACGGTGTTCTGAGCGATCCCCAGAAACGGGCGCAGTACGACCAGATGCGTCGTCTCGGGGCATTCGATTACGGCAACTTCCGTGGGTACAGGGGGTTCGACGGCAGAGACTTCAGCGACGTTTTTCGCAATTTCGGTCAGGGTGGCAGACACTACACGGGAACGTTTCAAAATTTCCCGGGCTTCGGCGACTTGGGTGAGCTGCTGCGGCAATTCTTCGACTTTGGGGATCTTTTTGGCGGTGGGCAGACGAGCACGCGTCGGCCGGGCACAAAACCGGAGCAGCAACTCGAGGTAGAGGTGGAACTGCCGTTTCTCACTGCGGTCCGGGGCGGAGAGGTGACGATTACGGCGAACGTGCCGGAACAGTGCGATGCCTGCGGTGGAAGTGGGGCCCGCAGCCCCGCCGGCGTGCAACGCTGCCAGGTCTGCGGCGGTACGGGAAAGGTGGTCCAAAATCAGGGGTTGTTTGCCATTTCACAGCCGTGTGTGGCCTGTGGAGGCACGGGCAAAATGGTCACAGATCCCTGCCCGAAATGCCACGGCCGCGGTGAGGTGACGGTAACGAAGAAGTTCGCGGTGGAAATTCCGCCCGGTACCGACACCGGTAGCCGTTTGCGTTTACGCAAGGCTGTAAGGCGCAAGAGTGGAAACCGCCAGGATCTCATTCTGAGATTCCGAATCAAGCCGCACCCGTTTTTTCGGCGCCGTGGCAAGGACATCGTTTGCGAGGTGCCACTCACGGCCGACCAATTGGCCAAGGGCACCCGGGTGCGGGTGAACACCGTTCAAGGCAAGAAGGTGGAGATTCGAATTCCACCGGGCACGAAAGACGGTGCCGTGTTCCGTTTGCCCGGCATGGGCGTGCGGAGCAAAAAGGGCACGGGCGACCAGTTCGTTCGTGTGAAATTGCGCACCTAAATGGGCTCATCTGGCTCCCTGGAACCTTCTGAATGTTGTGTCGTGAAAGCTGCAGCGGCTTTTTACGACAACGTCAAGCGCAAGGAGGTTAGCGATGAAACGCTCGCAGCTGTTAGTGGGGTTCTTGACACTGTTTGTCGGTGTGGTCATCGGGTTAATTGTGGCGTCCAATCTGGATTGGACGGCGAAGAGTGTGGCTTCGTCTTCTGGGGCGACAGCGGAGAAACCGGAACTGGGCGATCAGTCTCCTGTCTCAAAGGCGATTCTGAATGCACAGGCCACCAGTCAGGCATTTGTCGAAGTGGTGAAAAAGGTGAGTCCTGCGGTGGTGATGATCACCTCGGAGAAGGTGGTGCGCTTTCGCCACCCGATGTCGGACTTTTTCGGAGACGAGTTTTTCCGCCGTTTTTTCGACGTGCCCGAACGGGAGTTTCTACAGCGTGGTTTGGGCTCGGGCGTAATCGTGAGCAAAGACGGTTACATCCTCACAAATCACCACGTCGTGAAGGACGCCGACAAGATCAACGTGGTGTACAACAAGGTTGAGTACCCGGCGAAGGTGGTTGGCAGCGATCCGGCCACGGATGTTGCGGTTGTGAAGATCGATGTGAACGAGGATTTGCCAACCATCCGATTCGGAAATTCGGACAGTGTGAAAGTCGGTGAATGGGTGCTCGCCATTGGTAACCCTTTTGCTGAGGTGCTCGAACACACCGTCACCCACGGTATCGTGAGCGCAAAAGGGCGCCGGGGTCTCAGCATCGGTGGCAGTCAGATGCGGTACCAGGATTTCATCCAGACCGACGCAGCGATTAACCCGGGCAACAGCGGTGGGGCCTTGGTGAACCTCAAGGGCGAGTTGATCGGCATCAACACCGCCATTGTTGGGCAGGCCAACGTGGGCATCGGTTTCGCGATTCCGATCAACATGGCCAAGTGGGTGATGGAGCAACTGATCGAGAAGGGCAAGGTTGTGCGTGGCTGGTTGGGCGTGTGGATCCAGTCCGTCGACGACAAGTTGGCTAAGGCTTACGGCTTGCAAGAGCCGATGGGCGCCCTGGTCACCCAGGTGCAGGACGGCAGTCCCGCTGACAAAGCGGGTATCAAAGACGGGGATCTGATCATCAAATTGAACGGGGAGAAGATCGAGGACAGCCAGCAGCTGACCAATCTCGTGGCCAGCTACCCGCCTGGTACGGAGGTCGAAGTCGAAGTCATTCGCGAAAACGGTAAACACAAGACCTTCAAGGTAAAGCTTGGAGAGCGCCCCGACGAAGCCCAGATTTCTCAGGGCGGCGCTGCAGGGGGTGCGGAGAAGCTTGGACTGAGGGTGCAGAATCTGACGCCGGACATTGCGAAGCGTTTGGGCTACGAGGGAGAACAAGGGGTGGTCATCTCGGACGTGAAACCCGGTAGCCCAGCGGACCGCGAGGGATTGCAGGCTGGTGACCTGATCAAAGAAGTGAACCGGAAGCCGGTGAAGAACGTCCGCGATTACCGGAAGGCGGTGTCGCAAGCAAAGCCGGGCGACATCATCCTGTTCCGGGTTCGCAGGGGCGAGCGGAACTTCTTCGTCGCGCTTCAGGTACCCAAAGAGGAGAGCAAGAAATAACTTGAGTTAGCCAGGAAGGTGCGGGCGGGTTTGCCTGCCCGCACCGTTGAATGGGGGCGTGGCCGCGAGGGGGAGCGACGGCTGCAGATCCGTTAGCCTCATGCATCATCCATCGGACCGCGACGATACCAGACAGCGCGGATTCTCTTTGATCTGACAAGACTCTCGTCTTCGTGACAAAGCGGACTTCGCTGGGCGGGTTCTTTGACAATCTGGCCTCCAGCGCAGAAGAGCCGAACGTGCGCATCGTTGCCTCGAACAGCGAGGCTCTTCCAGATGATCGGTGGATGCTGGTTGGCGGCTGGATGAGAGCGGTGCCAGGTAGTGCGGAGTGAGGAACGGGGGAAGGAAAAGGAGAGAGCGAGAGGAGGTGAAGTCCTTGAAAGCCATTGTGTTAGCCGCTGGTGACGGCACCCGGTTCAGACCTTTTACGAATCACAATCCGAAACCCTTGCTACCACTGCTTGGACTGACGTTGATCGAACGCATCCTGCTTGCAGCCAAGAGGGCCGGAGTAGACGATTTCGTCGTTGTGCTCGGCTACAGAGGAGATCGGGTGCGGAAATTTCTCGGAGACGGCCGCCGGTACGGGATCCGCATTGAGTACGTGGAAAACAAGGATTGGCACCGCGGAAATGGAACGTCGCTGCTGGCAGCCGAGAAGGCCGTAAAAGACGAGGACCACTTCGTCGTGATGATGGCAGACCACGTTTTTGAGCCTGACTTGTTGCGAAAGGCTCTTGCCCTGAGGCCGCGTGGAAAGGACTCGGTGCTGTGCGTGGATCGGGATTTGAAAGGGATTGCGGATCTGCAGGATGCAACCAAAGTCCACACAGAGGGAGGCTTTGTCGTTCAGATCGACAAGCGGCTGAGGCATTTCGATGCGGTGGACACGGGCTTCTTCATTTTCAGCCCGGAGATCTTTGATGCCCTGAGAGCTGCGGACAAGGGGCATGGTTTGACGCTCACGGCTGGCGTTAAGCGACTTGCTGAAAAGCGTTTGATCCGCGTGGTGGATGTGACCGGTTTCTTCTGGATCGACATCGATCGACCGGAGCTTCTTTCGGTGGCCGAGAATCGCCTGCTGAAGCGGCTCACGAAACGTACCGACGGCCTGGTGTCGCGGCTGCTGAATCGCCCGATTTCTACGCGGCTAACGCGAGTCCTGGTCAAGACGCCGCTTTCACCGGACACCGTAACAGCCATTTCGTTTGTGATCGCTGTGGCTTCTGGTATTCTCTTCGCGGTTGGACAGCTGGTTTGGGCCGGCTTGCTGGCCCAGCTTGCGTCCGTAGTCGACGGTGTGGACGGCGAGATCGCGCGCCTCAAATTCCGTGAAACGCGCCTTGGAGCTTTCGTAGATTCGCTGCTCGACCGCTACGGCGACAGCGCCATCGTGCTCGGCATGTCCACGTGGGCCTACCTTTCGACGAGCAATGCCTGGACGTTGCTCCTCGGCATGGCCGTGCTGGCGGGAGCACCCATGTCGATGCTGGCGAAGGAGAAATTCAGAGCGATCACCGGGAAAGATTACCCCTTGAGGGAAGCCGAAGGGTGGCTCCGCTACATCCCGGATTCGCGGGATGCGCGGCTGTTCATCGTGATGCTGGGTGGCCTCTTCAACGCGGTGGTCCCGGCGCTGGCGTTGCTGGCTGTGCTGACCCACGTCAAGACCGTTTGGCGAATGTACCGTCTGGCCGGCTTGTTGGATGCGCCGGCCGTCTGAACAGTGTTGGAGCGGGGAAGGCCGCTTGCACACAGACAGGAACTGTGCCGCAGTGTTCAAGCGAGCCAGAAGGCGACCGGTCTGCGGCAAATTCGCAACCACGCGGGTTAGAATTGCATCTAAACCTTCTTGGGAACGAGGTCAGGAAAGCAAAGACCGCAGCGGGGAGCGGGACGGATCCGGAACGGAGGAGGTGGAATCGATGCCAACTTACGAGTACCGTTGCACGGAGTGTGGACACCGTTTCGAGGTCTTCCAAATGATCTCGGATCCACCGGTGGACCAGTGTCCGATTTGCGGTGGAAGGGTGGAGAAACTGATCAGCGCAGGAGCGGGCCTGCTGTTCAAAGGCAGCGGCTTCTACATCACGGACTACCGAAGCTCCAGCTACAAGAAGGCTGCTGAGAGCGAGTCGAAAGCATCCAGTTCGAGCTCCGGATCTGGCGAGAAGTCCTCGACCAAAACCGAGAGCACAACCTGACAATCTGTCAGACGACAGTTTGAGATTTCCCAAAGTGGGGAAATTGTTGTTCCGATTTTTCAGGCACCCAGGGAGGTGCCTTTTTTGTTTGGGGTTGCAAACGGCGGGAACAAGGTTACACTTTGTGCAACCTGCAAAGGCAACCGAACGAAGTGCGTTTAGTCTAAGATTTTGATCCTGCGGAACTTGGCGTTTGCACCCGACCCCTGCGGCGAGGCGCTGAATTGGCCGGACGGAAGCGCTGCTGCGTTCACAGCACTCGCGGCGCGCGCCAATTGGCCGTCAGGGCGGGACAAGCTGAATTGTGTTCAGGGTGGCACGGAAGTTGGAGCAAGGAGCAGCCAGTGAAAAACACTGTCAATTTGAACCACAGATTTCGAGGCACAGGAGGCTGTTGATGGGCAAGATCATCGGGATCGACCTGGGAACGACGAACTCCGTTGTGGCTGTGATGGAAGGCGGTGAACCGACCGTGATTCCCAATGCAGAGGGCGGGCGAACGACACCCTCTGTTGTCGCTTTTACAGATTCGGGCGAGCGTCTCGTTGGTCAGGTAGCCAAACGGCAGGCGATCACGAATCCGCAGAAAACCGTTTTCTCGATCAAGCGTTTCATGGGGCGCCGCTTCAACGAGGTGGACCGGGAAATCCAGGAGGTCCCGTACAAGGTAGTGCGGGGAACGAACGACACCGTCCGTGTGCAAATCGACGACCGACAGTACACGCCGCAGGAGATTTCGGCCATGATTCTGCAGAAAATGCGGCAGACGGCTGAAGACTACCTGGGCGAAAAGGTGACCGACGCGGTGATCACAGTGCCTGCGTACTTCAACGACAGTCAGCGCCAGGCGACGAAGGAGGCCGGGGAAATCGCCGGGCTGAACGTACGCCGGATCCTCAACGAGCCCACCGCTGCAGCTCTTGCCTACGGGTTGGACAAGAAGAAGGACGAGAAAATCGCCGTTTTTGACCTGGGCGGCGGCACGTTCGACATCTCAATTCTCGAAATTGGTGAGGGTGTGTTCGAAGTAAAAGCCACCAACGGTGACACGCACCTCGGTGGCGACGACTTTGACCAGCGCATCATCGACTGGATGGTTGAGGAGTTTAAGAAGCAGGAAGGTGTTGACCTCTCGAAAGATCCCATGGCTTTGCAACGCCTGAAAGAGGCGGCAGAGAAGGCGAAAATGGAGCTGTCGACCCTGGCGCAAACCGACATCAACTTGCCCTTCATCACGGCCACGCAGGACGGGCCGAAACACCTCACGATGACGTTGACCCGCTCCAAGTTCGAGCAGCTTTGTGACGACCTGTTCATGCGCACGATTGAACCGTGCCGGACAGCCCTTTCCGACGCCGGTTTGCGGCCAGAGGACATTGACGAAGTGATCCTTGTGGGCGGTTCGACTCGAATCCCGCGGGTGCAGCAGATCGTACGCGATTTCTTCGGCAAAGAGCCCCACAAAGGTGTAAACCCGGATGAAGTGGTGGCCATTGGGGCGGCCATCCAAGGAGGCGTACTCGGAGGCGAAGTACAGGACATTGTTCTGCTCGACGTTACACCGCTGTCTTTGGGCATTGAGACGCTCGGGGGTGTTTTTACGCCGCTCATCCCGCGCAACACAACCATCCCAACCCGGAAGACCGAGATTTTCAGCACAGCCTCGGACAACCAGACAACGGTGGAGATTCACGTGCTGCAAGGAGAGCGACAGCTGGCGGCCTACAACCGAACCCTTGGCCGGTTCTACCTGGACGGCATCCCACCAGCACCGCGAGGGGTTCCACAGATCGAAGTTACGTTTGACATCGATGCTAACGGCATTTTGAACGTCTCAGCCAAGGACCGTGGGACGGGACGGGAACAAAACATCCGGATCGAAGCTACCACGGGCCTGACCGAACAGGAAATCGAAAAAATGGTGGAAGACGCCAAGAAGTACGAGGAAGAGGACAGGAAGCGCCGCGAGGTTGTGGACGCCCGTAACCAAGCTGACCAGCTCATTTACCAGACGGAGAAGAACCTGAAGGAAATGAGCGACAAGCTGTCCGAAGAGGACCGGAAACGGTTGCAGGAGGGCATCGATGCGCTGCGCAGCGTGATGGGGCAAGAAGACGTTGCTGCGATTCGTTCGGAAATGGACAAACTGAGTCAAGCGTGGAACGAGGTTGCTCAAAAGCTCTACCAGCAAGCCGCAAGCTCTTCGTCGTCCGAGGCGCAAACGGAAGAGAAACCCGAAGAGGCTGATTTCGAGGTGGTCGACGAAAAGAAAGCAGGCGAAGAGCAGAACAAGGCGGACTAACAGTTTGACTTCGGGGTGTGCGTCGGCTGATGCTTGGTGAGGTGTTTCGCCAATTTGAACGGGGGTAGCGTGTTGGTCGACCTGTCGACTTTTCGAAACGTGCCGCCCGGGTGTTCGAAAACGGCCCTGGCGGCGCGTGGTTGCGGCCGAAGCTGCCGCAACGGGCAAATTTTGCAGGAAACCTTCCACCAGTTGCTGAATTTAAAGAGTGATGATTTCGGCGCACGTGGTGCTGTGCGTCGTGGGTGGGTAAAGCGGTGCAAAGAGATTGGGCTGTTCTGGGAGGTTCGCGAAGGAGGCGTCGATGAAATCACTTGTACCCCTGCTTGTGACCGCAAGCTTGTTGATGGGCTTCATCATTTCATGTTCCAAAACGAGCAAGATGACCGAGGAGCAGTTACTCGGCCTCGCCAAAGCTCAAGAATCCAAGGAACAGTTCAAGGAAGCCGCCAAGACCTACGAAGCTCTGGTGAAGCGCTACCCGCAGGGCAAACACGGCGAGGAGGCGCTCTACAGGCTCGGTCTGATTTACGCTAACAATCTGCACGACTACCAGAAGGCTGTCGGTGCGTACAAGCGCCTGATTGAGAAGTACCCGAACAGTCCCCGTCTCGCCCAAGCCTACTTCATGATTGGCTACCACTACGCGAATGACATCAAAGATCTGGACAAAGCCCGCGAAGCCTACAACACGTTTCTGAAGAAATTTCCCAACCACGAACTGGCGGCGTCGGTTAAATTCGAACTCAAGTACCTGGGCAAAGACGTCACCGATCTGGACATTTTCCAGGAGGGGAACACAGAATCCGGCGACGCGAGTCCAACCTCTTCGGGTGGGGGGCGCTGAAGCCACGAAGCCTGACCTGAATGCAATTCCAGTCCTGAACAAAAGTACCGAGCTGTGCTGCCTGGCAGATGTGCTCGCTGAGCGAGATCAGAGGTGTGTGTCGAGCGCGCACACCTGTGGTCCTACGGTCGTTTCCACTACAGTTCGTTGCGTCGAACCTCTGGAGGAACTCTGAGCGTGTTTCGCTTGCGCGTGGAGAGGTGCTTTGTTTTGCTGCTGGTAGCCCTGTGGCTGCCATCGGGAGCCAGAGGACAAGCCAAAGCGGACTCGCTTTCGGCGCCTGAGATTCGTCTGACGGCCACGCTGAACAAAACGCGGGTTCCCCTGAACCGAACGGTCCGGCTTACAATCACGTTGCGCTGGCAGGGCGCGCTGGACCGGTACGAAGTGGCTGAGATCGAGGATCCGGTCGTCCGGAATTTGAAGATCGTGGGTACGGGAAGTGCGAACCGAGTGGACACGCAGAACGGTCGGCCGGTGGCTGTGAAGGAGTACACGTACGACTTGCAGCCGCAAGAGCTCGGGATGGGCTACGTAGAGGGCATGGCCGTTCTGTACACGGACACGGTAACGGGCAAATCGTACCGTCTTGTGACCCAGCGACTTCAGGTGGAAGCGACCGATCCGGTGCCGGAACCCGGGCAGAGGTCACAGTGGTGGTTGGGTTTGGTCGTGGTCGTGGCGCTGGTTGCCGCCGGTGGGGTTGTGGGGTGGACAGTGTTGCGCCGACGCAGTCGCGAGCCAGAGGAACCGGCTGCCCCGGAGGTCTCGCTCGAGGAGAAAGTCCTGGAGGATCTGCGCCAGACGGTTGACGTGCACAGGCCGGACTTGCCCTTGCCTCGGGCGTACGCGGATCTGTCTCGTCTGGCGCGTCGCTACCTCGGCGAGAAGTTCAAGCTGCCGGGCCTTGAGCTAACGACGGATGAGCTGCTGGCTTCGCTGCGCGAGAAGACCTTGGACGACCGCCTGATTTCCCAGGTGGAGGAGGTGCTCCGTACCTGCGACCGCGTGAAATTCAGCGGATCCAGCGGGGACCGGGCCGAGTTCGAACGTCTGTACGGAATTGTGGAACTCTGGCTGGTTCGGCCAGCTGAAAGGCCGGAATCGACGACGTAGTAGGTTCACCGGAGTGCCGCAAGGCGGTGGGCTTTGAAGCCGGAGCTTCGCTGAGGTAGAGCGGCGGCCGCAAGTGAGAGCCTTGGGTTGGCGTTCAGATTCCAGCGGGCGTTGAGGAACGGATTTACTGAGAAACTCAGGGCGGGTTGGTCAAGCGACGTGATCCCAAACGGGTTCGTTAACGACAGAGTGTTTGTTCGGGAGGCGGAATGAGCGTAGACATTCAGGCGATTCACGAACGGATCAGGCAGGAAAGCGCCTTCGTTGACAAGATTCAGGCGGAAGTAAGCAAGGTCATCGTCGGCCAGCGCTACATGGTAGAGCGCCTTCTGATCGGGCTTCTGGCCAACGGACACATTTTGCTGGAAGGTGTGCCCGGGTTGGCGAAGACACTGGCGGTGCGCACACTTTCGACGACCATCCAGACCAAGTTCCAGCGCATTCAGTTCACGCCGGACCTGCTGCCTGCTGACCTGATCGGCACGCTTGTGTACGACCAGCACGACGGCAAATTCACGACCAAGAAAGGGCCGATTTTCGCCAATTTGATTCTGGCAGACGAAATCAACCGGGCGCCGGCCAAGGTGCAGTCGGCACTGCTGGAAGCCATGCAGGAACGGCAGGTGACAATCGGTGAGGAAACCTTCTCACTCGACGACCCGTTTTTGGTGCTGGCCACGCAGAACCCCATTGAGCAGGAGGGGACCTACCCGCTGCCGGAGGCGCAGGTCGACCGTTTCATGCTGAAGTTGTCAATTGGTTACCCCTCCAAGGAGGAGGAGCTGGAAATCCTCCGGCGGATGACCAAGAAAGAGATCCCCCAGCCTGAGCCGGTGGTGACACCGGAGGAAATCATCCGGGCACGCGAGGTTGTGCACGACGTGTACATGGACGAGAAGATTGAGCGCTACATTGTGGACATCGTTTTTGCAACGCGGCAGCCGCGCGACTACGGGCTGGAAGAGCTGGAGGAACTGATTCAGTACGGCGCCAGTCCACGTGCGTCCATTTACCTGACGCTGGCCTCAAAAGCGCACGCCTTCTTGCGCCGTCGCGGTTACGTGACGCCGGAAGATGTGAAGACGATTGCGCTGGATGTCTTGCGGCACCGCGTGATCCCGACGTTTGAGGCCGAAGCCGAGGAAATGACTTCGGAAGACCTGGTGCGGAGGGTCATCAACAGCATCGAAACGCCGTAACCGGGCGAGTGGCGGCGCAACAAGATGGTTCCAAAGGAAATCCTCAAAAAAGTTCGGCAAATTGAGATCAGCACACGCGGTCTCGTGAACGACGTGTTTAGTGGCGAGTACCACTCCGTGTTCAAAGGTCGCGGCATGGAGTTCGCCGAGGTCCGTGAGTACCAGATCGGTGACGACATTCGCACCATTGACTGGAACGTGACCGCGCGGATGGGGCATCCGTACGTTAAGGTTTTCGAGGAAGAACGCGAGCTCACCGTGATGCTGCTGGTCGACGCCAGCGGTACGGAGGAATTCGGCGCACTCGGCCCCTTCAAAGTCGACATTGCGGCGGAAATCTGCGCGCTGCTGGCGCTCTCGGCCATCAAGAACAACGACAAGGTTGGCCTCATCATTTTCACCGACCGGATCGAGAAGTTCGTGCCACCCAAGAAGGGGAAGAGCCACGTGCTGAGGGTGATCCGGGAGGTGTTGTACCACGAACCGGAGGGGCGGGGCACGGATCCCCGCGCTGCGCTGGAGTACCTGGGGCGTGTGACCCGACGCCGGGCGGTGGTCTTCTTCCTGTCGGATTTCCTCGGTGAGCCGTACGAGAACCCTGAGTTTCGGAAAGCCCTGAAAATCGCAAACCGCCGTCATGACCTGGTGGCATTTTCTCTTACGGATCCGCGTGAGGTTGAAATGCCAAATGTAGGTTTGGTGGAGCTGGAGGACCTGGAGACGGGCGAGACGGTGCTCGTTGACACAACGGATGAGCTTTTTCGCCGCGAGTTTGGAGAGGTCGCCAACCGGACGGTTGAGGAGCGCAACCGCATGTTTCGCACGCTCGGGGTGGATCACGTCGCGCTGAGGACGGACCAGTCCTACGTGCAGCCGCTGGTGCGCTTTTTCCGCATGAGAGCCAAACGACTTCGGTAACGTGCCATGACAAAGCATGCGAAGAAAGTTCTGACAGTCCTGATGGCGTTGAGCACGCTGCTTGTGCTCACGGGCGGTTGTGGCAAGAAG
>Ga0256914_1003895_pt1 | contig 11532 bp, 10 predicted proteins | sample HulkmetaG_FD_191571 | JGI IMG/M metagenome (GOLD analysis project Ga0256914, IMG submission 191571) | Hydrothermal chimney microbial communities from Main Endeavour vent field at the Juan de Fuca Ridge, Pacific Ocean - Hulk | ecosystem: Environmental > Aquatic > Marine > Hydrothermal vents ...
ACCCGATTGGGTGCGAACACTGCGACTAAGCATAGCTTTTTCCAAGGAGGACTTTCTTTTTATTTTTTTCTGTGCTACCATTTTTTCATACAGTTCTCGGATGTCGGCATTGGTCGGTTGGGGCAGTTTGCGTTCGGAATAAAATGATTTTTTGAATTGTAAAAATTTTTTCGTTGAAGGGAACGACTTTTTCAAGGATTCTTTGATAAATTGTTGATGAATGTTTGATGGCATATATTTTGAAAGCAGTTTTTTAATCAGTTAAGCTTGATAAATAAAAAAAAATGAAACCGGAAGTTGTTAAGAAAAATTTACAACAAATTGAAGAGGGGTATAATTTAATCGCTAAAAAATTTTCCGAAACCAGGAAACACTTTTGGCGTAATTTGGAATTTACCAAACAATATGTTAAAGAGGGGGATAAAATTTTGGATTTTGGTTGCGGGAATGGGAGGTTACTGGAATTGTTTGCCGGTAGAAAAATCATTTACAAAGGTGTGGATATTTCTCAAAATCTTTTGGAGCTGGCTAAGAAAAAATATCCGGAAAATAAAAAAGATTTTATCAGGATTAGTTCTGATGAATTAAGCCTACCATTTAGTGATAAAAATTTCAATAGTGTTTATTCTGTTGCAACTTTTCATCATTTACCGGGAAAAACTTATCGAAAGAGAGTGGTGAGAGAGTTGTATCGGGTTATGAAGCCGGAAGGGTGGATTATAATAACCGTTTGGAATTTATGGCAGAAAAAATACCGACGGCATCTTTACAAAAATTGGTTAAAGAAACTTGGAGGACGCAGTAAAATGGACTGGAATGATTGTCGGATTAATTTTACGGATAATACCGGCAAGGTCTTTGCTCGTTATCACCACGCTTTCACCAAAAAGGAATTGATGGGATTGTTTAGAGAGGAAGGGTTTAATATTATTGAAATTAAAACGGTGGGAGGGAATATTGTTTTAGTGGGGCAGAAGCCGAAATTGTAGGTTTTGTGAAATTGAAAATTTTTGATAAAATGGCGAATATTTTATAAAAGGATAATTTTATTGTTATAATAACACGCTACTTTCGGAGTGGTATATTCTCTGATGGTTGCATAATACAATCATTTAGCTAAATGATTAAGTGAGTTTATAATTTAATTTAAAAAATACGGAAATGATTGGCGATAAAAAGAATAAAATCAAAAAAGCAAATCAATTAGAGTATATTGTTAAAGGATTTGCCAACAAAAGACGCATAAATATTTTATTTTTATTGGAACAAAATCCAGAATTATCCGTTTCTGAAATAGCGGAAAATTTTAATATAGGTTTCGTTTCAGTTTCAAATCATTTATCAAAAATGATGAGCAGAGGATTGGTGATGAAGAGAAATGATAAGAAAGAGGTTCGACATGCTTTAACAAAAAAGGGGAGAAAGGTTGCAGATTTTTTGAAAATATTATAGGTGAAAATATTGTAGGATAAGTGAGATGAAAGTGTGGTGAGATAGATAATTTAAGGTTTAATTAAACAAAGCAGTTTTAGTATTTGGTTTTAAAAAAAGAAAAGTTCGTTGCCGTGGACTCACCTGAAAGTATATTTTTAAATATTTATACTTTTACACTTCATACAATCATTTAGCTAAATGATTGTATGAAGGAGGGTTGTTTATTTGTTCATTCATTTGTTTATTTATTCATTTATTTGTTTATTCATTCATTTATTTATTCATTTATTTATTCATTTATTCATTTATTTATTTATGTTTTATGATAGAGGTGTATTTTGTGGGGAAGGGGATTTTGGTTTTTAATGCGGGTGTTTGACTTTAGAAAGGTTTATTGGTAGTATAAATAAGTAGTTAAGAAAAATGAGGGGCTGGTCCGATGGCCGAGTGGTTAGGCAAGGGTCTGCAAAACCCTGTACGGCGGTTCAATTCCGCCTCGGACCTCAAGAGGGTTTTCGTCCTAACAGGTGATGTTAAATAGGCGACGGTGTTGTTGGGTTAAGGAGTGGTTGGGAAATAGTTTTTTCTAAATTAGACATTAGGGAGTGTTTCAGTTGAGAGGGATGGTTTTAAAAACGGTTTCCGGAGGATTATTTGATGAAGTTTGGTGAGCTTATCAGGTGATTGAGAAATTTAGCAAAATGGAGAGATGGCAGAGTGGTCGAATGCGACGGTCTTGAAAACCGTTGTGGCGCAAGTCACCCTGGGTTCGAATCCCAGTCTCTCCGCAAATTAAGCTGACTTGATTTTATTATCAAGGAGAGTTAAAATTTAAAATAAGAGCCGCGGTGATGGAATTGGTAGACATGAGAGACTTAAAATCTCTTGGACGCAAGTCCGTGCGGGTTCAAGTCCCGCCCGTGGCACAAGAATAACGCCTTGAGTAATAATCGGGGTGTTTTTGATTTTTGGGGTGCGTAAGGACTGTTTTTAAATCATTGTTTTTCAATAGGGGATTTTTTGGAAAAACTTATCAATTAATTGGAATTTAAACCGGCATTCGTCGATCAGGAATTTTAAATTTTAAATTTTCAATTTAAAATCAATTTTAAATGATTTAATTTGAAATGTTAAAAGTTTGGTTTATAAGGGTGATGTCAAGCATGCGCCGATCAAGACCAGCATACGCCGGTTAAAATCAGCATTCGCCGGTCAAGAATTAGAAAAATTCATCAAAAACGGAGTTTGGAAGCAGTTCCATATCTGAATTACGGTGTCATATCAAATGATTTATTAAGGGGCTTTCGGTGTCATTTTAGATGATTTGATGCGTAAATTTGATAGACCGGTATTCTTGTGGTAGTATGAAATAAAGAAATTAAATAACTGTGAATTAAGAAATAAATAAAAATAAATGAAAAATACAAAAACAAAAAGTAAGAAAATAATGAAAGGGCCCGTTAGAAAAGGAGTTGTTGAGATTAAGACCGTAAAAAAGAAGAGTGTGAAAAGTATTAGAGGGGGATCTGCCGGAAAGAGGAGTGTGCGAAAAGGTCAATCGCCCGTAAAACGAAAAAGTAAAAAAAGCGGGAAGGTTACTCAAAGACAGGTTAAAGGATTAACCGTAAAAGCAAAAAAGTTAAAGAAAAAAGTGAGTGCTGGTGAAGTTGTTAAAAAAAGTGAAAATATTCGCATTAAAGATGATAGAATGAGCACAATGTCTTTAGCTTATTTGTTGTCCGGTATTTATGAGGCGGTGTTGGCATTACCTATTTTGGGATGGTTGATGGGCGTGCATAGTTTTGGGTTTTTTTGGGTTGTCGGAATTGTTGCGAATACTACCGTTTTAGTTTTAGCGATTAAAAATAAAAAACCGATTTATGGGAATGTTACGGGATTGATAGCGAATATTTTTGGGATAGTTCCGATTTTAGGTTGGTTTTTGCACTTATTGGCAACAACTTTGATTTTTATTTTATTCTTTAAGGAGGAGCGGTAGATTTAATGAGGTTATGCGGTTTGAAGATAAGGTCCGGCGGTTGTGTCGCCGGACATTTTGTTTTTAGAGGCAATTTTACCAGGGGTTGTGAAAGACAGTTTCTTTATAGTTTTGTACAAATTTAGGTAGTGGATTTTTTTAAATTATTTTTTTGGTTGTTATTAAAAATATCTTTATAAACAAATGATACCAAGGTAAAGCTGATAATAATCAGCAAAAACCAAGAGCCAAATTTACCGAAGCGAACCAAGTGCCAACTTCCGGTTTGATTTGGATATAACCAAACTTTCATTATAGTGCCGATATTTTCCGCCAGATAAAGAAAGCTTGTTATTAGCAATAATCCCAATAATAGAGGCATGGTGCGAGGTGTTTTAATCATAGTGAAGTGCACTTTGGTTTGATGAAGCATAAAAAAGGCGATTATAAATAATAGCCAGCGAATATCAATAAAATAATGGTGAGTAAAAAAATTTAGATAAGCCAAAAAAGAAAAAATTGCCAGATGTTTAAGTGGGGGAAAGTTGGTAAAATGTAATTTGAATATTTTCCAAGCTCGAGCAATATAACTACCGACGGAGGAATAAAGAAAACCGGTAAAAAGAGGAACTGTTGATAACATAAAAATTCCCGGCTTGTCGGGGTATTGCCAGGAGGCAATTGATGGATTGGTTTTAAATAATTCCATAACTACTGCCAAAAAATGAAAAATAAAAATCACTTTTACTTCTTGCCAAGTTTCCATTCCGGTTGTTATCAAAATAAATTGAATTAAAATGGCGATTAAAAATATAACATCATATCTGGTTAAAAATAAGTGATCAAAATTTATCCACTTGGTAATGATAATTACAAAAAGCAGAAGAGCACCAAAAATACTGGCCAGTGCTTGTTTTTTGATAAAAATATATAGTTCTTTGGCAAATTGTTTGTGAGAGTTTTGCATTAAAGTTGAAAATAATTTTAATTGGCCTACGCCGATTTTAAGTTAACAAGCCGGACTGGTAGCTCCGCTGTCGCTTCGTCACAAGTCCGGCTTGCGGAGGGTTTAAACCAACGCCGGTCTTGATTTCATAAAACCTATATTGTTGATTCCGTGGGCGTGAAAATTTTTATTCCACAATCCAACCATTTTTGGTTTGTTTTAATTTTCCTTCAATTTCAAATCCGCTGGCCAATTTATGTCCACCACCTTTAAAAAGGCGAGCTATTTTAGAAACATCAATTTTTTTGTATTCTTCCGAGCGCAGGGATGCTTTGACTTTATTTTCTTCGCGTTCGGTTAGCATTAAGGAAAATTTGGCTTCGGAAATAGTATTTAGAATTTCCGATAAGCCATCTAAGTCTTTAATGGAGGCATTGCATTTTTCCAAATCTTTTTTTGTGATAAAGGAAACCGCCATACCGGTTTTTTTGTTTATTTGCACTCGGTCCAGGGCAATTCCCCACAGTTTTAAGGCGGAAATTGTTTTGTTGGCAAAGAGGGCGCGGTTAATTTTAGTGATTGATGCTCCGTGACGCATTAGCTCGCCGGCTATTTCCAAAACTTCCGGAGAGGTGTTGTTGTGTTTGAAACCGCCGGTGTCTGCATAAATGCCATTTAATAAATATTGAGCGACTTTTTGGTCAAAAGAGAAGTTAATTTGTTTAAAGAAAGCGTAAATTATTTCCGAAGTGGCGGCGGCTTCGGTACTGCGGATATTTAGAGCGATGTCAATTTCAGTGCGAGGATGGTGATCAATGTTAATTATTTTTTTAGGAGGATTGGGGAGGTGAGAAATTTTTTCAGCAAAGTTGAATTTATAATAAACATCTCCTCGATCTAAAAATATAATGATTTCTTTGTTTAGCAAATCCAAATCGGTAGTAATGTGTTTGAAAGGAAAGAGTGGCTTTAAATCTTCGCTGGGCATATCAACACTGTAAATAGTAACTTGTTTTTTTTGGTTTAATAAGTATTCTTGTAGACTAAAAGATGATCCCAGAGCGTCGGCGTCCGGAGAGGGATGTACTACCAATAAAAAATCATTGTGAGTGGCAATGATTTTTTCCAGTTCTTTGAATTGAGTTGTCAGTTTATTCGCTTGCATAGAAAAAATTATTTTTCATTTTTAATTTGCTCAAAAATTTCATCCAGCTCGCTTATTTTTTTGCCCGTATTATCCAGAATGAATTTTATTCGAGGAAAGATTTTAACGGACAATTTACCATTAAGTAATTTTTGGATATGAAATAATTCTTTTTGTAAAGTCGCCAGAGTATAGTCAATTTCTTTTTCCGGGAAAATACTGACGAATACCTTAGTGTAGCGTAAATCTTTGGAGGTGTCAACCTTAGTAATGGAAACAAAAACACCTTTTTTTAAAGAAAGGTCTTTTTTTATTATTAGAGATAGATTGTCCCTGATTAAATCATTGACTTTTTCCAGACGAGTTGACATATTTTTTAAAATTTTAAAAAAAATAAAGGAGCAAAAAGATGAAAAATAAAAAAAGAAAAGTTCCCACTTATATTTTTCGTGCCACCTCTTCTTCTTTGTAGCACAAAAGGGTATCACCAACTTCTATTTTGGCACTACCTTCAAAGGTTAATCCGCATTCAAAATTTTCTTTTACTTCAGCAACATCTTCTTTGTTGTGTTGCAATTGGACCAGTTTGCCGGAACCAACCACTTCCTTATCTCTTAAAATTTCCAAAAATTCTCCTTTGACTATTTTTCCGTTCATAACTTTTCCACCGACAATCATACTTTTTTTCATATTTTTAAATATAGCCAAAACTTTCAAGCGACCGAGATCGGTTCTTTTTATTTCCGGTTCCAAGCGATTGGACATTTCCGTTTTTACATCTTCAATCAGTTCGTAAATAATATTGAAAGTTTTAATGGGAGTACCGACTTTTTCCGCCAGACTACTTGCTGATTGGGTGGGGAAAACATTAAAACCATAGAGTACGGCCTCGCCACTTTGAGCGGTTTGAATATCTTTCTCGGTGATAGGTCCGACTCCTTTCTGGATTATTTTTAGGATAATTTCATCTGATTGAATTGTTTGTAAAACTTGTTCAATAGCTTCCAGACTGCCTTGGGTATCCGCTTTAAGGATGATAGAATATTTATTAAGAAGAGAGGCATTTATATTGCTGATAATACTGGTGGCGTCCAGATTTTTATTCGTCGTTTCGGTGTTGTAGGCGTGTTGTCGTTTCTTTTGTTTGCCATCCAAAACTTGCATAATTTCGTTGCTACGGGGAACTTCCGGTAGTCCATAGATAGTAACGGGCATTGATGGAGGAGCTTTGGAGATAGGGTTGCCGGCATAATCTTCAATTTTTCTGATACGACCGGAAATACTTCCAATGGAAATATCTTGTCCCACTTTTAGGGTTCCGGTTTTGATAATGACATTTGCCAACGCACCTCGTTGGGGATCTTTTTTGGCTTCCAAAACCACGCCTAACGCTTTTCGGTCATAGTCAGCGGTTAATTCATTGATATCCGCCAATAAAAGAATTGTTTCCAGTAATTTGTCCAGCCCAATATTATTTTTGGCAGATATTTCATTGAAAGGAACATCACCACCATAACCTTCCAGTAACAAACTGTTTTCCGCCAACTCTTGTTTTACCTTGTTAACATTGGCGGTGGGTTTGTCTATTTTATTAATGGCTACAACGGTCGGTATTTTTTTCTCCAATAAAAATTTGATTACTTCTTTGGTTTGAGGTTTAACTCCATCATCAGCGGCAACAACTAAGACGGCAATATCCGCTACGCTAGCACCTCTTTCTCTCATGGCTTGAAAGGCCTCATGTCCCGGAGTATCAATAAAGGTGATTAATTTATCGTTTTCTTTGACTTGGTAAGAACTGATATGTTGAGTAATTCCCCCGGCTTCTTTTTCCGCCAATTTGGTTTTTTTAAGAGTGTCTAAAAGGGTTGTTTTACCGTGGTCAACATGGCCGAGAACGGTAACAATCGGTGGACGAGGTTTTAAGTTTTTACTATTTTCTTTTTCCGCTTGTAACAGTTCGCTCAGTTGATCAATAGCCAACTCTTCTTGATCGTCAACCAATTGATGGTCAAGTTCGGTTTGAATTTCAAATTCTTCGGCAATAATGGCGGCGATGTCATAATCAATCAATTCATTGACATTGGCGACAATGCCGTTGGACATCATAACTTTAATCAGGTCCGGTACGGCTACATTTAGAGCGGAGGCCAAATCACCCACTCTTATTTTTAAAGGAAGTTTAATTGTATTCTGAGATGAATTGTTATTCTTGTTTTCGGTCATAAAATTATTGGCAAATTGATTATTGTTTGGAAACAACCCTTTTGAAGTCAGGGTTGAAAAGTCTATTTTTAATTGTGGTTAAATAAAAAATAATCGGTAAGTCTTAATTGTTTAATGATAGTATATTTTGGTAAAAAAGTCAACCAATTGGTTGTTTTTGCGGTTTTAGTGTTTTGTTGATTTACCGAGAGCGATATTGATAGCTTCTTGTTCTTCCTCCGTGAGGGGGTATTGGGGCAGAGATTTCCCTTGGAGAATTGTTTTGGCATAAAAGCGTGAACCTTCTTCCGAATAAATGGAGGAGATAACCAAACCGTTGGCTTGGTTATTTAAAAAAGCTACAGCGAAACTTTGGTTGCCACCAAGATTTTTAAAAGGATTGAAGCGAACCATGCCGACTTTGCTGAGATTTATTTCGGAGGCGGTGGTTAAGGCATCGGTTATTTCAAAAAGTCGTTTAGATTGTTTGTTAAGAGAGAGTAGTCCTTGTTGTTGCTCCAAAATAATTTTTTCCAAATCTTTAGCTTTTTTTCCTTGAAAAAGAACGGTTTGCTTTTTCCTGAGTTTGTGTAGAGAAATTTGTTGCCAAACAGTCCAAAGAAAGAGAATGAAAACACTGCCGGTTAAAGTGATGAATAAAATTTGATTATTAAGCATAGTTTTGAAAATAAAAAAGCGTTGTTGACAGTCCCATTATAGCATTGAATGGCTTTGTTTTCAATTGTTTGAGTTTGTTTGCCGGTGAGAAGGGTTGGGGGCAATTTTAACTGAGCATTCACCAGTCAGGACCGATATGCGCCGGCTGGAAATTTAAAAACTTAGTTTATAAATTTTATGGGATTTGGAGGTGTCTCATACTGTCGGATTTTGAAAAAATGATTTTGTTATTGTTGTTTGGAGTTTGTTTTTTTGCCGTGAAATTGATGATGAATTTTTTTAAGATTGGCATCGGTGACATGAGTGTAAATTTGGGTGGTATTGATACTGGCGTGGCCGAGTAGGGCTTGTACGCTACGGATATCTGCTCCGTTTTCCAGGAGGTTGGTGGCAAAGCTATGGCGAAGGACATGGGGTGTAACTTTTTTGACTATACCCGCTTCGGTGGCATATTTTTTAATCATTCGTTGGACACTGCGAGCGGAAAGGCGTAAGTCGTCAGTGGCGTTTTGGTTTTTTACCAATCGGATAAACAGAGCCATATCGGCATCGGTTCTTTTGCGGAGATATTTTTCCAGAGCATCTCGGGCGACATCGGAGATGAAGACTACCCGTATTTTATTTCCTTTTCCTTTGATGGAAAATTCTTGCTTTTCCAAGTTAATGGAATCACGGTCTAACGATACCAGTTCGGAAATGCGCAGGCCGGCGGAGAATAATAATTTTAAAATGGCTTGATCTCGTAGGGATTGTAAAGAGGAGCCGGCGGATACTTCCAATAGTCTGCCGATTTCTTCAATAGTTAGAAAGTCAACCATTCTTTGTTCCGCCTTGCCCAGTTCTACTTTATCCGGTGAGAGGACGGGGATATCATTTTTGCTAAGAAATTTTAAAAATCCTCGTAAGGCAATAATATAGTAATTTTGAGTTGATTTGCTTAAGGGAGACCCTTTGGCGGTCGTTTTGGTTTCAAAGGGAATTCTTTTTTCTTGTGCCAAATAAACTCGGAATTTATGCACTTTGTCCTCGGTGATATCTTCGGCTTTTTTGATTTTTCCCCAACGAGTAAAAGTATATAAATAACGCCGATAATTTTCTATCGTTTTAGGAGAGCGTTGACGATCTACCAATAGGTATTCCAAATAATTTTTAATATCTTGGTTTATTTGATTCATATTTATAAAATAGCATAAATCAAATAATTCAACCAGTCCCTATTGACAAATATCCACACTCGGCTATACTGTATTTTGTCAAGAAATTAGAATTATTGAATTTTTTAACTATGACTGAAGATTGATGAAAAGGCGTTATCCGTCGGGGAAGGTTGTTGGATAACATAATTTTCTATATATTTTCAGTTAGGAAAGGTTATAAATTTATTTACAGAAGGAGAGGAGGGAAGGGGGTTCTGGAAATAAATTTGTTCAAAGCCATTAAAACCGATATTTTTAAAAATAAGAAAAATATAAATCAAAAAAATCGTCAAACGGAAAGTTCAAGGGAAGAATTGTTTGACGAAAATTTTCAGATAAAAATCAATGTTAACAGCAGTAATCAAGGAGTGGTTGCTGAAAAGGGGTTTTTGGGAATTTTTAGAAAAATAGAAAGAAAAATTATTGAGTTTATAAAATCAAGTAGAGCGGTTGTTTCACTTGATTTTTTTCGTGAATATTCAACTGTTACAACGGTTTTGGCTATTTCCGTGTTAATTATTGTGGGAAATTTGAACAGGAATATGGATAGAGGTTTTCTTTTCGGTTTTTATGGAAAAGATAAATTGACAACGGAAGAGAAGGTGCAACAACGATTACAAAAGTATTCTTACGGACATAATTTAACCAGCGCTCCGTTGGCCATTGCATCATCAGCGGAGGATATAAAACCAATCAGTTTGGGAGAGGAACAGTTAAAGCAAAACCAAATTCAATATCAGGTTTTAACAGCTACGGAACCGGATACTAAGGAGTTATTGGAAAGTGGTTCCGATGTGGCTGTTTACAAGGTAAAAGAGGGTGATACGGTGGCCTCCATTGCCAAGGAATTTAAGGTGTCGGTTAAAACCATTTTGTGGGCGAACGATATTGATGATGTGACTAAGATTAAACCTGGTGATAAAATATTTATTCTACCGATTAGCGGTATTAAGCATAAAGTAACGGCCAATGATACGGTGGCTAAATTAGCCAAGAAATACAAAGCGGATGAAAAAGAAATTATTTCTTACAACAGTTTGCCTGCGGATGGACGATTGAAGGTTGGTGAGGAAATAATTATACCGGGAGGAATTAAAGAAGAGCCAAGACGGACTACACCGAGTAGTGTTTTGCCAAGGAGGAATTATTATGCTTCCGGTGTGACTGATGGCACTAAAAGAGCGCCTTCAATTATAGATAGAAACCCAAAAGGTGGGCATAGATTTCCTTACGGACAGTGTACTTGGTATGTAGCTCAGCATAAATATGTTCCTTGGGGCGGTAATGCCGGTACTTGGTTGTATCATGCTCGGGCTTACGGGGCTAAAACCGGAAAGAAGCCAAAGGTGGGAGCGATTGTGGTTACTTCGGAAAGTTGGTATGGACATGTGGCGATTGTAACGAAAATTAAAGGAGGCAATATTTATGTCAAAGAAATGAATTATAAGGGTTGGGCAAAAGTTAGTACCAGAGCTATTCCGATCAAGAGTAGAAGAATTAAAGGGTATATTTATTAGTTTATAAAGTTTGTAAAATTGAGACCTGCCTTCGGCGAGGTAAGGTTGAAAGTAATTTTAACCGGTATTCGCCGGTTGGGACCAGCATATGCCGGTCAAGAATTTAAAATCAATTTTAAATGATTTAATTTAAAATGTTAAAAGTTTAGTTTGTAAAAGGGTGTTGATTAAAACTGATTGTTTGTTGGTGTTTTAAGATAATAAGCCGGATTGGTGGCTTCGCCGGTGATTAGTTATAAATCTTGCCTGTGAGTGATGGTAACTTTACTTAGACAAAGGTAAAAATATAATAAATTTAAAAAAGTTATGGGAATTATTTTACCCGGTATATTTTTAGTTGTATCTTTGGCGTTTTTGGTAAAATCGGCAGATGTTTTTACCAATGCCAGTGAGAGAATAGGGTTGTATTTTGGTTTGTCCAGTTTTATCGTTGG
>Ga0256914_1003896_pt1 | contig 11526 bp, 10 predicted proteins | sample HulkmetaG_FD_191571 | JGI IMG/M metagenome (GOLD analysis project Ga0256914, IMG submission 191571) | Hydrothermal chimney microbial communities from Main Endeavour vent field at the Juan de Fuca Ridge, Pacific Ocean - Hulk | ecosystem: Environmental > Aquatic > Marine > Hydrothermal vents ...
GTGAGAGTCGTATGGTCGGCCGGCGTTCCGTCGCTGTTGTCGACACTGTTCCCGAAGATATCGGTCGGCGTGTCGAGATCGAACGTGTAGCCAAAGGCGGCACCGTTTCTGTCGCTCCCCGAGAGCAGAAGGGAGCGGCCCGTCAGATCGGCACCCGCCACATCGCGTAAAAGAGTGCTGCGCACCGCATAACCGTTTCCGTCTTTGACGATCTGTGAGTAGTTCCCCTGCAGGGTTGTCCCATCGATCTTCACGAAGTCGGTATCGTCGTAGGCTGTGGCATCCGACCCGGCGAAACCGCTCTCGATGAACGGAACCACCGTCCCGTCGTTGACGTTCTGGGCGTAGAGGTGAAAATCGAGCAGGCTCCGCCCCTTCTGGCGGTCCGTCACCTGGATATAGCCGTTCTCCATCGTCACATCGACGCTGTTGGGCGTATAGTAGGACTCGATCGTGTTCAAAAGCTCTTCGACACTCTGGGTCGCACCCATCGTAAAAGAGTTTTCGAAGACCGAGCCGTCTCCGTTCCTTCCGCGCAGATAGAAGGTATAGTCGTCGCTTTTGCCGGTAAAGTCGGCGATACTGCTTTGCAGTGTGACGGCACTCAGCGTCTCGTGATCTCTCATCGGGATGTTGGCGGTGACCTTTCGGGCGAAATTCCCGTCTTCACCCAGAAAAAGTTCGGAACCGGGAATGTTGTAGGGCACCTCCACATCCGCGCCGACAACCGCTTTGAGCGATTCTCCGTTGCCTCTGTATGCGCCGTTGTCGTCGACCGGCTTGACATCCAGAGCCGTACCGGAAAAGAGGTATCTGCCGTTGATCGAACTGTTGGAGAGATTCACAAGATGCTCTTTGATCGATTTCATCTCGTTGCTGATGGCGAAGTAGTTGCTCTGCGAGTTGGCCCCGTTGGCCGCCTGGATCATCAATGTCTTGAATCTCGTCAGAGCGTCTGTGAACTGGAACATCACCGAATCGGTGTTGCGGGCAAAATTCTGGGCATCGGTGGAGACGTTGACCGCCTGTGTCAGTGTCGTCTCTTCGTAATCCAGGCGGAGTGTGTCGCTGAAGATCTGCGGATCTTCGTACCCGTATTTGATCTTGAGTCCGGAGGAGATCTGACGGTTGAGCTGGTCGAGCTGCTCCTTGATACGTTGCTGATCGGCAACGAACGTGTTGTAGAAGTTGTTCTGGGTGATTCTCATGCCTTTTGACCCTGCCTTTTTGAAAATTTCTCATCGTCACGATTCGATAGAGAAGAACTCTTTTTATATGGTAGCAAATTGGGTTCCACTCTCAACGACATCGGTATATTCGGAGGTTTGTTTAGTTTTTTTAACAATTTTTCTTGCAATTTGGAATAAAACATTGTACAATGACCGTGTAAATCTCATCTAAGGATAGCCACATGAAAAAAGCTGAGTTTGTACAGGCGGTCGCCGAAAAAGCCGGATTGTCGAAAAAGGACACCGAAGCGGTACTCAACGCTGCACTCGACACGATCACGGAAGCACTCGCCGCCGGAAAGAGTGTGAGCTTTATCGGATTCGGTACATTCACGACAGCTGAACGTGCTGCACGAAAAGCGAAAGTTCCGGGCACAAATCGTGTCGTCAACGTTCCCGCTACCCGCGCCGTCAAATTCAAAGTCGGCAAACAACTCAAAGAAGCTGTTGCAAAATAACTTCTACCTTCCCATACCGGTTAACCCTTTTAACCGGTATTTAAGCCCCTACTCTATAGAATTCCGCTTGTGACAATTGAGCAGACCAGAAGCCGGGGTGGTGAAACTGGTAGACACGCCAGACTCAAAATCTGGTGGGCATTCGCCCGTGCCGGTTCGATTCCGGCCCTCGGTACCACCACTTCACGCGGGAGTAGCTCAGTGGTAGAGCACGACCTTGCCAAGGTCGGGGTCGCGGGTTCGACCCCCGTCTCCCGCTCCATTTTTCGACCCATTTCCTTTCACTTTGCCAAAATATCCCTACCGATTATCGACCACCCGCTTCGCTACGCCGTCTGCCGGTCCGCTCCGCATACATCGGCATCGGCTTGCGGGGCTAAGAAGGCAAAACTCTTTGCCTTCTCTTCACGCCCCTCAGGTTCGACCCCCGTCTCCCGCTCCATTTTTCGACCCATCTCCTTTCACTTTGCCAAAATATCCCTACCGATTATCGACCACCCGCTTCGCTACGCCGTCTGCCGCTCCATTTTTCCAACGATCCTTCTTGTCGTCTCGCTCCTGACACCACTCTTCGGCGGCCAGCGTATCACGCTCCGCTCCGAATATACGCTCAAAACCCATCTTGTTACCCTCGAAACGTTCGGCATCGACGCTCCGCAAAAAACGCTCTTCGAGCTTCCCGAAAAGAGGATGGTATGGAAGGTTCCCACATTCAGGGTCGAAGCGAAGCTCGAAGCTCTCGGGTTCGAGGTTCTTCCACCCGACTCGGGTACGATCACCTTCAGGCGGTCGCCCGACCACGAATTTCCGAAACTCCGAAAAATCATCGAAGAGCGATACAGCCGACACTATCCGACTCTACGCATCGAAAAGATCTCGATCGCTCCCACGAGCGCGGATGGGCTCGACTTCTCGTTCGGCCCCGAGTGCGCCGTACGGCTGCCCAAGAGTGCTCTGCGCAAACACCGAGGAACCTTCGTCGTCCGCTGTGGCAAGCGCAGGAACTACTTCCGCTACAGCGTCGAAGGGTCGATTCTCGTCTATAAAGCCAATCATCAAATAAAAAAAGATAAAATGATCGATCCGAAGTCGACGACCGCCGAATATGTGGTGTTCGACAGATTCTACGCACCGCCTTTGACCGATCCAGGCGGCGGCAGATATGTCGCCAGGCAGAATATTCCGGCGGGCAGGATCCTCACCGAAGCCAACACCGGCCCGCTTCCTGCCGTACTCAAAGGGCAGAGAGTCCGCTGCCTCTACAGAGAGGGCGGAGTACGGATCGAGTTCGACGCGACGGCGATGCGAAGCGGAGCGATCGGTGATGGCATCACGGTAAAAAAGGGGGACGGCAAAACGTTGAGAGGCAGGGTTGTGGGAAGAGAGAGAGTGGAGATCGAATGAGACTGGTCGTCGCGGTGACCGGGGCCAGCGGTGTGGAACTCGGACTGAAGCTTGTGGCGAAACTCCCGGAGAGCGTCACCGGCTACCTGATACTCTCCGAAAATGCCCGGCGCGTCCTCGAACACGAGTCGCACAGAGTCTACGACAACGACGATATCGCCGCACCGGTGGCTTCCGGTTCGTTCCCCAGCGACGCGATGATCGTCGTGCCATGCAGTATGAATACACTCGCCAAAATCGCCTGCGGAATCGCCGACAATCTCGTCACCCGCACCGCCGCGGTCATGCTCAAGGAGGGGCGGCCCCTCCTCCTGGCGCCGCGTGAGATGCCCTTCGGAACGATCGCTCTGGAGAATATGCTCAAACTCTCGCGGCTCGGTGTCACCATCGCACCTCCGGTACCGGGCTACTACAGCGGCCACGCCACCGTGGAGGAGATGGAGGATTTCATGATTGGAAAGTGGTTCGATCTGCTCGGGATCGGCCACACACTCTACAAACGCTGGAGAATCGAGGAGTTATGAAAAGCCGATCCAAACGGGTGATCTACCCCGGGACGTTCGATCCCATCACCAACGGCCACCTGGATATCATCAAGCGGGCTGCCGATCTTTTCGACGAAATTATCGTCGCAGTCGCCCAGTCGAGCGAAAAGGGACCGATGTTCTCCCATACACAGCGCCTCGCGATGGCAAAAGCCGCCTGCCGGGATCTTGACAATGTCCGGGTCGAGGGCTTTTCGAACCTGCTGGTGGAGTTCTGCCGTCAGCGCGAGGCGAAGATCATCATCCGCGGTCTTCGAGCCGTCAGCGATTTCGAGTACGAACTCCAGATGGGATACGCCAACGCTTCGCTGGATCCGGAGATCGAGACGGTCTACCTGATGCCGAGCCTCGAAAACGCCTTCATCAGCTCCTCTGTCGTCCGGGCGATCCTCAAACACGACGCCTCCTGCTCCCACCTTCTGCCGCCGGCCGTCGACCGCATCATACAGGAGTCGATCCGATGTATCTAGCCTTCGAGGGGATCGACACCGTCGGGAAAAGCACCCAGATCGAACGACTCGCCCGGAGGTTCCCGGATGTCGTGGTGACCAGGGAGCCGGGGGGGACGGAGCTTGGGAAAAAGATCCGTACCATTCTGCTCGAGGGGGGAAAGGTGCTTCCCAGAAGCGAGACTCTTCTCTTCCTGGCCGACCGGGCCGAGCATACCGAACGGGTGGTCCGTCCCAACCTGCACCGACTCATCCTGAGCGACCGCTCCTTTCTCTCCGGAATCGCCTACGCCCATATCCACGACTCGATCGCCGTCGACACACTGCTGCAGCTCAACCGTTTCGCCACCGCGAACCTCCTTCCCGATCGTATCGCCCTCTTTCGCATCGACGAATCGAGCCTGCGGGAGCGGATGGCGCAAAAGAGCGGCGACGCCATCGAAACGAGGGGAATCGACTATATGCTCCGGGTCCAGAAGACGATGGAGGAGCTTCTCGACCTGCTGCAGATCGACCATATCCTCATCGATGCGACCGCCCCGGTCGAATCGATCACCGAAACACTCTACAGATATATCAAGGATTCTCAAGCATGATTCAAGCACTTCGCGGAATGAAAGATATTCTGAGCCCGGAAAACGAACGATTCGTCCATATCGTCAAGACCGCTTCGCAGATCGCCCGCCGTTACGGCTACGACTATATCGAAACCCCGTTGCTGGAGGAGACGACCCTCTTCAAGCGCAGTGTAGGAGAGAGCAGCGACATCGTCGGCAAGGAGATGTACCAGTTCGTCGACAAGGGAGGGCACGATGTCTGCCTCAGACCCGAAGGGACCGCAGGAATCGTCCGCGCCTTCATCCAGCACAAGCTCGACAGAAAAGGAGGAGTTCACCGCTTCTACTATCACGGCCCGATGTTCCGCTACGAGCGCCCCCAGAAGGGGCGTCTGCGGGAGTTCCACCAGTTCGGGTGCGAAAGCTTCGGCGAAGCGAGCGTCTACGAGGACTTCACGATCATCCTGATGATCAAGGACATCTTCGACGCCCTGGGAATCGGTTACACGATCGCCATCAACTCCCTGGGATGCCCCGAGTGTATGCCGGGCTACCGCGAGACGCTGGTGGCCCATCTGCACGATATCCGAGACGGACTCTGCGACGACTGCCGGCGACGTATCGAGACCAACCCGATCCGCGTCCTCGACTGCAAGAACGAGAGCTGCCGGAAGCTTCTTCAGGCTTCCCCGGTGATCGCCGAAAACCTGTGCGAAGCGTGCGACAGCGACTTTCTGCGCCTTCAGCAACTCCTCGACACCCACGGTGTCGCCTACCGACTCGATCCGAAACTGGTCCGGGGACTCGACTACTACACCCGAACCGCTTTCGAGTTCGTCAGCGACGAGATCGGGGCCCAGAGTGCCATCGCCGGGGGTGGGCGCTACAATCGGCTGGTGGAGTTTCTGGGCGGCAAACCGACGCCGGCGGTCGGTTTCGCCCTCGGAATCGAACGAATCGTCGACCTCGTGCAACTCCCCCAAAAGGGCCGGGAGGGTCTCTACCTCGGTGTGATGGAGCCGCAGGCACTCGAAACGATCCTACAGATCGCCCATCGAAAGCGCCGATGCGAGCGGGTCCATGTGGAGTATGCCAAGCGCTCCCTCAAGGCCCACCTCAAAGCCGCCGACCGCCTGGGAGCGAAACTCTGCGCCGTCATCGGCGAAGAGGAGCTGAACGACGGACTCATCTGGATCAAGGATCTCGAAACGAAAGAGGAGCGCCGTATTGGAGTCGAAGAGTTTGGCTGATCCGGAAAAGATCTACGGCACCCATATCTGGGGCGAGGGGAATTTCGTCATCGAGGAAGGGGTCGTCAAGATCAACCATGGATGCAGGCCTTCACTGGTGGAGATCACCAAAAGGCTGCGCGAAGAGGGGTACAGGGGGCCGCTCTTTTTCCGGCTCCCCCATCTGGCCGAAAAGAGTGTCCGTACCCTCTTCGCCCACTTCGAACGGGCCAAGAGGGAGTTCGGCTATACCGGAAAGTTCAAGGCGGTCTTCCCGCTGAAGGTCAACCAGTTTCCAGGATTCGTCATCCCGCTGATGGAGGCGACCGAAGATCTCGACTACGGTCTCGAGGCGGGCAGCAAGGGGGAGCTGATCCTCGCGATGGCCTATACCAACATGGGCAAACCGATCACCGTCAACGGCTTCAAGGACCGGGAGATGATCAGCATCGGTTTCCTGGCCGCAAAGATGGGCCACAACATCACACTCACGATCGAAGGGATCAACGAACTCGAACTGATCATCAAGGAGGCCGGAAGGCTCGGTACGCCGGTACCGAAGATCGGTCTGCGGATCCGACTCCATACGGGAGGGATCGGGATCTGGGCCAGGAGCGGCGGTTTCAGCTCGAAATTCGGCCTCACGTCGACCGAACTGCTCGAAGCGATGGATCTGCTCAAAGCCAACGAGCTTACCGATCGCCTCTCCATGATCCATTTTCATATCGGATCGCAGATGAACCACATCTCTCCGCTCAAAAAGGCGATCCGGGAAGCGGGCAACATCTACGCCGAGCTGAGAAAGCTCGGGGCCGACAATCTGCGGGCCATCAATATCGGCGGGGGCCTCGCCGTCGAATACAGCCAGCAGGAGGGACTTTCGAGCCGAAACTACACCCTCGAAGAGTTCAGCAACGACGTCGTATACCTCCTCAAGGAGATCGCCGACGCCAAGGGGGTGCGAGAACCGACCATCTTCACCGAATCGGGACGCTTCGTGGCCGCCGGCCACGGTGTACTCGTCGCCCCGGTGCTGGAACTCTTCAGCCAGGAGTACAGTGAAGAGATCCTCCGCCTCAAAGAGACGAATCCGCCTCTGGTGCAGGAGCTCTACGACCTCTACCGCTCCATCTCCACCAAAAACGCCCGGGAGTATCTCCACGACGCGCTCGATCACATGGAGTCTCTTCTGACCCTTTTCGATCTGGGCTACATCGATCTGGCCGACCGCGCCAACACCGAGACGCTCGTCCACCTCATCATCAAGAGGGCGCTCGTGCTGCTGAGCCACAAACCCTCCAAGGAGATCCGGGATATTCTCGACCGGGTACAGGAGCGCTATCTCGTCAACTTCTCCCTCTTCCAGTCGCTGCCCGACTACTGGGGACTCGGGCAGACCTTTCCGGTCATGCCGCTCGACCGCCTCGACCGCAGGCCGACCCGTTCGGCCAGCCTCTGGGACATCACCTGCGATTCGGATGGGGAGATCGCTTTCAATATCGAAAACCCCCTCTATCTACACGATGTCGATGTCGAAAAGGAGGAGTACTTTCTCGGCTTTTTCAAAGTCGGCGCCTACCAGGAGGTGCTGGGAATGCGCCACAACCTCTTCACCCACCCCACCGAAGCGACGATCCGTTTCGACGAAGAGGGGAAGTACCATATCGAAAACATCGTCGAAGCCCAGAACATTCTCGACGTCCTCGACGATTTCGATTACGACACCAAAGAGATCGAGCGGCGGATCCGGCAGCAGATCGAAGAGTCTGATACAATTGAGGAGAGTGAACGAAAAGAGATACTCGGTGAGCTTTATCTCTACTTAAGTGAAAATGGTTATCTTAGAACCATCAACTTCAGCGAGTAGTCCGCTTTCACAGGTTGGCCCGAAGCGGCCGGAGAGAAACAAGGAAATTTCAGAGGAAGGAGGCAGCGCGTGCCCTCACTTGTACGCCTCATTATCGAAGATATCAACAGCATCTACCGACGCGACCCGGCGATTCGGTCGAGAATCGAGATCTTTTTCAACTACCCGGGGGTCTGGGCGATCGCCAACTACAGGGTGGCCCACAAGATTCACACCAGGGGGTTTCCCCTCCTGGCACGAATGTGGATGGGGATCGCCCAGCTCTTCACCAATATCGACATCCACCCGGCCGCCACGATCGGCCGGCGCGTCTTTATCGACCACGGTATCGGGGTCGTCATCGGGGAGACGGCGGTCGTCGGAGATGACGTTACGATCTACCAGGGGGTCACTCTCGGAGGGGTTTCGCTCGACCCGGGCAAACGGCACCCGACGGTGGAGAGCGGCGTCGTCATCGGGGCCGGTGCGAAAATCCTGGGGAATATCACGATCGGGGCCAACTCGAAGATCGGGGCCAACTCCGTCGTCGTCCGGTCGGTGCCGCCCGAATCGACGGCGATCGGGATCCCGGCGAAAGTGATCACCAAAGGGCGCGACAAGAGCCCTCTGAGCCACAACAAGCTCCCCGATATCGACAAGGAGCTCTTCGAATACCTGCTCAAGCGCGTCGCCGTCATCGAACACATTCTCGCACCCGAGCACAAAGAGCTTCTCGAAGAGGATCAGAAGCTCGACGAAATCTACGATGCCTTCATCAAATCGATCAAGAGCTGAGCGGGGCCGGTGAAGCGCTCCGCGGGATGACCGCACACCTCCCGGAAAAGCTCCATGCATCCAAAAGATCCGATGAGAGGATCTCTTAAAGCAAAATTGGGTAAAATCAGCGGTAAAAAAGGCCCTACCCATGCTTTCTGACAGAATCCAGCTACTCTCAGAATCTCTCACGATGGCGATCACCGCCCTGGCACAGCAGCTCAAACGCGAAGGGAAGGATATCCTCGGCTTCTCCGCGGGCGAGCCGGACTTCGACACTCCGAAGGTCATCAAGGATGAGGCGATCCGGGCCATCGAGAAGGGGTTCACCAAGTATACCCCCGTCGACGGCATTCCCGAACTCAAGGAGGCGATCGTCGAAAAGCTGCGACGCGACAACGGACTCGACTACACCACCGATCAGGTGATCGCGAGCAACGGCGCCAAACAGTCGCTCTTCAATCTCTTCCAGGCGACGATCAACCCGGGTGACGAAGTGATCGTGCCCGCCCCCTACTGGGTCACCTACCCCGAACTGGTCAAATACTCCGGCGGAACGCCTGTCGTCATCGAAACGGACGATACCAGCGCCTTCAAGATCACCCCCGCACAGCTCGAAGCGGCCATCACGCCAAGAACCCGGATGCTGATCCTCACCTCCCCCTCGAACCCGACGGGCGCCGTCTACACCACAGAGGAGCTCACGGCTCTCGCGAAGGTGCTGGAAGGGAGCGATATCCTCGTCGCCAGCGACGAGATGTACGAAAAACTTGTCTACGGAGATACGCGCTTCACCGCTGCCGCATCGGTGAGTGCAGACATGTTCGGGCGAACCGTCACGATCAACGGCCTGAGCAAATCGGTCGCCATGACCGGATGGCGCTTCGGCTACTGCGCCGCCGCCGACAGGGATCTGGTCAAGGCGATGAAGAAACTCCAGAGCCAAAGCACCTCCAACATCAACTCGATCACACAGATCGCGGCGATCAAGGGGCTCGACGGCAGCGCCGACGACGATATCGAAATGATGCGGCAAGCCTTCGAATCGCGATGCGAAGAGGCGAGTCGGCTCTTCAACGAAATCGAGGGGCTCTCGGTCATCAAACCGCAGGGAGCTTTCTATCTCTTCGTCAACCACAAAGAGATCGAACCCGACTCGATGGTCTTCGCCAAGGCCCTTCTGGAGCGTGCCGGCGTCGCCGTCGTACCCGGAGCGGGATTTGGAAGCGACGGCTATTTCCGCTTCAGCTTCGCCACGGATATCGACACGATACGCACCGGAATTGAACGGATTGCCGCTTTTGTCCGATCTTATCGGGAGTGATACGCGAACAACCCAACAAAAGAGAGAGTATGGACGCCTTCTATATCGCCAGACAGCCGGTCATCGACCGGGAGAATCGAGTCTTCGCCTACGAGATCCTCTTTCGCGGCAAGAAACCCCACGAGAGTCTCGATCGCGGTACGGTCATGAGCGCCTCCGCCATCAACAATCTCATCAACGTCATCGGCGTCGAGGATGTCATCGGCCCCCACCTGGGCATCATCAAGATCACCCCCCTCTTCATCACGCGAAAGCTGATCGAAGCCCTCCCCAGGGAGCGGCTCATTTTCGCCCTCTTCGAGGAGGATCTGGCCGACGACGACCTTCTTGAAACCCTGAAGATGTACAGGGAGCAGGGGTATACCTTCGCCATCAACGACCTGCACGATGTCGCGATCCTGCACAACCCCAAGGTTCTCGAAATCGTCTCCTACATCAAGATCGATCACGAAGCGCTCGACGAAGAGAGGATCCGCACGGTCGTGGAGACGGCCCGTGCGCACGGCATCAAGACGATCTGCTCGAAAATCGAGACGCGAAAGGCGCACAGAGAGATGGAGGGGCTTCATTGCGACTTCTTCCAGGGATTTTTCTTCAGCGAGCCGGAGATCCTCGAAGAGCAGCCGATACGGGCCGAAACCGGATCGATCCTGATGCTCTGGAACCTGATACGCAACGACGCATCCACCGATGAGCTTGTCGCCGCGTTCGAGCGTGAACACGCCATCACGCTGCAGCTTCTGCGCTTCATCAACTCCCCCTTCTTTTCGCTGCGCCAGACGGTCACATCCATACGACACCTCATCACGCTTCTTGGACGAAACCAGCTCTCCCAGTGGCTTCTGGTGATGCTCTTTGCGAAAGAGAGCCAGAGCGAAAACGGCAACCACCCCCTCGTGCTGATGGTGATCAACAGGACGGAGCTGATGGTCGGTCTGCTGCAACTGATCAAACCGGACGCCACCAAATCGGAGCACGAGACCGCCTATCTCGTCGGTATGCTCTCGCTCATCCACCTCATCTTCCACCGTCCGCCACGAGAGATCCTGCACCATCTGCACGTCTCCGGAGAGATCGAAGAGGCCCTTTTTGAGGGCAAAAACCTCTATGGAGCCCTCCTGAACATGGTACGAATCATCGAAAACAACGATATCGTGAAGATGGATGCGATCCTGCAGAAGTACGGTCTGTCGACCAAGGAGATCAACCTCCTCTCGCTCGAGGCGATGAAGAAGGTCAACGCCTTCGACGAAGCGCTCAAAACGATGAGCGGCTGAAACCTCCCCTTTTTCCTTTCATTCGTTGGCGCCACCCTTCCCACCGCGCCGGTGCGCGCCTGCGGGATGAGTGACATGAAGAGGGGCTTTGCGGGCGATTAGAGAGTCTGCCGCACCCGCTTCGTCGCCTCCACCATATTCTCCAGGCTCGGCTTCACCTCTTCCCAACGTCTGGTCTTCAGCCCGCAGTCGGGATTGATCCAGAGCTGCCTGGCCGGCAGGACATCCAGCAGAGAGCGGATCTGAGCCTCGATCTCTTCGACGCTCGGAACCCTCGGAGAGTGGATGTCGTAGACACCTGGGCCGATCTCTTTCCGGTATCCGTGTTCCTTGAAAACGTTGAGGAGAACATTGCCGCTTCGGGTCGTCTCGATGGAGATCACGTCCGCATCCATCGCCTCGATCGTATCGATGATATCGTTGAAGTCGCTGTA
>Ga0256914_1003897_pt1 | contig 11526 bp, 11 predicted proteins | sample HulkmetaG_FD_191571 | JGI IMG/M metagenome (GOLD analysis project Ga0256914, IMG submission 191571) | Hydrothermal chimney microbial communities from Main Endeavour vent field at the Juan de Fuca Ridge, Pacific Ocean - Hulk | ecosystem: Environmental > Aquatic > Marine > Hydrothermal vents ...
GGACGGGGATACCATTTACATCGAACCGTTCCGGGCCAAGGCCTTCCCGGTGATCAAGGACCTGGTGGTGGACCGGAGTGCGTTCGACGCCATCATCACGGCCGGAGGCTACATCTCCATGCGAACCGGGAGCGCCCCGGACGGCAATGCCATTCCGGTCCCGAAGAAGTACGCGGACCTGGCCATGGACGCGGCCCAGTGCATCGGATGCGGGGCCTGCGTGGCAGCCTGCCCCAATGCTTCCGCCATGCTGTTCACTTCCGCCAAAATCTCTCACCTCGGCCTCCTGCCCCAGGGTCAGCCCGAGCGGCTCCAGCGAGCCCGGGCCATGGTGGAGGCCATGGAAGAAGCCGGGTTCGGCGCCTGCTCCAACCACGGGGAGTGCGAAGCCGCATGCCCCAAGGAGGTGTCCATGAACTTCATCGCACGCCTCAACCGGGACCGGCTCAAGGCTTCCCTCGTCGATTGAGCCGGGGCAGGCCCGGCCGCGCGCCAGAGGAACGGGCACGTGCGCACCGAGGCCTCGAGACCTGCCGACAAATCCCTTTACTTTCAGACCTCGCCGATCTACACTCACCCGAGGGAACTCAACCGCGGCCCCCGAGTTTTCAGCATGCAAGACCCACGGCTCCTCAAACGACGGCTCGTCCAGGTCTGCCACCTGCTCGCAGAAAAAGACTACGTCTCGGGCACGGACGGCAACGTGTCCTGTCGACTTCCTGGTGGACGGTTTCTCACCACGCCCACCATGGTGCACAAGGCGTTCGTGACCGAGGAGGACCTCCTGGTGGTGGACGCCACTGGACGAAAGCTCGAAGGCCCCGAGGACCGCCAGCCAACCTCCGAGATCTTCATGCACCTCGCCGTGTACGCGAACCGGCCGGACGTGCATGCGGTGGTTCACGCGCATCCCCCCACGGCCGTGGCGTTCACCATTGCCGGCGAATCCCTGGCCCGGTGCGTGCTCCCGGAGGTGGTATTGACCCTTGGGCAGATTCCCACGGCCCCCTACCAGACCGCAGGGAGCCGCGATCTCGCCCAGGTCGTCGGCGATCTGATGGTCACCTACGACGCCGTGCTGCTCGAGAGGCACGGGGCGATCTGTGCGGGCCGGGACCTGGTGGACGCTTTTGGGAAAATGGAGAAGGTGGAGCACACAGCCATGATCACGCACCGAGCCCGTACCCTGGGCCAGGTCCGGGAACTCGACTGTGCCGAGGTCGAGCGGCTCCGCCAACTGGGGGCGAAGTACGGAGCCCGGGGGGCGCCCACACCGTCGTGCGACGGTTGCGACGGTTGCCCGACCGGGATTCCCTGGCAGGACCGGCCCGATTTCGAAGTCGTTCGGGCCACCCTCTCCGCCCCGGAGACTCGAGGTTCTGCCTTGGCATCGGTGGATCGCTTTTCGACCAACACCACCGGGGGCCTGGAGCAAATCGTCACCGAGGAGATCTTGCGCGCCTTGAGTGGTCGTCTGTCGTCACACTAGCTCTGAGGATACCCATGCAGATCATGTCCTGGGGTCGAACCGATGTCGGGCGCACGCGCCAGAACAACGAGGATTCATATCTTCGTGACCCCGATCTCGGGTTGTATATCGTCGCCGATGGCATGGGAGGCCATGCGGCGGGAGAAGTGGCCTCTCAGACCGCAGTCGACGTGGTTCACCGCGTGCTGCTCGAGCACCGAGACCTGATCGAAAGCCTGGACCCGAACAGTCCTGCCGAGGAGTGGAACAAGCTCATCGCCGTGGTGGAGGGCGCGTATCAGAAAGCGTCCGAAACCGTGGCCCGCATGGCCGCCGAGGACCCGGAAAAGGCCGGCATGGGCACCACCCTCACCATGCTCCTGACCGTGGGCACCAAGGGATTGATGGCCCACGTCGGAGATTCTCGTATCTACCTCGAGCGGGACAACAAGCTCTACCAGCTCACCGAGGATCATTCCTACGTGGGGGAGATGGTGCGCAAGGGACGGATGACCCCTGCGGAGGGACGGATGAGTCCGTTCGCCAACCTGCTCACCCGGGCCGTGGGGCTTCAATCCAATGTCCACGTGGACACCCTTCTGTTCGACATCCTGCCGGGAGACACCTACCTCCTCAGCACGGATGGGCTGCACGACGCTTTCGAGGACCCCGAGGCCATGCTTCCCATTCTGGCTCGAGAAGACGGGGCCGAGTTGTTGCGGGAGATGATCGATCTGGCCAACGAGCGGTATGGCAAGGACAACATTTCCGCCATCGTGATTCGGGTTCGGGGGGAAGCTGGGGAGCAAGACGAGACTTCCCTTCAATTCCAGGCGCTTCAGCAGACCTACCTCTTCCGCTATGTCACTTACGAGGAGATGCTCCGGGTGGTGGGGGCCGTGGAGTTCTATGACGGCAAGCCGGGCGAGGTTCTGTTCCGGGAGGGGGACGAGGGGGACAAGCTGATGATCCTGCTGTCCGGCACCGTGATCATCTCCAAGGATGGACGACCACTGCGCGAACTGGGGCCTGGTGGGCACTTTGGCGAAATGGCCATCGTGGACCGGGCGCCGCGTTCCGCTTCGGCCACCGTCGGCGAGGCGTGCCGTCTCATGTCCCTCTCCCAGGCCGGCCTCTACGCGATCATCCGGAACGAGCCTCGCATCGCTGTCAAGATGTTGTGGGGTCTGTGCGAGGTCCTCTCGGCCAGATTGCGGGAGAACAGCGAGCACCTCACTCGAGTCCTCGATCAACTCGACGACGCCTTGCGCCAGAACTTCGAGTACCGTGGCGATGAGGTGCTGGAGTAGCGCGACGCTGGTCCGTTTCCGGGGCTGAAGCCGAATCGTTTCAGCGTTTCCTCTCCGCCCATGCCAGAAACACGTCGGGGGCCGGGACCACGTCTGCCAGGTCCGGGCGCTGGTCGCGAAGGGCCGCCACAGTGGCGCCGATTCCGGGGACCTCGAGTCCGGGTGCCAGCTCGGCCAGGGGCACGAGCACGAAGGCGCGGTGCGCCAGTTCCGGGTGAGGAATCCGGAGTCCGGGTTCATCCACTTCTGCGTTCCCGTACAGCAGAATATCGAGATCGATGGTTCGCGGACCCCAACGTACGGTTCGCACCCGCCCGGCCGTGCGCTCGTGGGACAGGAGGCGTTCCAGCAGGTCCCTGGGCGAAAGGGCGGTCAGCAGTTCAGCCACAGCGTTCAGAAACGCACCCTGGGCTACCGGTCCCACCGGCCGGGTCTCGTAAACCCGGGAAAGCCGTTGCAGGTGAATCCCCGGGGCTCGAGACAGGAAATGTACTGCGGCCTGAAGGTGGAGGTCCCGCCTGCCCAGGTTGCTTCCCAACCCCACGAAAACGCGCGTCCATCCGGTCGACGAATGGGGGCCGCCCCTCTCCCTGATCCTCCCGTCCGAGATCATGCCGTGATCGCCCCGGGGTTGCGCCCACTCACCACCGGGTTCTCCAGCGCGCCCACGCCCTCCACTTCCACGCTCACCGCCTGACCCGGCGCCAGCGGTCCCACACCGGGCGGCGTGCCGGTTGCCACAACATCTCCGGGCACCAGGGTCATGATGTGTGAAATGTAGGATACAAGTGCGCACACATCGAAGATCATGTCCTCGGTCGAGCCGCTTTGTCGCACCGTCCCATCCACCCGGGTTTCGATCCGGCGAGGCCGTCGAATGTCGTCGACGAGGAGGGTGGGACCCAGTGGGCAAAAGGTGTCGAACCCCTTGGCACGGGCAAAGGTTCGGTCTTTTTTTTGCAAATCCCGTGCCGTGACGTCGTCCAGGCAAGTGATGCCCAGCACGTGGTCGGGCACTTCGTCCGGGGCGACTTGCCGGGTCTTGCGACGAATCACGAGAGCCAACTCGCCCTCGAAGTCCACGCGCCCCACGCCCGGGGGGAGCACGATGGGATCGCCCGGACCGACCACCGCGGACGGCGGTTTCAGAAAGAGCAAAGGCTCGGCAGGCACCGCGTTCCCGAGTTCGGCCGCATGGGCAGCGTAGTTGCGTCCCACGCACACGATCTTGGGGGGCATCACCGGAGCAAGGAGCGTCACATCTGGCAGTCCCGCCACCGGCGGCCCCACCTCGAAGTGCTCGTACAGATTGCCGCGGAACTCGAGGACCGTGTCGCCCTCCAGGAAACCGTACCGGATGGTCTGGTCGCCCTGCGCACGCCGGTAGCGAATGATCCGCATGAAGGTGCTCCCCTGCCCTGCACCTGCCCGGCCTATTCCAGGTCGAGCACGTGTGCCATCGAATAGCGGCCCGGCGGTCGGTGCACGAGCCATTGTGCCGCTCGGACAGCCCCCCGGGCAAAAGCGGTTCGGTCCACGACCCGGTGGGCGATTTCGACCCGTTCCCCGGCCCCGAAGAAATAGACCGTATGCTCTCCCACCACATCTCCCCCCCGCAGCACCCCGACCCCCACCTCGTCCATCCCGCCCCGGGCCCCGATGGTACCGCGGGGACGCAGGGTTACGTGAGGGTCGTCCACCCCTCGAGCCTGACTGGCCACCTGGGCCAGGTGAAGGGCGGTTCCGCTCGGCGCATCCTGCTTGTGTCGGTGGTGGAGTTCGAGGATTTCCAGGTCGAACCCCTGACCCAGACGACGTGCAGCCTGACGGGCGAGTGCGGCCAGGAGATTGGCGCCGAGGCTCATGTTGGGCGCCCAAAGCACGGGGACCTCTCGAGCCAGGGAGTCCAATCCCGCCACATGGTCTTGCTCGAGCCCCGTGATTCCCGACACCAGGGGAATCCGCTTTTCCCGGAGGAGAGGGAGGAAGGAGAGAAGGCCTTGGGGGGAGGAGAAGTCGATCACCACCTGGGCGTCCTGGAATGCACGCGCGGGGTCCCCGGTCGCGGACACCCCGGTCGTTTCCCTTCCCAGGAGTGGTCCCACGTCCAGGCCCACCCAGGACTCCTCGGGAAGCGTCAACGCGCCAGTCAAGGTCACGCCCGGCGTATCCAACAAGGTCTCGAGTACCTTGCGGCCCATGCGTCCTGCGGCACCGGCCACGGCCACCCGTGTCTTCTCTTCCTGCACGGTCATGACCTGTTCCCCCTCAGTCCGAAGGTTGCGAGGATCTCGAGCATTGTTGCGCGATGTGGGGGGGAGAGGGGGTGGAGGGGAGGACGGAATTCCTCGAGCATGAATCCGGCCATGGCCAGAGCAGATTTCACGGGAATCGGGTTTGTTTCCACGAACAGGGCCTGGATCAAGGGATAGAGCCGAAGGTGGACCGAACGGGCATGTTCCAGGGCGCCCACGTCGGCGGCATCCACCAGTTCCCGCATGAGGTCGGGCACCAGATTGGATACCACGGATATCACGCCGGCCCCTCCCTGGGCGACGAAAGGCAGTGCAGTGAAGTCGTCCCCGGAATACAGGGCGATCGCATCGGTCCGCAGCCGAATCTCCGTGGCCACCTTCATGTCCCCGCTCGCTTCCTTGATGGCCGCGATGTTGGGGATCTCGGCCAAGCGCGCCACCGTATCGGGATGGAGCGACACCCCGGTCCGTCCGGGCACATTGTAGAGACAAACATCCACGGAGACCGCTTCGGCAACCTCTCGAAAGTGGCGATACAGCCCCTCCTGGGTCGGCTTGTTGTAGTAAGGCGTCACCACCAGGACGCCCTGAACCCCCAACCGTTCCGCTCGACGCGCATTTGCCACCGTGGCACGGGTGCTGTTGGAACCGACCCCGGCCACCACTGCGGCCCGACCTCGAGCACGGTCCACGCAGCGGCCCACGACCGCCTCCCACTCACTCGTGGTCAACGTCGCAGCTTCCCCGGTGGTTCCGCACGGGACCAGCCCCGACACGCCTGCCTCCAACTGACGTTCGACCAGCCGGTCGAACGCTTCCTCGTCGAACCGGTCCTCCCGCAGCGGGGTGACCAGCGCTGTCATCAGACCTTTCCAGTGCATGGTGACGATCCTGTGATGGCTTTTGAAGGAATCAGAACTCCACGACAGCGAGAAGTTGTCCGCCGAATGCGAACTCGTCATTGGAGCCGAACACTTCACCCGGGAAGAAGAGCGCCGTGGTTGCACTCAAGGTGAACCGATCGAAGAGCTGGCTGGCCAGCTCGAGGTCGAACTCGTACCCGTAGTTCTTGGAGCCGTTGAAAGCGTCGGTCACGGTCAGGGCCCAGGCGCCCACCCCGCTGACGCGGGCCGTGAAGTTGGGCAAGATGTTGAAGCGAAGGGAGGGGGCCACGTAGAATGCATTGGAGATCCGGTCACCCACGATGGCGCCCTCGTAGATGTCGGACGGTGACTCGTCGGAAGCCAGACTTGCGCGAGCCGGCATGGGAACGCGGAACAGGAGGAGGCCCACGTAGTAGTTGCGGTCGAATTCGAATGTCTTGAGCTTGCCGTCCTGGTCGTCGAACGCAGGGTCTTCGTCCCCCGAAGCCAGCCCCGTTTCCACCCCTGCGCGCCAGGTACGCGAACTCCAGTTGACCCGCGCCATGCCTCCGAAGGCGCTGATCACCACGTTCTCCCGGACTCGAGGATCCACGCCATCCTGCTCGGACTCGAACACCATCCGGCTACCGTCCCCGCCGCCGTAACGGTAGATGGCCTCGAGTTCCAGTTCGACCGACCCGAGCACCGACTTGCCCCAGAGGTCGAACGTCCAGGTCTTCATGTCGTTCCGGTACGTGTCGTCCGCCTCCGGGTCGCCCTCCTCGATCCACGAACGGTCGTCCTGGTAGTAGGTGTAGAACGAGCCGGAGAGCAACTCGCTTCGATAGGCGACTGCGGCGGCGGCTGCCTGGGCGTCGTAGGGCCGATCCACGTCGCCCTCGTACACCATATCGTAACCGACCAGGAAAAACACGCTTCCGAGCCGAGTGAGGAACTGGAGCCGGTCAGCGGTGTCCCCGGGATGGTCGGCGTCCAGACCGTTTCCATCGCTGAAGAAGATCCCGGACCCCACCTGCATCCCGGTCCGGCCAAACTTGAATCGGCCGAAGGGGGTGTAGACCTCCGCCCACAGTCTCCGTGCCACCACCATGGGCACATCGGAAGGGATCCCAAAGGACTGACTTTGCCCGATTGGATCGTAGTACCCGCTGAGCCCGGGAATCCGCTCGGGGTCCGTCCCCCACATCAGGTCCGGAAGAAAGTCGAATTGCGAAAACACGGACAGGTACTGGTTCACCCGAAGCTCAGGCTCGATCCGCAACCGCTGCTCGAAATAGGTGCTGGTCCCATCATCGCCCACCTGAAGCGGATCGCTGGCATCCGACAGCTCCACCCCACGCTTCAGGAAGAGATTGTCGTAGATGCGGGCTCGAAGGCGGAAGTACCCGTCGAGATAGACTTCGGTGGCGGCCTGGGAGGGGGGTGCGAATCCAGCCATCAGGGAGACGGCAACCAATATGAAACACCAACGCCCTCGATCCATTACATCCTCCGTCGCAGAAATCCCTGGTTTTCCATGGGACTGCTGCCAAAGTAAGGGCTGCGCATTCCTAGCACGCGGGCATGCCGGTGTCAAGGAGTTTGGGGCCAGCGCGCACTCGCTCCACCGGTAGCAGGACCGCGCCCGCGGATTCGCATGCATGACCTACCAGCCGGATGGCCCGTCCAGGCGAACCAACCCCGCCTCCCGCGCCGCACGAACCGCTTCACGATACACCTCGAGGGAGACGCGACGCGCGATCGGAGCCCAGGTATGGGCCTGCCAGCAAGGTCGATACTGTGCCATCACGTTCACGTAGGTGTTCGCGGAAATCTCGCTCGACACGAACTGCATGATCTGCGCCGTACCGGCCACGTCGCCGGGCATGACCAGGTGCCGCACCAGGAGGCCCCGCACGGCCAGGCCCTGCGCGTCCATCTCCAGATCTCCCACCTGCCGGTGCATCGCTCGCAATGCCGTTCGCGCCACTTCGGGATAGTCGGGGGCTCCACAGGTGACCCGCGCGGGCTCCTCGTTCCAAAACTTGAAGTCCGGCATGTAGATGTCCACAACCCCGTCGAGCAGGTCCAGGGCAGCCGGACTGTCATACCCACTCGAGTTGTACACCAACGGGACACGCAAGCCGGCCTCGATCGCGTGGGACAACGCGGCCAGGATCTGAGGAACGACATGGGACGGGGTTACCAGGTTGATGTTGTGACAACCCAGCCGCTGCAACTCGAGCATCATCGTGGCCAGTTCCAGGTCGGAGACCTCACGGCCCTCCCCGCCGTGGCTGATGTCGTAGTTCTGGCAGAAACTGCAAAGCAAGTTGCAATTCGAGAAAAAGATGGTCCCCGACCCTCCCCGACCCACCAGCGGCGCCTCCTCGCCAAAATGGGGCCCCAGGCTGGCAACGCGCGCCCACCTCCCGGTCCGGCACGTTCCCGTCTCCCCCTCCAGGCGGTTCACCTCGCAGCTACGCGGACACAGGGTACAATGCCGCAACCGTTCCAGCGCTTCCGAAATCCGCGCCGCCAGAATCCCGGAACGATGTGACTCCAGGTAGCAAGGTTCCCTCGACGACACAGGCACCACCTCCCTTCCCTGCTCGGCTCCCCAGCAGCCGGTGGCCTACCTCACGGATCGTACCAGATCACCGGCAAGGTTGTGAATCCACGGTTGCACTCCCCGGAACGCCATTGGCATAATGATGCCTCGCGTCGGCCCCCCGGACCGGCAGCCCAATGGTACCCAACAGATTCCACCACCGCAGGACGCGGCCCCCTTCCCCGTGCCATGTCCGGGAGCCCCCGGGCCGTGCTGCGGTATCCGAACGGGAGCCAACACAAGCCATGCGAGCAAAAGCCTACACGGAACAAAACAGCCTGGCGGCCCGCACTGACGACTGGTTGACCCACATCCGGCGTACGGTCGCGCCTCGCCCGCACCTGAAACCGCGCATTCCAGACTGCGCACTCCTCATCGTGGACATGCTCCACTACTTCGGTTCGCCGGATGGGCGTTCCTACCTCCCTGCATCGTCTGCAATTGTGCCCAACATTCAGGCACTCCTGGAAGCGTGGCGCGCCCGGAACGGACTGGTCGTGTTCACGCGACACTGCCATCAGGGTCCGCAAGACCTGGGCATGCTGGGCAAGTTCTTCTCCGACTACATCCGGTGTGGAAAACTCGAGTCCGAGATCCTGGAGGCCCTGGCGCCACGACCGTCGGAACGGGTGTTCCGCAAGACCACCTACGACGCTTTCCTCGGAACAGGCCTCGAGTCCTACCTGTTCGACCAGGGCGTGTCCCAGGTACTGGTCACCGGCGTGCTGACCCACATGTGCTGCGAGACCAGTGCCCGTTCCGCGTTCTGTCGGGGTTTCGAGGTGTTCGTGGCAGCAGACGGTACCGCTTCCAGCCGGGAAAGCTTGCATGTGGGTTCCCTGATGGCCATGGCTGACTCGGTGGCGGTGGTGTTCAAGACGCAAGAAATTCTCGAGCTGGTTGACAGTCACAACGCCCACGTGCTCGAGGAACGCTGACGGTGTGGCCGTCGGAGCAGAACGGGGGCGTTTCCGGTCTCGAGTTCCGGGCGGCCCAGGTGGGTTGACGAGGGGGAGTCGGTGAAAGGCCATGAAGCGCCGGTGATCATCGTTGGAGCGGGGCCTGGGGGGTGTGCTGCGGCCATCCAATGTGCGCGCCTGGGGGTGCGTGCTCGTCTCCTGGACAGGACGGGACGTGCAGGGGGCCTGATTGCCAACGCCTGGTGTGTGGAGAACTATCTTGGACTTCCTCCCCGCTCGGGAAGGTCCTTTGTGGAGCAAATTTCAGAGCACCTGGCCCGTTTCGGCGTGGAGGTCGAGCGGGTCGAGGTGCACCACGTCCGGCTCGGGGCCCGGACAGAGAGGAGACGAGAGTGGGGGGGCGTCCCTCTTTTTGCGGTGGAAACGGACGACGGCTTGCTGTGGGCTCGAGCGGTGATCATTGCGGTGGGTACGGCTCCGGTGCATCATCCGGTCCTGGGAGGCGAAAAGGTGGGAGGCGCAGCGCCCGTGCCCTCAACCGCCTGTGGTCCGGTGCCGGTGCATCACGGTGTCGTCTCCTTGTTGTCACCGGATCAGCCTGTACCCGGGCAGGTAGTGGTCGTGGGCGGGGGCGAAGCCGCGCTGGACCATGCCCTGGCCCTGGCCAAGGCGGGGGTCCACGTCACCGTACTTGTGCGCTCGGACGGGCTCAAGGCACGAGGTCGTCTGGTTCGACTCGCCCGTTCGTCCTCGAGGATTGATATCCGAACCCGTACCCGGGTCGTGGGAGGTCGCCTCGTGTCTCTCAACCCTGGTGCGCCTCACATCCAACTGGACCTCGAGACACCCGATGGGGTACAACCGTGGAGGTGCGATGCGGTGGTCGTGGCCATCGGCCGCCGCGCCTGTATCCGTGGGGTGCTGTCCTCTGAATTGCACGCCGGCTGGATTCCCGGTACGATACGCTTTCAGCAACCCGGCCTGTTCGTGGTCGGAGACGCACGCAGAGGAACCCTCGGCCAGGCATCCATGGCCACCGGAGACGGCCTCGAGGCCGCCATGGCTGCTGTCAAGTTCCTGTGCGGAGGAGAGATCCGTGAGACTGCTCTACACGACGGGTGACGACGTGCTCGCCCGCGTTTTCGTTCTTGAAACTTCGGACGGCGCCCGCATCGAGTGCGTGGAATCGGTGCAGCCGCCGCTCCCACGGGAGCGCAAATGGGTTCTGATCGTGTCCACGCTCAAGGGGTGTCCGGTGGGATGCCCCATGTGCGACGCCGGTGGAGCCTATGCAGGCCGACTGTCCGAGGAAGAGATTCTGGCACAAATCGACTTCATGGTGCGTCGACGCTACCCGTCACGCGATATCCCGGCCGCGATGTGGAAAATCCAGTTCGCGCGCATGGGCGACCCCGCATTCAACGACGCCGTGCTCCACGTGCTCGAGCGTCTACCGGAACGCTACCCGGGGAGTTGCGTTTTCCCCAGCATTTCTACAGTCGCGCCAGCAAACCGGGGTGCCTTTCTGGAAACGCTCCTCGAGATCAAGAACCGACGATACCCCGGTGGTCGATTCCAGATGCAGTTCTCCATCCACTCCACCGACGAGTCGGCTCGACAGTGGCTCATCCCGACTCGAACCTGGTCTCTCGAGCAGATCGCCGAATTCGGAGATCGATTCCATGCGCCGGGCGACCGGAAGATCACGCTCAACTTCGCCCCACCTCGAGGCGTTCCCATCGACCCGGAGGTGCTCGCTCGAACCTTTTCTCCGGAACGATTCCTCGTCAAGCTCACGCCCGTCAACCCCACTCATTCCGCGGCTCGAGCCGGCATGGAAAGCCTGGTAGATCCGGCCGACCCCGTAGCGAACACGCGCATCGTGGAACAGTTTCGCGCCGCAGGATTCGATACAATCCTCAGCATCGGGGAGCTTCGAGAGAACGACATCGGATCAAACTGTGGCATGTATGTCGCGGATTCCATCACCTACTCGAGGTTGCAATCGACACCGTCTTCGGCAGAACGTTTGGGAACCCGGCAGCCTGCCATGACACCTTCCTGATGTTGACCGGCTGCCGAAACCCGGCTTCTCTCCG
>Ga0256914_1003898_pt1 | contig 11524 bp, 10 predicted proteins | sample HulkmetaG_FD_191571 | JGI IMG/M metagenome (GOLD analysis project Ga0256914, IMG submission 191571) | Hydrothermal chimney microbial communities from Main Endeavour vent field at the Juan de Fuca Ridge, Pacific Ocean - Hulk | ecosystem: Environmental > Aquatic > Marine > Hydrothermal vents ...
ATTATAAACGCCACGTTTCCCCCCTTCTCCTCAACCCAGCCCGTGGACATCGTAGTGGATCCAGTCTCCTACGGAGGATACGTTCTGGCGAAAAACGTCACCGTTGAGTTCGAGACCTCGTGTCCCGAATACTGGAGGAACATCGCCCCGGTGCTGAGGGACATGGGATACGACGTAACCGTAACCGGTAACGATGTTTCGGTGTCGTACGGGAACGTTACGAGGCTTTACCTGTCGTACACTCTGCTGTTCAAGGGCACGTCGGTTTCCGCACTCCAATACCGAAACCTCTACGAACCCAAGCCGAGTTTCGTCATCCCGACCGCCCCTACGACGAGCTATAACGTGACCGTGGACGAGTCGATAAAGCTCGGGGTGGAGGTTTTAGACGAGTACAACAACCCCGTGAGGGGATATCCGGTCAACGTATCTCTGACGGGAGTGGGGAAGGTTACTCCGGGCGTAGCTTACACGGACTCGAACGGGGTGGCGGAGGTCGTTTTCAGTTCGAACACGACGGGAAAGGCGCTCGTAACTTTCGAAACGCCCGTTGGTAACGTAACGTACAAGATCGACGTTCTTAGTTCCGGCGTGACGATCCAATTCCCGTACGGCATAACCTACGATGCCAACACGCCCGGAGCCATCTACGTGTTCGGGAATTACGTTTCGTCTCTGCCCTCCACGAACACCACACCGGCCACGCCGATAACCGATACGAGCGCCATAACCAAGGACGACGGGGTGTATCTCGTGAGCGTCGCCCCACTCGACTATCACGCCGCTCAGAGATTCGAAATCTACGGTCTCAACACGAGCAACGTGATGGAAACGTACGTTTACTGGAACGGATATGGAGTAGGATACAATTATACTTGGTGGGGGATGGGATGGTTGACTTACGATAACGGATCCACCCTGTACCTCTGGAACTTCACGGCCGGGAGGTACGACGAAATGGTGAGTACCGAATACGGAGGAGAGATATGGCTGAGCGTCGGTCTCAACGCATCTCAGATGAAGAACTACATAAAGAACGGAAAGATGATCGTGCTCGTAATGCAGAACGGTATAACGGCCAGAAGGGGATGGTGGAGCGTCGTGACGTACAACTCAACCCTCGCGACGGATTACATCGGGGTCTTCCAGATCTACCGCTGACCCCTCCACTTCAGGTAGTTGCAGTAGGGGCATCCGAGGTTCCAGACGCCATCTTTGGTTCTTATCCTTATCTTTTTCAGCCCGTGCGTCTCGCAAACTTCGGACGTTATGTACAGCCTTCCCTTCTGCGGTAGGGGTAGGGAGAAATCGCACTTAGTGCATCCCACGAACCTCTTCCTAAACCTCTTCACCACGAGCACCGCACCGCATTTCGGGCACTTCCCCAACGCGTTCTTCTCGACCTCCCTCTTCCTATCCTCCTCGATGCCCTCCCTCAAGCACCTTCCAAGTTCCTCCGCGTCGACGCTGTCGAGCACCCCCTTGAGAAACCTCACGCTCTCCAAGAGCACGCTCCTATCATCAAGCTTGCCCTCCGCGATGGCGTCCATGTACCTCTCGAGCTTGGCGGTCATATCCGGGAGGGTTATTATTTCCGCGTTCCTCTTCAAAGCGTCCACGACCGCGAAAGCTGTGTTTGTGGGTTTTAAGGGATTTCCGTAAACGTAACCCCTGCTGTAGAGCTTCTTTATTATCTCGTGCCTCGTCGACTTCGTTCCCAGTCCGAGCTTTTCCATCAGCTTTATCAACCTCCCGGTGGTGTATCTCTGAGGGGGCTTGGTCTTCTTCTCCGCCATCCTCTTTCCCTCCACCCTCACGACCTCGCCCTCCTCGAACTTCGGAATCAGATCCTCTTCAGCGCTGACGTAGACGTATATCGATCTCCAACCTCTCTCCACCAACTCCTTCCCGGACGCCTTGAACTTCATCCCGTTCACGTCCAATTCTACCCTTCTGATCTTCCAAACCGCTTTTGGGGCCAAGCTCGCCAAGAACCTTCTCACCACGAGTTCGTATACGATCCATTCGTCCTTGCTGAGATCCCTCCTACTCGCTACTGCCGTCGGGTGGATTGGAGGATGATCCTTAGTCTCCCTCCTCCCCCTCGATGGAACCATGTCCCCGGAAAGAACGATCCTCGCCTCCTCGTCGAACTCGGTTCCCAAAAACATCTCCACGAGCCTCTTGAGGTTTATGGTGCTCGGATAGACGGTGTTGTCCGTTCTCGGGTAGGAGATGTATCCGCTCATGTAAAGCTCCTCCGCTATCCTCATAGCCTTGTCCGGATCCATGAACCTCGAAGCCTCCTTCAGGAACTCAGTAGTGTTGAACGGAACGGGCTTTCCCTCCTCCACGACCTTCTCCTCGAACTTTACGACTCTTGCAAATTCACCTATCGACTCCAAGATCTTCCGGGCTTCTTCCTTGTTCTCAAGCTTCCTTTCGAACTTGGCCTCGATCCCCTTAACCTTCACGTAAACCTCCCAGAACTTCTTCGACCTGAACTCCCTTATCTGCCTCTCCCTGTCCACGACTATCCTCAAAGTCGGAGATTGCACCCTCCCAGCGCTCAGAAAGTCTTTTCCCAACTTTCCCGCGGAGAGCGAAAGCAGCCTCGTCAAAACGGCACCCCAGAGAAGATCGACTTTCTGCCTCACCTCGGCCGCTTTGGCGAGGTTGTAATCGACGTCGGTTGGATTCCTGAACGCCGCCCTTATATCTGAAGGAGTTACTGCGCTGAACCTGACCCTGTCTACCTTAACGTTCGGATTGACGCTCTTGACTATCTTCACGGCCTCCACACCTATCAGTTCACCTTCCCTATCGTAGTCCGTTGCTACGGTTAACCTCTCGGCCTTCCTCCCGAGCTCCGCTAATAACCTCGCGACATCCTTCTCCTTAACCCTCCAGACGAACTTCGCCCTGAGCAAGGCCTTCAGGGGGGTTCTGCGCCAGTCGTTGTACTCTTCGGGAAAATCGACCTCGACTATGTGCCCCTTTAAACCCAAAACGAACGCGTTTTGGGAGGGAGAAAAGTAGTAGTTCACTCCGAACTTCTTAAGCCTCTTAAAATCCTTAAAGAGAATTTGGGCTATTCTCCTCGCGGTCTTGTCCTTCTCCGCGACTATTAACCACATGTCATGTCTGCTCTATCAGAACGGCGTTTATGACCCCCTCCTGACTCGGTCTGTTCGTAACCCTCGCGAGCCCCAAGGAGGTCTCTATTATCGCTCCCTTCGTTATGACGTTCCTCCTCGCGTAGTGCACGTGGGCGGGATTCTCGACGACCCTCTTTATCTCCACCCTAACGACCTTACCCTCCTTTGGAACGTAAACGTTAGCGTACTGGTCTCTGAACAGCTTTATCTTGTAACCTCCTCCCCTGACCCTGACCTTCTTTATCTTCCTCTCCCCTATCAGAGTTTCCACCTGCGGCCTACCCATCTCGTACTTCCTCTTCTTCCTGTGAGGTCTGTAAAGACCGCCGGTGGGCTTTCTCCTGCTCCTTCCCTGCCAGATCATGATATCGAGCTTCGCGATCCGCTATTTAAAGGTAACTCCTGATCTTCCTCACGAGCTCCCTGTACGGGATCTTCCCCCTCCTTATCATGACGACGTCGAGCGCACCCTTAGGCTTGCTCAAAGCCAAGTCCTCCCTCACTACGAGCACGAGCGGTATTCCAGCCTGCGCGATCTTTTCGAGCTTTTTCCTCACGTAATCTTCCGTCCAGAACCCCGCTATCTCCACGTAAACTTCCTTATCCCCCTTTCTGAGAAGGAAATCCGGAATGTAGGCGTACCTTCCGGCCTTCACGACTCCCGGCTCCCTAACGACTTCGCAATCGAGAAGAAATCTTATCCTCCTCGCAAACTCCTCCTCGAGCGAGGAATCGTATTCAACCTTTTCCTCATATTCGACGGGGAACAGATGCCTGAGCTTGCTCGAAACCTCCAAGAAGTATATCCTACGCTCGTGCTCTTCCAATATCTCCGCCCTTATCCACCAATCCTTAGCCCTCATTATTTCGGGAACGAGCTTCGCCATCGACGTCCCGTACTTCCTCGTCATCTTGAGGATCGAAGCTGCTCCGGTTATTCCGACCGTCAACCTTCCGTTCTCTTCGTAAAGTTCGTACATAAGCCCGAGCCACTTCACCTTTCTGAACACGTTCTTGTGGTTCGTGGAAACGAAGAAGGTCATCCTTAAAGCGTTGAACAGAGCAGTTTGAAGGAGCGAGAGGTTGTAGACCTTCACGAGTTCCTCAGGTGTAATTTCGGGCACGCTCCTCAAAACCTTCTCCTCCTCTAAGTCGCAGAACATCGCCCTCTCGATCTCATCCGCATCTACGCCGAAGAACTCGGCGCACTCCTCGATTACCCTCCTTCTCTCCTCAAGCGTCGTGACGAAACCCTTCGAGAAAAGAAACCTCCTGACCTCCGCGGGATTCAAATCGCTAACGCTATCGAACTCGCATCCCCTCTCTATTATCTTTGAAAACGCCCTGACCTTCCTGTAATTCCTCGCGTTTTCCAATCTCTTCAGAGCTTCCCTAACGGATCCGAGCTTCCTCCCTATCCCCCTCCTGTATATTCCTATAACCTTCCTCGCCAAATCCACCTCTTCCCTACCCGCGAACCTCGGAACCACCGTTCCCCCTCTCCTCTTCAACTCCAGCAACTCCTTCGGTAACACTCCACCCCTTCGCCCGAGATTAAAAAATCGTTTACCCTAAGCGAATTTTTGAATCAAAAATTTTACGATTTTATAAAAATAGTAAGGGTTATTTGCTCCCCCGTCCAAGCTTCACGTGTTCGCGAGGCTAAGATATGAGAGGGGAACTGTAAGGATCGAAGGTAACATTCACGTCCCCCACGCAGTGTGGGATTCGAGGAGCGGATGTTACAGAGCTTTGGCCTACAAGTACAGGGACATAGTCGAGTATCTGGAGCGCTCGGGGATAGATTTCGAGGACGAAGTCAAGAGCAACGTCATTCCTTGCCCAGTTTTCGACGCGAAGATAGAACTTAGAGATTATCAGAGGATGGCGGTGGAGAGGTGGATGGCGAGTAAGCGGGGCGTCGTCGTTCTGCCGACCGGTTCGGGGAAGACTCACGTGGCTTTGGAGATCATAAGAAGGTTAAGCGTTGCGACGCTCGTGGTAGTTCCAACCTTAGCCCTGCTCGATCAGTGGAAGGAGAGGCTTTCGATTTTCGGAGAGGTGGGGGAGTTTTCTGGAAGGAAAAAGGAGTTAAAGCCCGTAACGGTAACCACGTACGACTCCGCTTACATAAACGCCGAATCGCTCGGGGACAAGTTCATGCTCTTGGTGTTCGACGAGGTGCATCATCTGCCGGCGGAGAGCTACAGACAGATCGCCGAAATGAGCATAGCCCCGTACAGACTCGGACTGACTGCCATACCGGAGAGGGAGGACGGGCTTCATACCCTCCTTCCCGAGCTCGTCGGGGGAATAGTCTTCGAGATGTCGCCCAAGGATCTTGCTGGAAGGTATCTTGCCGAATACGAGGTCAGGAGGATATACGTTCCGCTCGAAGAGGAGGAGAAGAGGAGGTACGAGGAGAGGGCGAGGGTTTTCAGGGATTACATCGTTTCGAGGGGAATAAGGCTCGAGAGGTTGGAGGATTTCAGGAAGGTCGTTATGATGACGGGGGTAGAGGAGAGGGCTTACGAGGCTCTGAGGGCTTGGGACGAGGCGAAGAGAATTGCGTTCAACTCCAAAAACAAGCTCAGAAAGTTGAAGGAACTGCTCGAAAAACATAGAGGGGATAAGATCATCATCTTCACCCGCCACAACGAGCTCGTTTACAGGATATCGAGGACGTTTCTGATCCCCGCCATAACCCACAGGACTGCGAAGGAGGAGAGGGAGGAGATATTGAGAAAGTTTAGAGAGGGAAGCTATAGGGCGATAGTTACGAGTCAGGTGCTGGATGAGGGGATCGACGTGCCGGATGCTAACGTGGGTATAATCGTGAGCGGAACCGGATCTTCGAGGGAGTTCGTTCAGAGGCTCGGAAGGTTGCTTAGGCCTAAGGACGGGAAGGCGATTCTGTACGAGCTCGTATCCAAAGAGACGGGGGAGGTAAAGGTTTCGAGGAGGAGGAAGAGGGCTCTCAGGTCACAACTCTGAAGGGAACGGGGGTAAAGCACAACGCCGCCACGACGAAAGTTAAAATTCCTAACGCCATTCTTTTGGCGTCGAGAGGAGTTTCGTCGTCTATCGGATCCGGGTGGGGCATCATCGCGAAGAATATCGTTATCAATCCCCAGAACATCCATATCGAATCCGGGACGTCGTACAAGTAACTTACGAGCATTCCAACCGCTATGAGCGCGGGAGGTATCATCTTAGAAACGAAGTCGGCCTTTTTGCCTATCATCGCCCTCAGAACATGCCCTCCGTCGAGTTGACCTACGGGGATTAGGTTAAGGAATGTGACGAACAGCCCGACCCATCCGGCGAAAGCTATGGGGCCTATAAGCTTCTCGTTGTAGTTCATAAGCTTTGCTACTGCGTCGAATAGCGGAGGGGTACCCAAGACTATCACCGGCCCGCTCAACCTGCCCGGCAGCATCGGAACCTTAAAGCCTATCGCAATGGCGATTACGGAAGCCAAGACTCCGACTAGCGGCCCCGAAACTCCAACGTCGAACAAAGCGCGTCTGTTGGGTATCGGGCCCTTATGCTTTATTATCGCTCCCAGAGTTCCTATGATGGTGGGAAACGGTATGAAATACGGGAGGGACGTTCTCATCCTCCACCTTCTGGCGGCGAAGTAGTGCCCCATCTCGTGACTTCCGAGGACGAACATAACGGCCATCGAAAACGTCAGCCCCCTCAGAAGAGATCCGAACATCACGGATCCCATTAAGGTGGTAGAGCAAACTGTCGCTACGAAGAGGGCTAAGTTTATCCACACCCTCTCCTTCTTGTGCCTCCTTATCTCCAGCACGAGCTCCCCGTACCTGTTCCTCATCTGAACCGAGTACTCCCCCATTAGGGAAGTCAGATACCTCTTGAGATCATCGCTCATCTCCCTCTTGGGATGGATGTAGAACCTGACACCGTCCTCAAGCTCCTCGACGTCGTAAACTATGAAATCCTCTTCGAGTCTCCTCCTTACCTCCTCCATTCCACCCAACCCTCTATCGCGTTGATCCTAACAAAGTCGCCCGTCTTAATGTTTTCCAATGGATCTACCTCCAGCCTGTCCACGAGGGGTATTCCGGCTATTATCGCCCCTACGGCTATTATGGGTTCGGTTTCTACGTTTATTATCGCTTTCGGCGCCGTTCCTCTCTTCTTCATCCTAAGCAGAACGTAAGTGCCCACAGTCGATCCCCTGCCCGACGGGAATACGAACACCTTTCCCGATATCGATTCTCCTCTCAGGTCGCTGTCCTCTGCCACGATCCTCCCCGTATCCACGTCCACGTCCCCGAGAAAGGAGAACTTCTTCCGGCTCACTATCGCCTCTCCCTCGGCTATTCCCCTCGATATGACCCTACACCTCACCCTCATTCGAACGCCCTCCTCACGCACTCACGGGTCGGAGCGAACATCGCCCTAACTCCCCTCAGCTTCGGAAGATACGTTAATGCCTTTCCGGAATTCACCAGAACGCAATCGAAACGCTCCGTAGCGGGAGAGACGACCATGCATGTGTCCCTGAACACCCTTATCCCCCTCCTCTCCAGCCTCTCTATCAAACCTTTCAACCTGAACCAGACGTGCCTCGACGTGAACAGCCACATCTCCCTTTTGGGTCTTCCCAACCTTTCTACGATGTCCGCTATGAAAATTATCTCCCTCTCGGACAGGTGAGGACAGCCCAAGGCTACGAGATCGGGATCGCACTCGTCTCCGATATCCCTCCCGTCCACCTCCATCTTCTCCCTCGGAATCTCGAAATCGTCCCACTCGGGAGTTTGATCCTTAACGTGAAACATGGCCACGTTTCCGGTGGACGCGAGCGATGCCCCGAGCTGTTTCATCTCGTCATCACTTAGCCTCCTTTCGAACTCGAAGATTGGGATGCCCTCCACCTCACCCCCTACGACGTAACCGACGTAGGAGGGATCCAAATCCCCCCTCACCCTAACGAGAATAGTCGGAGCCCTGTTCTCCTTGACGTGAAGACCGTAGCGTGGAGTCTTACCGATTATCGCGGAAGCCAGAGCGCTTATACCGCTCTCCCTGTTCGTCCTCGCTCCCAAAACGGAATTGGCGTAAACGACCGCGGAGGATTCCGCCCAAGCTACGTGCTCACCAAACGATGGTCTGTTTATGTAATAGGGCGTGCACGTAAGCGTGAGCTCGGCTCCAATCCTTTTCAAAGCCTCCAATACCTCCATCTGCTTCCTGAAGAATTCCTCCGATATCCCCATCTCCCTCCATCGATCGAGATCCATTCCCGCCGGGTTAAGGGTTGTTCTGACTTTCACCTTCGCTCTAAAACCCTTCAACCATTCGAGCCCCTCTTCCCCTATGTTCCCGTAGGATATTCCCGAAACGTGAGCGGAAGTTACGGGGATTAACCTATCGGCCTCGAATATCTCACCCAAAGCTACGAGTATCTCCATGCATTTCGCCAGAGTGGGATCGTCGGAATTCAATAACTTCTCTTCCTCCCTACTCAGATCCATGAGCCTCGGATAACCCCTTGAGATATAACGGTTTCCTACCCCTCCTGCTCCTCTCTATGCTCTCGTCTATCTTGTTTGCGAGAGGGCAGTAGAGGTAGTGATACACGGCTTCGCTCAAGGCCTCCTTTATCGTGCTCTTTCCCGACTTCTCCTTGAGCATCTCCAACTTCTCCGCGGGGATCTTAGTTTGGACAATTAAAAGTCTATTCATACAATCCTTTGCCGACAGTTACAAATAAGAATTTTACTTTATCATAACGATTAAAAGTTGTGATGCCCAAATCGACCCATGGATCTTACCGGAAAGAGGGTGAGGATAAGGGCGAAGGGGAGGGTTTTCGAGGGAATCGTCATGCCTTCATTTACCGATTGCTTGGTATTGAAGCTCGACAACGGTTATAACGTCGGTTTCAAGGATTACGAGCTTCTGGACGTGTTGGAGGAAAGGAGGATAGAGTTTCCCACCCCCGAGCTTGAGAGGAGGGAGGGGTTGCCCGACGTCAAGATAATCTCCACCGGAGGCACCATAGCGAGCAGGGTGGACTACAGGACGGGAGCGGTAACGAGCCAGTTCACCGCTGAGGAGATAGTCGGGGACGTGCCGGAGGTTGCGGAGGTTTGCAACGTCGACGCGATGCTCCTCTACAACATCCTAAGCGAGAACATGAAGGTGAAGCACTGGATAGAGCTCGCGAGGGAGGTTTACAGGTCGATAAAGGCGGGATACGATGGCATAATAATCACCCACGGGACGGACACGATGGCCTACACCGCCTCGGCGTTGGCGTTCATGCTCTCGACCCCCAATCCGGTTGTGCTGGTCGGGGCGCAGAGAAGTAGCGATAGACCTTCGAGCGACGCTGCAATGAACCTCTTCTGCGCGGCAAAAGCCGCCACGTCGGATTTGGGAGAGGTGGTCGTTGTAATGCACGCCACTACGAGCGACGACTACTGCTACATCCATCGGGGGGTGAAGGTGAGGAAGTGTCATACCTCCAGAAGGGACGCGTTCAAGTCCATAAACTTCCCTCCTCTCGGCAGAGTTGACTACCCGTCGGGGAAGATAGAGTGGTTCGTGGAGGAAAGGTTCAGGAGGGGGGAAAGGGAGCTAAGGCTGATGGACAGAATGGAGGAAAAGTGCGTTCTGATCAAGTTCTTCCCCGGACTCGAACCTGACGTTCTGGAGTTCTACTACGAGAAGGGTTACAGGGGGTTCGTCGTAGAGGGAACTGGACTGGGACACGTATCCACGGACTGGCTCGACACCTTAAAGAGAATATGCGAGGATAGCGTGGTCGTTATGACCTCCCAATGCCTTTGGGGGAGGATATGCGACAGGGTTTACGACACCGGCAGATACCTACTGAAGGCGGGAGTTATAGAGGGTGAGGATATGCTTCCCGAGGTCGCTTTGGTTAAGCTCATGTGGTTGCTCGGAAATTACGACGTGGAGGAGGCGAAGGAGCTCGTGAAGAAAAATCTTGTCGGTGAGATAACCGACAGCACGAAGTACGACGTCTATTGATTGAAAAAATTTATATATTTATTGACTCATTTGAAATTATGTTGCTACCCCTGTTGCTTTTGGTGGGCGTTATAGTTGTAGCGGTGGCCTTTTTGGCGTCGAGCATAAGGGTCGTTAAGGAGTACGAGAGGGGCGTTATATTCAGGCTCGGAAGGCTCGTCGGTGCGAGGGGGCCGGGGCTCTTCTTCGTTATCCCCGTGCTCGAGAGCATGGTTAAGGTAGATCTAAGAACGATAACTTACGACGTTCCGAAACAGGAGGTTCTGACCAAGGACAACGTTCCCGTGAGCGTGAACGCCGTCGTTTACTTCAGGGTAGTTGAGCCGGAAAAGGCGGTTACCGAGGTAAGGGATTACCAATACGCTACCGCCCAGCTCGCGCAGACGACGTTGAGGAGCGTTATAGGACAGGTCGAACTCGACGAGCTCTTGTCGGAGAGGGAGAAGATAAACATGCACCTGCAGGAGATTCTGGACGAGGCGACTAACCCTTGGGGAATAAAGGTGACCGCGGTGGAAATAAAGGACGTTGAGATACCCGAAGAGATGAGGAAGATTATGGCCATGCAGGCTGAGGCGGAGAGGGAGAAGAGGGCGAAGATAATAAAGGCAGAGGGTGAGCTTCAGGCGTCTCAGAAGTTGTTGGAGGCTTCGAAGGTCATAGAACAGAGCAAGGTCGCACCTTTGCTTAGGGTTCTCCAGACGTTGAGCGAGATAGGGATGGTGAACAACACGACGATCGTGCTTCCCATACCGATAGAGATACTCGAATACTTCAAGAGGGATTCGAGTAACAAGAATTAGCGAGAAATTTGTTAAAAATTATTTTTGTGTTTATTTTTAAATAACATCATTAGTCGATTTTTTGAAAGATTAGTAATATTAATATTTTTTAAATCATTAAAAATGAATTAAAAAATTAACCTCGCCCACCACCACGTCCGCCCCACGGTCGATATCTCCCGCCGCGTCGATTATTATTTATTATTCATTTGTTTTAAAGCGCCGTGACCTTTGGGGCTGGAAATCGCAGGAGGTTATTATCGTTAGATTTAATGAAAAAATACTTAAAAGCATAAAAATAGTTAGTTTTATATACTTACGATTTCCAAAATTATCGATCGAGATGAACGTCGGTGTTATTATCTGCACATGTGGTAATACGCTCAGGGAACGAATCGACGTCGACGAACTAGTGAATTTTTCGAAGGGGTTAGAGGGGGTAGAGGTAGTAGAGGTAGTGGAGGATTTCTGCAGTGGGTATGAGGGAGTAATTGGTAGGGTAAAGGGGAAGGTGGACGGGGTACTGTTTGTAGGGTGTTCGGAGAGGAG
>Ga0256914_1003899_pt1 | contig 11520 bp, 9 predicted proteins | sample HulkmetaG_FD_191571 | JGI IMG/M metagenome (GOLD analysis project Ga0256914, IMG submission 191571) | Hydrothermal chimney microbial communities from Main Endeavour vent field at the Juan de Fuca Ridge, Pacific Ocean - Hulk | ecosystem: Environmental > Aquatic > Marine > Hydrothermal vents ...
CATCCAGTCGTCGGGCTCATGCCGTATCAGGCACGGGAGCTGGGGTTTGCGCTGGGCCTGACGGGGGAGCAGCTCAAGCCCTTCGGCCGTTTGCTGTCGGGCCTGGCCCGGCTGTTCGAGGAGAAGGACCTGTCGCTGCTGGAGATCAATCCACTGGTGGTGACCGGCGACGGCGAGCTGCTCTGCCTCGACGGGAAGATCAATATCGATGGCAGCGCGCTCTACCGCCATCCCGATCTGGTGGCGATGCGGGACGAGTCGCAGGAGGATCCGCGCGAGATCCGTGCTGCGCAGTCGGACCTCAACTATGTGGCGCTGGATGGCAACATCGGTTGCATGGTCAACGGCGCCGGGCTGGCGATGGCGACGATGGACATCATCAAGCTGCACGGCGGCGAGCCGGCCAATTTTCTCGACGTGGGCGGGAGCGCGACGGCCGAGCGGGTCGCCGAGGCACTGAAGATCATTCTCTCGGACGAGAAGGTGAAGGGGATTCTGGTCAATATCTTCGGCGGCATCGTGCGCTGTGACCTGATTGCCGAGGGCATCATCGAGGCGGTGCGGGAGGTGCGGATCGAGGTGCCGGTGGTGGTGCGGCTGGAGGGCAACCACGCCGCCGAGGGGGCGGCGCTGCTGGCCGACAGCGAGGTGGATCTGATCACCGCCACCGATCTGACCGATGCCGCCGACAAGATCGTCGCCGCCGTGGAGGCCGCCGCATGAGTATTCTGATCGACCGCGATACCAAGGTCATCTGCCAGGGTTTCACCGGCAAGCAGGGGACTTTCCATTCACAACAAGCCATCGACTACGGCACCCGGATGGTGGGTGGCGTCACCCCCGGCAAGGGGGGACAGACCCATCTCGGCCTGCCGGTGTTCGATACGGTGAAGCAAGCGGTGGCCGAGACCGGCGCCGATGCCAGCGTGATCTATGTGCCGGCGCCATTTTGCAAGGATTCGATCATCGAGGCGGCCGAGGCCGGCATCGGGCTGATCGTCTGCATCACCGAGGGAATTCCGGCGCTCGACATGCTGGCGGCAAAGATGGTGGTGGACGATCTCGGCGCACGCCTGATCGGCCCCAACTGTCCGGGGATCATCACGCCGGGTCAATGCAAGATCGGCATCATGCCGGGGCCGATCCACCGGCCCGGCAAGGTGGGGGTGGTGTCACGCTCGGGCACGCTCACCTACGAATGCGTCAAGCAGACCTCCGACCCCGGCTTCGGCCAGAGCACCTGCATCGGCATCGGCGGCGACCCGATTCCGGGAATGAGCTTCGTCGATGCGCTGGCGCTGTTCGAGGACGATCCGCAGACCGAGGCGATTCTGATGGTCGGCGAGATCGGCGGCACCGCCGAGGAGGAGGCGGCGGAGTTCATCGCGTCGAACGTGAGCAAGCCGGTCTGCGCCTATATCGCCGGCGTCACCGCACCGAAGGGCAAGCGCATGGGTCATGCCGGGGCGATCATCGCCGGCGGCAAGGGCACGGCGCAGGAGAAATATGCCGCGCTGGAGCGGGCCGGTGTCCACACCGTGCGCTCGCCGGCGCTGCTGGGCCAGGGCGTGGCCGAGGCGGCGGGCTGGCCGTTTCCCGCCTGACCGCCATGCACCGAACCAATTGCCAGAGAACACCATGACGAAGAAGACCGTAACCCTGATCGACAACAGCACCGGCAAGCGGCTGGAGCTGGACGTGCTGGAGCCGACGGCCGGGCCGCCGACCATCGATGTGCGCCCGCTCTACCGCGAGCTGGGCTACTTCACCTACGACCCCGGCTATGTCTCCACCGCCAGCTGCGCCAGCACCATCACCTACATGGACGGCGAGCAGGGCGTGTTGCAATACCGCGGCTATCCGATCGAGCAACTGGCCGAGCACAGCAGCTATCTGGAGACCTGCTACCTGCTCTACTACGGCCACCTGCCGACGGCGACCGAACTGGGCGACTTCATCCACACCATCAACCAGCACACGATGGTCCACGAGGCGCTCAAGCGCTTCTACAGCGGCTTTCGCCGCGACGCCCACCCAATGGCCATCATGATGGGGGTGGTCGGCGCGCTGTCGGCCTTCTACCACGAGCACATGAACATCCACGATCCGCACGACCGCGAGATCGTCGCCCACCAGCTGATCGCCAAGATGCCGACCATCGCCGCCTGGAGCTATCGTTATGCCCAGGGGCTGCCGTTCATGTACCCCAAGGCGAGGCTGAGCTATACGGAGAACTTTCTCCACATGATGTTCGCCAACCCCACCGCGCCCTATACGCCGGACCCGAAGTTTGCCAAGGCGCTCGACGTAATCCTGATCCTCCACGCCGACCACGAGCAGAACGCCTCCACCTCGACGGTGCGACTCTCCGGCAGTTCCGAGGCCAACCCCTTCGCCGCCGTGGCCGCCGGGATCGCGACGCTCTGGGGGCCGGCCCACGGCGGCGCCAACGAGGCGGTGATCCGCATGCTCCAGGAGATCATCGACTCCGGCAAACCACTGGAGCACTACATCGAGCGGGCCAAGGACAAGCGCGACCGCTTCCGCCTGATGGGCTTTGGCCACCGCGTCTACAAGACCTACGACCCGCGCGCGCGAATCATCCGCAAGATCTGCCACGAGATACTCGACAGCGAAAAGCACGCCGAGCAGCAAAAGCTGCTCGACACGGCGATGGAGCTGGAGCGCATCGCCCTCGAAGACCCCTATTTCCAGGAACGCAACCTCTACCCCAACGTCGATTTCTACTCCGGCGTCATCTTCGTGGCCATGGGCATTCCGCTCAACATGTTCACCGTGCTCTTCGCGATGGCCCGCACCATCGGCTGGATCTCGCAGTGGAACGAGATGATCAGCGACGAAAAATCCCGCATCGGCCGGCCACGGCAGCTCTATGTGGGCGAGCCGACGCGCGACTATGTGCCGATCGAGGCCCGGGAAGCCTCCCGCTGACGCCCGTTCACCCGCCACGTCATCCCTTTTTGAATATCGAAGCAAGGTAAGCCATGAATTTTCTCGAAAACTACCGCGCCCATGTCGAAGAACGCGCCGCCAAGGGGATCCCTCCGCTGCCGCTCGATGCCGGACAGACCGCCGAGCTGGTGGAGCTGCTGAAGCAACCGCCCGCCGGGGAGGAGGATTTTCTGCTGACGCTGATCTCCGAGCGGGTGCCGGCCGGGGTCGACGAGGCCGCCTATGTGAAGGCCGGTTTTCTCGCCGCCATCACCCGCGGCGAGGCGACTTCGCCCCTGATCGACGAGCGCCGGGCGGTGGAACTGCTCGGCACCATGCTTGGCGGCTACAACATCGAGCCGTTGATCCAGTGCCTGGACGACGACACGCTCGGTGAACAGGCGGCCACGGCCCTCTCCCATACACTGTTGATCTTCGACGCCTTCCACGACGTCAAGGAAAAGGCCGACGCTGGCAACCGCTTCGCCCAACAGGTGATGCAGAGCTGGGCCGACGCCGAGTGGTTCACCTCGAAACCAGCGCTGCCCGAGAAGATCACCGTCACTGTCTTCAAGGTGCCGGGCGAGACCAATACCGACGACCTCTCCCCCGCCCCCGATGCCTGGTCACGGCCCGATATTCCGCTGCACGCACTGGCGATGCTGAAGATGCCGCGCGAGGGCATCACACCCGACAAGCCGGGAGAGATCGGCCCCATCGGCACGATCGAAAAACTGAAGGAGAAAGGCTTCCCGCTCGCCTATGTCGGCGACGTGGTGGGCACCGGCTCGTCACGCAAATCGGCCACCAACTCGGTGCTCTGGCACATGGGCCACGACATTCCCCACATCCCCAACAAGCGGGCCGGCGGCTACTGCTTCGGCGGCAAGATCGCGCCGATCTTCTTCAACACCATGGAGGACGCCGGCGCGCTGCCGCTGGAGATGGACGTCTCGAAACTGGAGATGGGCGACGTCATCGACGTCTATCCCTACGAAGGAGTGGTCAGGCGGCACGACAGCGACGAGGTGGTCTCCACGTTCGAGTTGAAGACCGACGTGATCCTCGACGAGGTACGCGCCGGCGGGCGGATTCCGCTCATCATCGGCCGGGCGCTGACGGCCCGCGCCCGCGAGGCGTTGGGGCTGGAGCCCTCGACGCTGTTCCGCACCCCCGAAATGCCGGCCGACAGCGGCAAGGGATACACGCTGGCCCAGAAGATCGTCGGCAAGGCCTGCGGCATGGAAGGCGTGCGTCCCGGAACCTATTGCGAGCCGGTGATGACCACGGTCGGCTCCCAGGACACCACCGGACCGATGACCCGCGACGAGTTGAAGGATCTGGCCTGCCTCGGCTTCTCCGCCGACCTGGTGATGCAGTCGTTCTGCCACACTGCCGCCTACCCCAAGCCGGTGGACGTGGAGACGCAGCATACACTGCCCGACTTCATCATGAACCGCGGCGGCATCTCGCTGCGGCCCGGCGACGGCGTCATCCACTCCTGGCTCAACCGCATGCTGCTGCCCGACACCGTCGGCACCGGCGGCGACTCCCACACCCGCTTCCCCATCGGCATCTCGTTCCCGGCCGGCTCCGGCCTGGTCGCCTTCGCCGCCGCCACCGGCGTGATGCCGCTCGACATGCCGGAATCGGTGCTGGTGCGCTTCAAGGGAGAGATGCAGCCCGGCATCACCCTGCGCGACCTGGTCAATGCCATCCCCTACGCAGCGATCCGGCAGGGGCTGCTGACCGTGGCCAAGGAGGGCAAGAAAAACATCTTCTCCGGCCGCATCCTCGAAATCGAGGGACTGCCCGATCTCAAGGTGGAGCAGGCCTTCGAACTCTCCGACGCCTCGGCCGAACGCTCCGCCGCCGGCTGCACCATCAAGCTCGACAAGGCACCGATCATCGAATATCTGCGTTCCAACGTCGTCATGCTCCGATGGATGCTGGCCAACGGCTACGGCGACGCCCGCACCATCGAGCGACGCATCGACAAAATGGAGGCCTGGCTCGCCAACCCCGAGCTGATGGAGGCCGACGCCGATGCCGAATACGCCGCCGTCATCGACATCGACATGAGCGAAATCACCGAACCGCTGCTCGCCTGCCCCAACGACCCGGACGACGTGCGGCCCCTCTCCGAAGTGGCCGGTCGCCGGATCGACGAAGTCTTCATCGGCTCCTGTATGACCAACATCGGCCACTTCCGCGCCGCCGGCAAAATGCTGGAACAGACCAGCGGTCCGGTGCCGACCCGGCTCTGGATCGTCCCGCCAACCAAGATGGACGAACAACAACTGATCGAGGAGGGCTACTACAGCATCTTCGGCCGCGCCGGCGCCCGCACCGAAGTGCCCGGCTGCTCCCTCTGCATGGGCAACCAGGCCCGCGTCGCGCCCAACAGCACTGTCGTCTCCACCTCCACCCGCAACTTCCCCAACCGCCTTGGGGACAACGCCGACGTCTTCCTCGCCTCGGCCGAACTGGCCGCCGTCGCCTCCATTCTCGGCAAGCTTCCCAGCGTCGATGAATACATGGCCTACGCCCGCCAGATCGACACCATGGCCGGCGACATCTACCGCTATCTCAACTTCGACCAGATCGACAGCTACCAGGAAGCAGCGAAGAAGGTGATACCGATCCAGGAGATTGCCTAGTCACCCGGACACAGCGTCCAAATCAAAACCGAGGCGCGGGATGCCCAGCCACGCCTCCGGCCACCAGCGCAAATCCCACCGCCACTCCCCCCTTGGCAGGGGGAGGGCGTGCTCCTTCTCCCCCGAGGGGATGAGGGGGATGGGCGCAGCCCATGCCATGCCTCGGCATGGAGCAGACGGCCGATGCCGGATCATGACCGGGGCCGTGGTCTCGATGGCGGTCGCCATCGTCAGCGCCGGATGAGTTTTTTCTTGATCAGGGCTATCGCCCTGGCTGGGTTGAGACCTTTCGGACAGGCATCGGTGCAGTTCATGATGGTGTGACAGCGGTAGAGCCTGAAAGGATCGTCGAGTGCCGCGAGCCGTTCTTCGCTGGTGTCGTCACGGGAATCGACGATCCAGCGCCAGGCGTTCAGCAGGGCGGCGGGGCCGAGGTAGCGGTCGCTGTTCCACCAGTAGCTGGGGCAGCTGGTGGAGCAGCAGGCGCAGAGAATGCATTCGTAGAGGCCATCGAGTTTCTTGCGCTCGGCCACCGACTGGCGCCGTTCCCGGTCGGGCGGTGGGGTCTTCGCCTTGAGCCACGGCTCGACCGCCGCGTGCTGGGCGTAGAAGTTGCCGAGGTCGGAGACGAGGTCCTTAACGACCGGCTGGTGTGGCAGCGGGTAGATGCGGATGTCGCCGTCGATTTCGTCGATCGGCTTGATGCAGGCGAGGGTGTTGCGGCCGTCGATGTTCATCGCACAGGAGCCACAGATGCCTTCACGGCAGGAGCGGCGCAGGGCCAGTGTGGGGTCGATCTCGTTTTTGATCTTCAGCAGCAGGTCGAGCACCATCGGGCCACAGTCGTCGAGATCGACGTGGTAGGTGTCGGTGCGCGGGTTGCCACCAGCCTCGGGATCGTAGCGGTAGACGACGACGCGGCGCGGATCACGGGCGTCGGTCGGCGCGGGCCATGTCCTCCCGGGCACGACGACCGAGTCGCGGGGCAGACGAAATTCAGCCACCGGCTGGACCTCCGCCGCCGCTACGAACCCTCATGTCGCCCCGGCTGGTCGTCGCTCGTGATTGCTCCGTACCCATCAGTAGACCCGTTTCTTTGGCGGGATGACCGCCACTTCGTTGCTCATGGTGTAGAGGTGGACCGGGCGGTAGTCGAAACGCACCCGTCCGGCGTGATCGACCCAGGCCAGCGTGTGCTTGAGCCAATGCTCGTCGTCACGCGCCGGGTAGTCGTCGCGGGCGTGCCCGCCCCGGCTCTCGGTGCGGTTGAGTGCCCCGTGAACGATCGCCTGCGACTGCAGCAGCAGGTTTTCCAGCTCCAGCGTCTCGACCAGATCGGTATTCCAGCACAAGCCACGATCGGTGACACGGACATCGTCGAAGCTGGCGAAAATACGCTGCATCTTCTCCGCCCCCTCACGCAGGCTGTCACCGCTGCGAAAGACGGCGGCATGACGTTGCATCACGCGCTGCATCCGGTCGCGGATGGCGGCGGTGGGCCGGCTGCCGCTGGCGTGGCGGAGGCGGTCGAAGCGGTCGAGCACGCGCTCGGTGGCCGACGCGGACAGCGGCGGGTGGGGCTCACCCGGCTGGAGCTGCTCACCGGCGCGCAACGCCGCGGCACGGCCAAAGACGATGATGTCCAGCAATGAATTGGAACCGAGCCGGTTGGCGCCGTGGACCGAGACGCAGGCGGCCTCGCCGATGGCCATCAGCCCCGGCACCACTGCCTCGGGATCGCCGGTGGCCGGCGCGACCACTTCGCCATGGTGGTTGGTGGGTATCCCCCCCATGTTGTAGTGCACCGTCGGCAGCACCGGGATCGGCTCGCGGGTGACATCGACGCCGGCAAAGATGCGCGCGCTCTCGGCGATGCCCGGCAGCCGCTCGGCGATCACCTCCGGCCCCAGGTGCATCAGGTTGAGGTGGATGTGGTCCCGCTCGGGGCCAACACCGCGACCGGCATTGATCTCCAGCGTCATCGAACGCGACACCACGTCGCGCGAGGCCAGATCCTTGGCATTGGGCGCGTACCGCTCCATGAAGCGCTCACCGTCGGCATTGGTCAGGTACCCCCCCTCGCCACGCACCCCTTCGGTGATGAGCACGCCGGCGCCATAGACGCCGGTGGGATGGAACTGGACGAACTCCATGTCCTGCAGCGGCAACCCGGCGCGCAGCACCATCGCATTGCCATCGCCGGTGCAGGTATGGGCGGAGGTGGCGGAGAAGTAGCACCGTCCCGCCCCGCCGGTGGCCAGCACCACCCGATGCCCCCGAAAGCGATGCAACGTGCCGTCGGCGAGATTCCACGCCAGCACGCCACGACAGACGCCATCCTCCATCAGCAGGTCGATGGCGAAATACTCGATGAAGAACTGCGCACCGTGCTTCAACGACTGCTGGTAGAGCGTGTGCAGGATGGCATGGCCGGTGCGATCGGCGGCGGCACAGGTGCGCTCGGCGATCCCCTCCCCGAACCGGGTGGTCATGCCGCCGAAGGGGCGCTGGTAGATGCGCCCGTCCTCGGTACGGGAGAACGGCACGCCGAAGTGCTCCAGCTCGATGACGGCATCGATGGCGGCACGGCACATGTATTCGATGGCGTCCTGGTCGCCGAGCCAGTCGGACCCCTTGACGGTGTCGTACATATGCCAGCGCCAGTCGTCCTCGCCCATGTTGCCGAGCGCCGCCGACATCCCGCCCTGGGCGGCGACGGTGTGGCTGCGGGTGGGGAACACTTTGGTGATGCAGGCGGTGGAGAGCCCGGTGGCGGCCATCCCCAGCGTTGCCCGCAGCCCGGCCCCGCCGGCGCCGACGATGACGACATCGTGGAAATGCTCGACGATCGGATAGGCGCTGCTCACGTTCCGCCCCCGAAGACGATGCGTTGCAGCAGGGCCAGTCCCAGCGTCATCAGAAAGACGCTCAGCGGCCGCAGCGAACCGAGCAGCCACCGCTGCAACGGTCCCGGCGCCAGATAGTCCTCGATCACGACCCGCACCCCCAGTTCACCATGAATCGTCCCCACCATCAGCAGCAGCGCCAGCATCACCGCATTGACCGGTTCGCGAATCCAGCCGGTGACGGTGGCGTGGTCGGCCCCCGGCAATGCGGCCAGCGCGAAACCACCCCAGACCACCAGCGGCAACAACAACAGTGCCGTCAGACGCTGTGCCAGGAAATGACGACTGCCCTCCCTCATCGCGCCAACCACCAGGTCAACGACGTGAGCAGCACCGTGGCGGCGACGACCACCGCCCCGGAGCGACCGAGCGACGTCTTCTCCAGCCCCCGGCCGGTGTCCCAGAGCAGATGCCGCACCCCGTTGCAGAGGTGGTAGTAGGACGTCAGCACCAGCAACAACAGCAGCCCCCGCCCCTCGAGGCTGGCGAGAAAATCCCGCACCGGCGACCACGCCGCACCATCCCCGGCCAGCACCGCCAACAACCCCACCACTGCAAACATTGTCAGATAGAGCACAACGCCAGCGACGCGAAACAGGATCGACATCTTCGCCGTCAACGGCAGACGGTAGATCTGCAAATGGGGCGAAAGCGGGCGCTGGCGGCCGCAGCCCGGGTCAGGCATCGGGCACCTCCCGATGACGGCGGGCGAAGTAGTCGCGCGACTGCATCTCCACCAGCCGGCTGGCGGTGCGTCGAAACGCCCCGGCCAGCCGCGTGCCGGTGTAGAGCGCGTCGGGCGCAGTGGCGGCCGAGGCGATCAAGTTGACGTTGCGGTCGTAGAGCTCGTCGATCAGGTTGACGAAACGGCGCGCCACATCGTCACGACCGGCGTCCATCACCGGAATCGCGGAGATCATCACCGTATGGAAATAGGTGGCAATCTCGATGTAGTCGGCGGTACCCCGCGCCGCGTCACAGAGCACGTCGAAATCGAACCAGACCACGCCATCGGCCCAGGCCTTCACCGGAATGCGGCGATGGTTGATGATGACGTCGCTGCGATCGGCGTGCAGATCGACGCCTCGCAGCTTGCCGAAATGGTCGGCCAGTTTCGCCTCGCTGGCAGCGTCGCCGGCCGGTAGCCAGACGTCGAGCTGCTCCATCAACCGCAGGCGGTAGTCGATCTCACCACCGAACGCGACCACGCGGGTGTGGCGCTCCAGCAGTTCGATGGCGGGCAGGAAGCGCGCCCGCTGCAGGCCGTCACGGTAGAGATCGCGGGGCCGCTGGTTGGAGGTGACCACCAGCGTCACGCCTCGATCGAACAGATGGCGGAACAACCGGCCGAGCAGCATCGCATCGGCAATGTCGTTGACCTGCAACTCGTCCAGACAGATCACCAACGCCCGCGCCGCCATGCGCTCGGCCACCGGCGCCAGCGGATCCTCCAGATCTGCCAGCGTCTTCAGCTCATCGTGGACGATCTGCATGAAACGGTGAAAATGGAGCCGCAACTTCTCCTGAAACGGCAACGTGTCGAAAAAGAGATCGAGCAGATAGGTCTTGCCACGCCCCACCCCGCCCCAGAGATAGAGGCCGGTGACCGGCGCCGGCCGGCGCGACCTGGCCAAGCCGATCAGCGTGAGCCACTTCATCGGTCCCGACTTGCCGCCGAGCCACTGCTCACGCTGCGTCACCAACCGCCGCCCCAGCAGATCGAGCAGGACGACCACCTCCTGCTGCCAGCGGTCCGGCACCAGCTCCCCCGACGCCAGCCGGGCCTGGTAACCGGCCATCATCGGCCCGGAGGCCAGCGCCAAGACCTCCGTCGTAGATGCCTCTGAACCCGAAATGCGGCTGGAGTCGTTCATCATTCTGTGCTTGGTAGACGTTGCGTTGGCTTCTCGCGGACGGTTCCACCCTCTCCCCGGCTCTTGCGCCTCGCGCCCCGTGACAGGCGCCGGCCCCTGGCGGCGACCGGCGGCCCCGGTCATGGTAGCAACTCCCGGACACGACGGGCATCCACGGGCCGGATTTCAGCCGCGATAGTCACTATAAAAAAGGCCAATACCCGACGGCGACCGACACCGGCATGCCCATGCCGTCACCAACGGCTGACATTCCCGCCACCACACACGCCCATTCCGTCAGCAACGGCCTACCCGCCTCGGCCACGGATTGAAACCTGCACTCCCGGGCCGCGACGGCCCGCCGCAATGTCGCGGGCAGGACTCACAGCCGCTCAGGAAGACGACCATGAAAGACAAGCCCCGCCCCCGCTTCAGCCGCCATCTGCTGGCCTCCATTCTCTGTCTGCCACTGACCACCGGTGCCGCCATCGACCTTTCGCCAACCGCCTTCTGGCAGCATGGCGTCAACGCCTCGGCCGAGGCGCTGGTGGCCGGCGCCGCAGGACGCCTCCACATCGGCGGCGATTTCATCGACGCCATCGACCGCCAGGACAGCCACGGCGCCAGCGACATCTTCATCACCACCTTCTCCTCCGAAGGCGAACGACTGTGGACACGGGTACTCGGTAGCGAGGACAACGACTATCTGCGGGCCGTCGCCAGCGACGCCGACGGCAACCTCTACCTGGTCGGCACGACGGCCGGCGCCTTCGCGGCCGAGCCGGCCGGTTCGTTCGACGTGGTGGTCGCCAAGCTCGACGGCGACGGATCGCTCCAGTGGCTGCGGCAGTTCGGCTCCGACCGGTACGAGGCCGGTGAAGCCATCGCCATCGATGCCAGCGGCAATCTCTACATCGCCGGCCGCACCGCGGGACAGCTGGGGGAGGCGCCGGCACAGGGCGGCAACGACATCTTCGTCGCCAGCCTGACGGCCGACGGCGAACCCCGCTGGCTGCAACAGTTGGGAACGGCGCAGGCGGACGAGGCCACGGCGCTGGCCGTCGTCGGCGACACCGTCTATCTGGCGGGTCACACCCGGGGCCGGTTCGACGGCCACCCCGGCATTGGCGAGGCCGACATCGTCGTGCA
>Ga0256914_1003900_pt1 | contig 11519 bp, 13 predicted proteins | sample HulkmetaG_FD_191571 | JGI IMG/M metagenome (GOLD analysis project Ga0256914, IMG submission 191571) | Hydrothermal chimney microbial communities from Main Endeavour vent field at the Juan de Fuca Ridge, Pacific Ocean - Hulk | ecosystem: Environmental > Aquatic > Marine > Hydrothermal vents ...
CTCCAGGGCGAGGGGTATCGCCTCCGGGGGGCTCGTGTGACCCTCTGCGAGGCCTTCAATGGGACCGTGACCGTGATGCACGCAGGGCACATCCTGGATTACCGCACCCTTGCGCAAGGAGCGCCTCCGGTCCCCCTCGACGATGAAAAAAGTGTCCACCATACCGTCGAACAGGCCAAGGCTCGCCAACAGGCCAACCCCAAATGGAAACCCCGGCGGATCACCCATGGCGCCGTCCACTCAATGGGGATTCAAACCCTCCCCTCGATAACCAACACAATGCGGCTTGAGCACCGCGTGGCCGCCCCGGGGAGCAATGAAGTCCCTTGGCTCGGCACAGTCTCCGCATCACCAGGATACGCGCCAAAACCGCACTCGCAGTGCAACACACGGTACGTGTCGACAGAACCGCCTTCTTCCACCATGGTGTCGAGTAGCCGGCAGAGCGCCGCACACCACCTTTCCGGCAGGGACTTCTTCCACACCAGGACCCCCCAGGCTATCGGGGACGTGCGATAGCATGCTTCTTTCGGTGGGCGGTCGAGACCCACTTGGAAGCGGGATCAGGCCGTCGACTGGAACCAACCGCCGCCCGGAAACCCGGGACCGGCCCCGATAGTTCAAGGCCCGGGGCCATTTCCCTGCCGGGAGCGACTGTATTATAGTGCGTGCAGGAGGGGGAGGATCAGGCCACCGCCATGCACACGCAACTGATACGACTCATCGGCAAGCGCTTCGTCTACAAGGGCAAGGTGTGGATCATCGTGGAGGTGATGCGCGAGGAGGACGCCCTGGTGATCGTGCCCGAGCAGGCCGCCCGCAACCGCCACATCCAGGCCGACCAGTACGGCAACGCCACGCGCCGCTGCAACGACTGCCTCACCCTGCCGCTGAGCGATCCCGAGGATCCCGACAGCTACTCGCCGGAGGTGATGGAGCTGCTATCGGGCAGCATCCCGGAGTAGCGTCTCCACCCGCGCCAGGTCCTCCGGGGTGTCCACTCCGGCGGCGGGCGCCTCGGCCGCCATGGAGACGTGGATGCGCCGGCCGTGCCAGAGCACGCGCAGCTGCTCCAGCGCCTCCTGCCTCTCCAGCTCCGAGGGCCGCCATTTCACGTATTCGCGCACGAACCCGGCCCGGTAGGCGTAGAGGCCGATGTGCCGAAGGTGGCCGCGCACGGTCTCCATGGCGGGCGCCTCGCCCCAGGCCATGGCGTCGCGGTCCCAGGGAACGGGCGCACGGCTGAAGTAGAGGGCGTAGCCCTTGCCGTCGAGCACCACCTTCACCACCGAGGGATCGGAGAGCTGGTCCGGCGATTCCAGGTGGGTGGCCAGGGTGGCCACGTCCGCCGCTTCGTGATGCTCGAGGTCCCGGGCCACCTGGTCGAGCAGCGCTGGCGGCATCAGCGGCTCGTCTCCCTGGAGGTTGACCACGATCTCGTCGTCGGGCCAACCCATCACCTCGATCACCTCGGCGATGCGCTCGGTGCCGCTGGCATGCGTCGGGTCGGTCATGCAGACGCGGGCGCCGAAGGCGTCCGCCGCACGGGCGATGCGCTCATCGTCGGTGGCCACCACCACCTCCAGGGCATGGGCCCGGCCGGCCCGCTCCCAGACGTGCTGCAGCATGGACTTGCCGGCCAGCTCCAGCAGCGGCTTGCCCGGAAGCCGGGTGGAAGCGTAGCGCGCCGGAATGACGATGCGCATCAGACCTCCTCTTCCGCCTCCAGCCGGCGGGCCTCCTCCTCCAGCATCACCGGAATGCCGTCACGGATGGGAAAGGCCAGCCGGTCGGCCTTGCAGATGAGTTCCTGGTTCGCCTTGTCGTAGACCAGCTTGCCCTTGCACAGGGGGCAGACCAGGATGTCAAGCAGCTTCTTGTCCATCTTTCAGTTTCCTCAGTAGCAGGTTCAGGTTGTGGACGAAATGGTCATCCGGCTCCACGTCGATCTCCACCACCCAGTGGTTGTCGCACGCGAAGCGACGACACTTCACCGCGTCCTTCTCGGTCATCAGCACCGGCAGGTCGGGCTCGAAGGCCAGGTCCTCCCGGCGGTAGTCGTAGTGGTCGGCGAAGGGATGCGGCACTACTTCGAGCCCGTGGGCAGTGAGCAGGTCGAAGAAGCGCTGCGGGTTGCCGATGCCCGCCACCGCGTGCACCCGGTTGCCCGCCGCCTCCTCCAGGGCATGGACCTCCGCCGCCCGGCCGTGACACAGCGACACCAGGCGCGGGCCGGTCACCTTCATCACCGGCACCTCCCTGCGCCAGGCGCCGTTGCTGATCACCAGGTCCACCCGTTTCAGGCGTGAGGCGGGCTCGCGCAGGGGGCCGGCAGGCAGCAGGAAGCCGTTGCCCAGGCCGCGCGCGCCGTCCACCACCGCAATCTCCAGGTCGCGCCCGAGCCCCAGATGCTGCAGGCCGTCGTCGGAGAGGACGATGTTGCAGTCGGTGTGTTCAAGCAGCGCCTCCACCGCCGCCGCCCGGTCGGGCGCCACGCAGGTGGGACAGCCGGTGCGCCGGGCCAACAGCACCGCCTCGTCGCCCACCGTCACCGGGTCGCTGTCGGGCCGCACCTGCTGCGGCCAGTGGCTCGCCTTTCCGCCGTAGCCGCGGGAGACGATGCCCGGCCGGAAACCCAGGGATCGGAGGTGGTGCGCCATCCAGATCACCAGCGGCGTCTTGCCGGTGCCGCCCGCGGTGACGTTGCCCACCACCACCACCGGCGCGCGAAAGCGGTGCACCCGCTTCAGCCCGACGCGGTAGGCGAACCGCCGCGTCCACACCAGGATGCCGTAGAGCAGCGAGAGAGGCAGCAGCGGCAGGGCGAGCCAGGGGTTGCCGTACCAGAGGCGCGCCAGCATCAGTTCTCGGCGGCGGAAGCCCGGGTGAGGAAGCTGAGCCGGCTCATGCCCAGCTGGCCGGCGGCGTCCATCACCATGATCACCGCCTGGAAGGGGGCCTGGCGGTCAGAAGTCACGCGGACGGGGATGTCGGCCCTCCCTTCTGCCAGCTTCTTCAACGCCCGCTTGAGAGTCTCCACGTCGTGAGTGACCAGCTCCCGGTCGTCCACGTAGAAGCGCCCCTTGCGGTCCACCACGATCTCGATCACCTTCTGCTCCTTCTGCTCCTCGGCAGTGGCCGAGGCCTCGGGCAGGTCCACCTTGAGCTGGGTCTGCTTGTCGAAGGTGGTGGAGACCATGAAGAAGATGAGCAGCAGGAAGACCACGTCGATGAGCGGGGTCATGTCCACCAGCGCGCTGCGCTGACGTCTCGCCGGCCGGATGTTCATTCCTGCTCCCGCTCGCCGTGGAGCACCTCCACCATCTTGATCGCCTGTTCCTCCATGGCGATGGCCAGCTCGTCGACGCGGCCGGTGAGATAGCGGTGGGCGATGAGGCTGGGAATGGCCACGGTGAGCCCGGCAGCGGTGGTGATGAGGGCCTCGGAGATGCCGCCGGCGAGCACCGCCGGGTTGCCCACGCCGGCAGCGGTGATGGCGGTGAAGACCTTGATCATGCCGATGACGGTGCCCAGCAGCCCCAGCAAGGGGGAGATGGCGGCGATGGTACCCAGGGCGTTGAGGTAGCGCTCCAGGCCGTGCACCACCTGGCGCCCCTCCTCCTCGATGGCCTCCTTCATCACCTCCCGCGAATGCTGCAGGTTGGCCAGCCCCGTGGCCAGCATGCGGCCAAGGGGTGAGCTCTCGCGGATGGCCAGGATGCGCTGGCGGTCCAGCTCACCCTTCTTGTAGAGCTTCCAGATCTGCGGCAGCAGGTGGTCGGGCACCACCCGCTTGCGCCGGTAGGCCCAGAGCCGCTCCAGGGTGATGGCCATGGCCACCACGGAACAGGCGATGATGGGCCACATGAGCAGGCCGCCCGCCTTGATCAGTTCGAACACCGGTAGTCACCCTCCGTCTTCGATTGGTGCAATCATACTGCAAGCCACCGGCTTCTGCCGCTCCATTTGCGGGTGCCAGTAACGCCTGTGATCCCGCGCATACCGCTCCACCACCGCCACCGAGTCCGGCGCGAAATGGAGGCGGATGGCGCCCTCCCGCGCGGTATCCAGGGGACGGGCGCCCACCGCACACCAGCGCGCCACCACCGCCTCCCTCGGAAACCCCCAGCGGTTACCGGGGCCCGAGGAGAAGAGCACCCACGCCGGCCGGGTGGCGGCCACGAAGGCGGGGGTGGAGGAGCCGGCACTGCCGTGGTGGGCGGCTACCACCAGGTCGCTGCGCAGCGCCTGGCCATGGTGCGCCACCAGCACCTCCTCCACTGCGGCTTCGATGTCGCCGGTGAGCAGCAACACCCGGCCACCGCTGGAGATGCGCAGCACGCAGGAGGCGTCGTTGCCCCGCAGCCCGGCTTCCGGCGCGGGAGAGATCACCTGGAAACGGACTCCGTCCCACCACCACTGGTCGCCCGCCCGGCAGGGCACCACCGGCCGGCCCAGGCGGAGCCGACGCGGCTCGCCGGCCAGGATCTCGTCGGCCGCGATGTGCGCCAGGAGTCCCCGGGCACCACCCGTGTGATCATTGTCGCCGTGGCTCAGAACCAGGCGGTCCACCCGCATGGCCCCCAGCGTCTGCAGGTAGGGCGCCACCACGGCACTGCCGGTGTCGAAGCCGGAAGGAAAGGCGGGTCCGGTGTCGTACACCAGCAGGTGGTGACGGGTGCGCACCACCGCCGAGAGCCCCTGCCCCACGTCGAGCAGCGTCAGCTCGAAATGGCCGGGCGGCAGGATGCGCCGGGAGGGCACACAGGCGCCCAGGCCGGAGAGTGCCAGAAGGGCGAGGACGGCGCCCCGCTGGCGCAGGCTGCCCACGCGGAGGCGCCAGGCCAGCAGCAGGGCCAGCAGCCAGGCGCCGACCCACAGCCAGGGCTCACGGCTGCTCAGCGGCGGGTTCCAGCCGGCCAGCAGGTGGAGGCCGTCCAGCACCCGTTCCAGCAGCCACGCCATCGCCTGCAGCCAGGGCCCGCCGGGCCATCCCGAGAGCCACTCCAGGGCCACCGCCAGCAGGGTGCCCGGGACCACCACCAGGGAGAAGAGCGGGATGGCCAACAGGTTCACCAACGGCGACAGCAGGGAGAGGGGCATCTGCTGCCAGGCGAGTACCGGCAGCAGCCCCAGGGAGAGGGCCAGCTGCAGCCACAGCCAGCGCCAGCGTCCCCCGGCGTGGGCGAAGACCAGGAGAATGGCCACGGCGCCGAAGGAGAGCCAGAAGCCCGCCTCCCGCACGGCGGCGGGATCCCACAACAGAACCGCCAGCAGGGCCGTGGCCAGCACCGAGCCCGGCCTGGCGTTGCGCCGCGCCACCATCGCCGCCGACACCACCAGCAACATGACGAGCGCACGCAGGGTGGGAAGGGAGAAACCGGCCAGGGCGGCGTAGGCGATGGCCACGCCCATGGCCAGGGGCGCTGCGGCCACCCGCGCCGGCCGGCGGGCGCAGAGCGCAGGCATCCGCCGCCACAGGAAGGCGCCCAGCAGCCAGGCGAGCCCCGCCACCAGCCCCACGTGGAGACCGGAGATGGCCATGAGGTGGCTGGTTCCGGTGGCGGCGAAGGCGTCGCGCTCACGGGAAGCCAGGCCACCGCGGTCCCCCACCGCCAGCGCCCGCATCACGGCGGCGGCGCGCGGTGACTCCAGCGCCGCCTCGATGCGGTCGGAAAGCCGCTGCCGCAGGCGGTCCAGGCTCCGGCCACCCCGTTCCAGCAGCTCTCCCTCACCCCTCACGTAGCCCCGGTAGCGGACCCCCTTGGCATGAAGCCACCCGGCGTAGTCGAAGCCGCCGGGGTTGCGGTAGCCGATCACCGGTTTCAGCTTCACCGGCAGCCGCCAGCGGTCGCCGGGAGAGAGGCCGGGCGGCTGGCGGTACCAGCTCAGCCGCAGGCGCCAGCGTCCCCGGCGCTCGGCAGTACCGGAGAGAAGCCTTCGAGCTTCGAAGAAGAAGGTGCAGCGTTCCGCGGTACAGCGCGGCAGGCCGGTGACCTGGCCTTCCGCCTCCACCACCGGGCCGAGCCACTCCCGGGGCAGTTCGGCCGGCCCGAACAGCTGGAGATGGAGCAGCGCCCAGGAGAAGCCCGCCGGCACCAGCAGGAGCAGCCGCAGGCGCGGCAGGCGCCAACCCAGCCAGGCCAGCGGCAGAACACCCGCCAGCCACCCGGCGGAAAGCGGCACCGGCATCTGCTGGAAGAGCAGGACACCGGCAAAGAAGGCCAGAATCCCACGTGGCATCGAGACCGTCCCTGGTCGATGGAAGTCGGACTTTGACCTGGAGCATGCAACAGGCGCGGTTCGGTGGTCAACACCGGGGGATCGTGGTGAAATAGCCGCCACCGTAGCCCAGCAGCATCCGCATCTTCATGCCCCGACATCTGCTCAAGCGCTATGCGCCGGATCACCAGAAGATCCGCGACCACAGGCACCTGCAGATCTTCGGCAAGCTGCTGCACGACCCCAACCTGTGGCACCTCAACCGCCGCTCGGTGTCGGGCGCTTTCGCTATCGGCCTCTTCTGGGCCATGATCCCCATGCCCTTCCAGATGGTGGCGGCGGCGGCCACCGCCATCGCCTGGCGCGCCAACCTGCCCATCTCGGTGGCGCTGGTGTGGATCACCAACCCCTTCACCATGCCGCCCATCTTCTATTTCAACTACCTGGTGGGCACCTGGGTCCTGCCCCATTGCAAACCACTTGGAGACGTGGAGCTGAGCATGGAGTGGTTCGCCAACAGCCTGGAAGAGATCTGGGCGCCCCTCTATCTGGGCTCTGGAGTGGTGGGACTGATACTCGCCGTGGCAGGCTATGCGGGCATGCGGGGCTTCTGGCGCTGGCACGTGGTGCGCCAGTACCGGCGGCGCACTCACAGGGACCGCAACACTCCCTCTTCGAGCTGAAAGACCCGGTCCATGCGCTGTGCCAGGCCGGGGTCGTGGGTGACGATGACGAAGCTGGTGCCCTGGGCGCGGTTGAGTTCCAGCATCAGCTCGTAGATGCCCGTCGCCGTGGCGGGATCCAGGTTGCCGGTGGGCTCGTCGGCCAGCACGCAGTCGGGTTCCGCCACCAGCGCCCGGGCCACCGCCGTGCGTTGGCGCTCGCCGCCGGAGAGCTCGGCCGGCTTGTGCTTAAAACGCTTCCCCAGCCCCACCCGCTCCAGCATCCCCGCCGCCCGCCGGCGCGCCTCGGCGATGTTCACGCGGCGCAGCAGCAACGGCATGGCCACGTTCTCCAGGGCGGTGAACTCGGGCAGCAGGTGGTGGAACTGGTAGATGAAGCCCAGGTGACGGTTGCGCACCTGGCAGCGCCTGGCCTCCGGCAGGGTGGAGAAGGGGTTGCCCTGCAGCCGCACCTCGCCGCCATCGGGCTCGTCCAGCCCCCCCAGGCAGTGGAGCAGCGTGCTCTTGCCCGAACCCGAGGCGCCCACGATGGCCACCTGCTCGCCCTGCTCCACGCGCAGGTCCACGCCGCGGAGCACCTCCACCTCCACCGGCCCGGTGGTGTAGGTGCGCCGCAGATCGATGCTCTCCAGCACCGGGTTACTCATAGCGCAGCGCCTCCGCAGGCAGGGTGCGGTAGGCGTTCCATGCCGGGTAGAGCGTCATCAGGAAACTGCAGAGGAAGGAGCCGAAGCCCACCAGCGCCACGTCGTCCCAGTGCAGATCGGAGGGCAGCACGCTGATGTAGTAGACATCGGGATCGATGAAATGGACGTTAAACACCTGCTCGATCCAGGCCACCACCTGCTCCACGTTGAGGGCCAACGCCACACCGCCGACCACGCCCAGCAGGGTGCCCACCAGGCCGATGACCGAGCCCTGCACGATGAAAATGTTCATGATCTGGCGCGGTGAGGCGCCGAAGGTCTTGAGAATGGCGATGTCGGCGCGCTTGTCCACCACCACCATCACCAGGGTGGCGACGATGTTGAAGGCGGCGATGACCACGATGAAGAAGAGCAGCAGCCCCATCATCCGCTTCTCCATGCGCAGGGCGGCGAAGAAGTTGCGGTGCCGGTCGGTCCAGTCGGTGACGTGGAACCAGCCCCGGAACTGCTGCGCCAGCTCCAGCGAGACCTGGCGCGAGGCGAAGACGTCGTCCAGCTTGAGGCGGATGCCGGTGACCCCCTCCTTCATCTTCAACAGCAGCGCCAGGTCCTTCAGGTTCACCAGCGCCACGCCCCGGTCGAACTCGCCCATGCCCACCGAGAAGATGCCGCTCACGGTGAAGCGCTTCATGCGCGGCACCGAGCCCGTCGGGGTGGCGGTGAAGCGGGGCACCAGCACCGTCACCCTGTCCCCCACGCCGGCGCCCAGGGCCAGCGCCAGCTCGCGCCCCAGCACGATGTTGAAACTGCCCGGCTGGAGCTGGTCCAGGCCACCCTGCTGCATGTGCTCGCCCACATCCACCACCGAGGGTTCCATTTCAGGGTCGATGCCGCGCACCAGGGCGCCGCTCACCTGCCGGCCGTGCACCAGCATGGTCTGGCTCTCCACGTAGGGGGCGGCACCCACCACACGCGGGTGCCGGAGCGCCTTCTCCAGCGTCGGCTTCCACGCTTCCAGGCTGCCGCTGGCGGCACGGATGTCGGCGTGGGAAGCCATGCCCAGGATCCGCTCGCGCACCTCCTTGTGGAAGCCGTTCATCACCGAGAGCACGGTGATGAGCACGATCACCCCCAGGGTGATGCCCAGGGTGGAGATGAAGGAGATGAAGGAGATGAAGTGGTTGCGCCGCTCGGCCCGGGTGTAGCGCAGGCCGATCCAGATGGAGAGGGGATAGAACATGGGGCCCGATTATACGGCAAGCGATGCGCTTTGCCCGCACCCGGGCCCTCCTTCAGGCCGCGCGCCACCCCGCCAGCCCCGACAACCCCAACCCCAGCAGCCCCACGGCCAGCAGGATCAACGTCGGCGGTGTGGGGATGGCAGGGAGATTGGAGTCGACCTGGATCCAATCGTTGGCACACCATGCGGTCCAGTGAGTCAGGAAGGATTCCTCCCCCGGGTCGATCCCCAGGGCGCCGAGGTTCAGCCTGGTCTCAACAACATAATGGTCACCGTCGTACCGGCCCAGCTGTGCGGCGGGAACCCCGCCATAAGTGGCTACTTGGTAGACCAGCTCCGCTGTGCCCAATTTCGTGCCCGATTTCACGCCGACCGGATGTGCGGATTTGTAGTCGGAAATACCGTTTCGGTCATAAATGCCGGGAGCGGTCCAGAGCCCATAGTACCACTCCGTCACCGCATAGACTTCACCGGCGGAAAATCCGTGGTGATCCCGGGTGACGATCCCGATCTCGAAAGTCGCATCAAGGCTGCCGGCCACCCAGCCCAGGTTGAGGGCGATATCCCCTCCCGGGTAGCCCGTCGCCCCGGGTGCCCGACCGGTGACCACGGCGATGTAGAGGTCATCCCCCAGAAGATCCACGTAGATGGCTTCGGCATCGTAATCCTGCCCCCCGTACCCGGGATCGAGAAACGTACCTCTCCCTCCCGTCTGATCCTCCACTCGCCATTCCATTCCCGGGGAGGTCCGTGGCCTCCAGTCGGTTGTCTGTCCCCGGGGCGATTCCGCCAACCAGTCTTTCAGGTCTCCATCGATGACATAGCCGTGGGCACTCGCCTGCAGGGCCAGAAGAACACCGAACAGCAGGCGGCCCATCCGGTTCCGTTTGGTGGTCATGCGCTGCTTTCCCTCTGCTGAAAGTTCTTTCAGCTCTACCAGCAATACGCATGCCAACGAGGCCAAACGAAATCGGCCATCCGGCATGGAAACCGAAATTCCCTGTGTCAAACAACGGGATGGGAGGCGCCTCCTTCTGTTCCACCAGTCCAACTATTGAGGAAATAACGCCAACCTGGGCGGCAACCGGTGACCGGCAACCGGCAACCAGTGGCCGGCAACCAAAAGTGATCATTTCCACCGCGCCTTGTTACCTCTCTCCCTTTCTCCTGCGCTTGCGCGCCGCACGCTGGGCCTTGGCCTTGGCCGCCGCTTTCCTGGCTTGCTTGGCTGAATATTTCCGGTACTCCATCAGCTGGCTCTCCAGCCTGGCCTGCTTCTCCCGCTTCTTCTGGGTATGAAGCTCCACCTTCTCCATTACCGCCCGCGCCTTCTTCAGCGCCTCATCGGCCTCAAGGGCCGCCGCCTGGGCCGCGGTGGCCGCCTTCTGCGCCTTGCGGATCACCTTTTCCAGCTTGGCGAGAGCCTTCTCCTCGCTGGTGCGGGGTTCCTTCTTCTTTGCTTTCCCGGCCATGCAAGGTTCCTTCAGTAGCTGTAGACCTTCGAGGGCGGGCCGACGATGAGGGGATCGGGCTCCCGCACCACTTCATGATCCTTGTTGGGATAATCCAGGTTGTGGAGGAAGTGGCGCATGCAATTGATGCGGGCCCGCTTCTTGTCGTCGGACTTGACCACCGTCCAGGGGGCATCGGCGGTATTGGTGTAGAAGAACATCGCCTTGCGCGCGTTGGTGTAATCGTCCCACCGCTCCAGGGACTGGAGGTCGATGGGGCTGAGCTTCCAGTGCTTGAGGGGATCGTGGTAGCGGGAGTGAAAGCGTCGTAGCTGTTCCTGGCGGCTCACGGAGAACCAGTACTTGAAGAAGATGGTGTCGGCATTGACCAACATGGTCTCAAGCTGGGGTGCCTGGCGCAGGAACTCCAGGTACTCCTCGTCGGAGCAGAAACCCATGACCCGCTCCACGCCGGCGCGGTTGTACCAGGAGCGGTCGAAAAAGACCATCTCGCCCCGCGTCGGCAGGTGGCGGATGTAGCGCTGGAAGTACCATTCGCCCCGCTCCCGTTCCGAAGGCTTCTCCAGTGCCACCACGTGGGCCGCCCGGGGGTTGAGGTGCTCCATGAAGCGCTTGATGGTGCCGCCCTTGCCGGCGGCATCGCGCCCCTCGAACAGCAGCAGGACCTTCTTGCCCGCCTCTTTCACCCAGGCCTGCACCTTGAGCAGCTCGATCTGCAGCAGGTGCTTCTCATGCTCGTACTCCTCCAACCCCATCTTTTCCGGATAGGGGTATTCGCCGAGCTCATAGCTGAGGCGCAGCAGCTTCTTTCCGGAAATGATCTTCGGCGACTCAAGCACCTTCTTCGGATTGCTCAGGCGCTTCAGGAGCCTTTCCAACCGTTCCCTCTTCTTCTTTCGGCCCATCTTTACTTGCTCCCAAACTCCCCGGACAATTCGATTCTATCTCCCGCGCAGTTGTCCAAAACATGCGGCAGATCAACAAATCGCTACCGGAAAGAGACTATTTGTCAATCCAATTCAGAACTGGCGTCTCCCCATTTTTTCACACCTCGGCCGGGATCAGTGAACGATGACGACGAGGAGGATCTCCAAACAGGTCTGCGATGGGTGGCCCACCGTGCCGTGAGGTTCTCTTCCTGCGACGCCACCAACCATGAAAGATCGTCCGGGCGCCCGCCCGCTCGGAATAGGCGGCCAACAGAGCCCAGGCCAGACTGGCCAGGGCCACCAGGTTCTGCAGCGTGGTCAGGCGC
>Ga0256914_1003901_pt1 | contig 11518 bp, 6 predicted proteins | sample HulkmetaG_FD_191571 | JGI IMG/M metagenome (GOLD analysis project Ga0256914, IMG submission 191571) | Hydrothermal chimney microbial communities from Main Endeavour vent field at the Juan de Fuca Ridge, Pacific Ocean - Hulk | ecosystem: Environmental > Aquatic > Marine > Hydrothermal vents ...
ATCGATTCCCCGTCGTTTCACCCAGGCGATTTCGTCTCTCCGTAGTCCCGTTGTAAAGCTCACCCGCGGTGTGAAAAAGGTACCGGGGTCATCCCTCCAGTCCGGTCTCACCAGCACACGTCGCCAGGATTCCCAGCTGCCCAGATCGTCGTAGAAACCGCCGGGCCCGGGATCGCACCACCTCAAAATCCGCTCGATGGTCTGCTGGCGCTCTGCCTCCGTTTTCCTGGCTCGTACGCGGTCGAACTGGGCAAGCAGCCAGCGAACGTTGTTCAAAGGCTCATCCATCGCGTCCAGAAACGCACCACGTTCCCGCCACGCGGCTCCGTAGCGTACAACCGAAAGTTGCAGGCCAACGCTGTGGAACAGGGAGTCACCTAAGGCCCAGCAGCGTTGCCGAAGCTCGTCGAATGCGTCACCGCGCGTCCCTGAAAGCAAGATCTCCTCCGCCATCTCCAGTGCGACCCGTGAGCCAAGCTCCGGTGCCCTTCTGAGTGCCTCAAGAGCGCGAGCTTCCCGTTCTGTGTCGCCCAGCAGCCGTCTGCGAACCAGGTCGTCGTAGAGAGCACGTAACAGTCCCATCTGAAAACGGAAATTCCGCCTCATTGCGGGGGAAGCACAGCGGGCCAGGTCTTCCCACTGGCAGCGTGTTACAGCCACATGCTCGTTTGACAAAAGTGGGCCCTGCCAGTTCTCCTCCAGCGCCAGCAAACCCTGCGCGAGAGCGTCGTCGCAGTCAGGATCAACAAACAGCCGCGCGTAGTCACGCAGTGTCTCCACGACCGGCGTGTGTGGATCCCAGGCCTGGTCCAGCCACACGAACTTGTTTACGTCGTCGTTCACGCCCTCAGAGTAGGCAATGGCGCCAACCACGTCGCCGTGGAACAGGTTCTCGATTCGCTTGATGGCTCTCGGACGCGGGTTGATCGGCTCCCTGCCGAGTGTCAGAGCCCAGGCCAGGTCCCAACGCGGCACCGGGTACTGGCAACTGATCGTGTGGGTAATGTCCGGGTAGCGGCGAATGGGCACGTCAGGGCGCACACGCTGACGCAACTCCGGCAGCGACATGGCCACCCACGGTCCGTACACGACGCCGCCCAGCCACTCCGGGTTTCGATTCACATTTTGCACAAAGCAGTCGAGCCAGGCGTGCGTAGCGTGCGGATTTTGCGGCGACACCCAGATGTCTGCCTCCGGATGGAAACGGTGCAGCACCTCAGCAACACGTTCCAGCCAGGGGAACAGCTCCTCAACCGGTAGTTCACCAGGGTCGCCTCCGGGAACGAAGACGTGGTTCAAACGAGGTAGGCTGCCGAACACGACGGCTCGTGCTCGGAGCTCCTCTGCGGCAACTTTGGGATCGCGGAAAGACTTTCGGCGATTCGGGTAGAAAAGCCAAACGTCGACGTCGTAGCGGGCCAGAATTCGGGCCTGTTCGACCATCATTTGTTCCGGCGGCAGTTTCATCAAAGGGCCCGCGTAGCGGCCATCCGGTCCAGTCGCGAGAATTTCCACACTGTTGGCCCCGAACAAAAGCAGGTCGCGGACGTAACGCTCGAATTGCTCGGGCAGCCACGCGTCGTACGTGTTTGTCGTTGGGTGGTAGCTCACCTGCACGCCGCGAATTCGGTGCTCCGGCGTCGTGGAAACTGCCAACGAATCTGGGAAATCCACCCGCCCTTGACCCAGTCGCAGTTTTCGCAGCAAGCGCCCCACGCCGTAGAGAGCCCCGCGGGCATCCGCACCCACCACGACTACCGTCTGCACAGGTGAGCGCCGGACAACAAGGCGGAATCCCTCCGATCCGGGCTTCGGCAAAGCGGCCAAGGCCTGGCGTAGGAATGTCGGGGCCGTTCCTGGCAGGTCCCCGACTCCGACGTACACCACTGCCTCTGCCGTCCGTGGCCAGCGACGACGGACAGACCACCGGCAGCCAGACCGCAGCGCCACCTCCTCCCGCAAAACGCGGGCAGCCAGAGCCGCCGAGGAATCCCCGACAACGATGGAAACCTTCGGCCAGCCGATTCCAGCCGAAGCGGGAACCCAGACTGCTACCAAGAGTGCAACAGAGAGCAGGAACAAACAGGAACGCAACCTCGGGAACCGCTTGCTCAGCCGACAGGCTGTACCCACTGGAGCGTCTCGCAGTGAACTCCGGGTGGGTCGGCCTGCTTCGTTCGAAGCCCTTGAGCTCCACTTCACGCAGTGAGGGAATCGCAAACCGAAGACGAAATCCAGATGTTTACCCTGATCCTGGCTGAATGCGTTGTGTTGCTGCACTTTCTGTTCGTCCTCTTCGTCGTTCTCGGTGGCCTGCTGGTCATCTGGAAACGTCGCCTTGCGTTGCTTCACCTCCCCTGTGCGCTTTACGGAGCAGCCATTGAATTTGTCGGCTGGGTGTGCCCCCTGACGCCCCTCGAGAATTGGCTTCGCACCCAGGCGGGAGCTACAACGTACACAACCGGTTTCGTCGAGCACTACTTGCTTCCTATCCTTTACCCCGAAGGTCTGACGCGCACCGTTCAGTTCATCCTTGGAAGCATCGTCGTTGTCGTCAACGGACTCCTCTACGGAATCGCTTTTCGCCGTAGGCGAACTTAGGCCCCCCTCCAGACGTGGTCTCCCGCTCCCCGTGGACACGCTCACCGTCGCGTGGAATGCCTGGCCCTCGCTTGCCTTTTTCCGGAGAACAAGCAGTCAAACTGGGGAGACCTTCCGACGCACCTTAGGGCGACCGGGTTCGCCCGAGAAGCAGTGCGCGTCGCCCTTGGAGGCGGCGCAAATCAAAAGCACACCGCTGCCACGCAGATTTCCCGGCGCAACTCGATCGACAATCCCGTGCCTCAGGCGTCGGCTTCTGCCAATCGTGGAGCGCTGTGGTGAACCGGCACCTGCTTACTCAACGGGTGGCTTCGGCCAGCCAGCGCTCGTGCTCGCGCTTCAGTTCCTGCACCACGTCCGGGAATTTGTTCGCCAAATTCACCGACTCTGAAGGATCTGCCTCCAGATCTGCCAGAAAAAGCTCCTGATCGAACACCAGTTTCCACTTGCCGCGCCGGACTGCCCAACGTTTACCAACAGCCCAGTGCATGACCGGATGCGGCGAAGGTGCGCTGGCAGATTCCAGTACCCGCCGCAGGCTGCGACCATCCAGCTGGACCTCCGGAAGTTTGGCACCACACAGGTCGGCGATCGTAGGCATCAGGTCCATGCTGGCAACAAGCTGGTCTCTCACTTGTCCCTCGGGTAAATGGCCAGGCCACGACACGATCGCGGGTACCCGGATACCACCTTCCCACACAGTGAATTTGTGTCCGCGGTACGGCCCGGCACTGCCGCCGCCTCCAAAGGCTCGCTCTTCGGTACTGTGCCCGTGGTCGCTGAAGTAAATCACCAGGGTGTCCTGTGTGAGGCCCAGGTCATCCACCTTCTTCAGGATTGTGCCCACTTTGTCATCCAGCGTCGTGAGGAAAGCTGCGTACCGTTTTCGCCGCGGGTCTTGTATCCCGTTGTACAGTTCCACAAACCGCCGCTCCGGCTGCAGTGGGTAGTGCGGCAGATTGAAGGGCAGGTAGAGAAAGAACGGACGGTCGCGGTTTTCCTCCAGGAAACGAGTGGCCTCGCGCACCACAATGTCTGGAAAGTACACGCCCGGTTCCCAGTGTTCTTCCTCGTTCAACCAGAGGTCGTGGCGGTTGGGACCGTGCCAGTAGAAAAAGTGTGAGTAGTTGTCGATGCACCCGACCTTGAAACCAAGAAATTCATCAAAACCACGAGCGTTAGGACTGAGTGGCAGCGTTTCCCCAAGATGCCACTTGCCGAAAATCGCGGTTCGGTACCCGGCTGAACGCATCACGTCCGCCAGCGTAACTTGATCCGTAGGCAAACCGTGATTGCCGTAGGCGTTGTTAGCCAAGCCAGCGTGTTGCGGGTAGCGACCGGTCATAAGGGCAGCCCTGGACGGCGAACAAATTGGGGCCCCGACGTAGAATTGCGTGAACCGCACACCTCGTGAAGCCAGTTGGTCCATGTTCGGCGTCATCAGGTCTGTGGCGCCGTAGCATCCCATGTCCACCGTACCCTGATCGTCGCTCACGATCAAAATGACGTTGGGCGGCTTGCCCACCGATTCAGCTCGCGAAGCTAACGGCAACCCAGCCCCAACGGCAGCCGACGCCAGTCCTGCGACACGCAAAAACTCTCTGCGACTCACTTCCTTCGACGGCATTTTCACCCTCCTGCACCAAAATCCAGTGCTTCATTCACCCAGAGGCGCGCCGGGCACCTCGAAAACCCCGCGGAATGGCTTCCCGCTGACCAGCTCGGCACACACCCGTTGTGCTTGAGAAAAAAGCAAAGAGGGGCACAGCCGCAATGCCCTTCCGATCGCCGTCCCCTGGCTGGTACCTCTCTCAGCTTCGCCTTGATGCAGGCTCGGTTTGTCCGGCTTCCGGGTTCCAAGGACTCTGCACTACTTTGGCTGTCCCTCCTGTGAGTGGCCTTCGATTTCCTGAGGAAACTGCGTACACGTACCCAAGTCAAGGATTCGGATGTTTTTCCACCACACCCTAATTCCGCTTTTCGGACGGGCGTGCACTTGCAGTGCGATGAACCCTTCCCGGGTTACGTTGTCCACCAGGTAAGCGCACGGCACACCGTTCAACCACGTGCGAATCGTGTTCCCAATCGCCTCGATGTGCAGGTGATTCCACTGGTTCTGCTTGAAGGCCTTGCGGGCCGCTTCGTTTAATCGCAGGTCGTACAACCAGCCTCGCCTGGCCTCGTCGTAGATCCCACCCGTCCACGCACGAGGTGAGGGATCGATCTCCACCTGGTAGCCGTGCACGCGACCGTTCCGGTACTCAGGGTAACTGTTGCTGCGAATCTGAATTCCGGAGTTCATTTCCGGGTCCACTTTGAAATCCACCTCGAGAACGAAATTGGCGTACGTCTTCTTCGTGCAGAGAAAACTGTTCGGCTCGCCCTTGACCGAGATGCCCACGATGCAGCCATCCTCGACTTTGTAAATGGCTTTGCCCCCCTTTTGCTCCCAACCGTTCAGGGTCTTGCCGTCGAACAACGCCTCCCACTGTGCGTTGAGCCGATTCCCAGCCAAACACGCGCTTGCCCCGATCAGCAGCAGCCCTACCACAGTTCCGATTTTTCGCATTGTTCGTCCTCCCTGTGCTTGGTGTTGTTCACACCGTCCTGACCACAAATCCCACGCGCCTGTGTCGTACCAGAACACCGACAGTCCTCCACGCTCTCAGCGAGGGCCGACCTCAAGCAAACCCGAGCGGGGCCCTCCGATTCTCCAAACACACACAGGTTCGTTCTGGCACGGGCGCTCTAAAAACTCAATTCGGTTTTGCTGACCGTGAAACTGTACACAACCTCCCCGTCGATGTTCACAATCCGGTAGGTCACCTCGGGATCCGCCCTCTCCGTGTCAAAATCCAGCAGACCGAAGGAGCATTTCGCGTTGTAGCCGAACAGTGCGTCGGGCATCAGCTTGTGGGTGTGGATGTTGGTGAGCTTAGAGCTTTCGAATTCGTAGAGGTCGTAAGCGTCGGGGCGTTTGATTTTCCAAACATCGGAACGATGACGGTCAGCGGAAAGCAAAAGCACACCCTCAATTTGTCGACGGGCAATGAAGGAGAAAATTTCCTCCCGCTCCTGCTTGTACCCTTCCCACGTGTCCAAACTGCCCGGCTTGGTTCCAAAAGCCCAGGGAACAGACGAGACGAGCACCTTGAACGTAGCCCTCGAGCTGGCCAACCCGTTCAGGAGCCAGCGTTTTTGCACCGGCCCAAGCATGGATGGGTTCTGTCCGCGGGGATCAGTCCGGTAGAAACGGCAATCGAGGAGGAAGAAATCTACGTCGGCCACAGAAAAACGGAACCAGCATCCAGGGGCTGTCTGCCCGCCGCCGTAGCCTGGATTGACCCAGTTCTCGCGAAAAACTCGCCAGACCTGTCGTTTCCAGGGCGGCTGATTTGCGTTGGGACCTCCCCAACCGTCGTTGGTACAAAAATCATGGTCATCCCAGATGGCAAAAATCGCGGTTCCGGCCACGAAACGTCTGTACTCCGGGCGCGACTGGCGGCGGTAGTAGCAGTAACGCTGAACATCCGGCATGGTTGGGTGATCGATGTACACGTTGTCACCGAGAAACAGAAACGCGACGGGGCTGAAACCGCGGATCGTGTCCCACATTCGTTCGTGCCAGGGTGTGTAGCCGGCCCCGCCACCGAATGCAAGGCGGAATCGAGCAGACCTTCCCGTTGCCGGGAAGGTTCGGAACGTCCACCTGGTTGACTCCCACCCGTCGTTCAAACGGACACGGTAAAAGTACCGCCGGGACGGCCTCAGTCCCGTCACACGGAGGACAGCCGTGAAGTCGCGCTCGGCTGTGCTCCTCCCTCGAGCTCGAGCACAGACGTTCCGGAAGGAACTGTCAGCGGACACTTCCAGCTCCACTGTGGTTTCCTCGGCCGTTCGGACCCAGAAGGCAGCCGACGAATCGGTTACGTCGCCGATCATGGGACCGTGTACGAGTTCGCCAGCCTGGGTCTTCAACCACTGCCGGAAACGCCGGGAACCGAAAAGTGGCTGGAGTAGATCCCGCGGTCCAACCCAGAATCGACCAGGTGGCACGCCCGCCGCAACGGCCCGCTTGGCACAGGCCAGGGCGCTGTCCAGCTGGCCACGTTGTCCAAAAACCAGGGCCATGCCAAACAACGCCTCGCCGTCCCCGGGGTAAAGGGACAAGGTCTGTTCAAGTTTCTCCTGAGCTGCGTCCAGGCGGCCCTGCACCACCAGAGCCACAGCGTCGCGCACGAAGCGCTTGTACTGGCGCTGACCCGCTGACGCCCCCGCAGCAAACACCAGCAGAATCGCAGCCATTACAACTCGGTCTCTGGTTCGCATGTTTCGGTGAAGCCTCGCGTTTGTGTCCGCCGTGCAGGAAACACCTACCGTGGAAACTTGGCCAGACTTTCCAGTCCAGTTCAGGTAAGCTGGTCTGAACACTTAAAGCAAAAGCGGTGCGATCCGCGCCATTCTTCAGCTACACGGCTGCCTCGCCCAGTGCCGTCTCCTTTTCCGTACCGAGCGGCATAAGATGTTTCTCCAAGCGAGCCCGCCCTTCCGCGGGCACAACGGCCAGAATTGAATCGCCTGCTTCCAGCGTCAGCCCCTCCTGCGGAAGCAGCGTGTGCCCCTCACGGAAAACAGCCACAATCTCGCTGTCCTCTGCTGCCAACTCCTCCAGCACGTCACCAAGGGTTTTACCCTCGAACTCACTCCCCGGTCTAAGTTTGCCCAGAACGATCTGGCGACCGTCCGGAAGATCCACGGGCACACCCGCAGCGAGTAAGCGCCGCAAGTCCAAATGTTCTTTCGTCTTGAGGGCGAGGTCTTTGTCCTCGCGCAAAATCCTGAGCGCCGTCTCCAAGTAGTAGCGATGGTGCGCGGCAGAATCTGGTCGTCCAGGGACCTGCGCCTCGTAAAGGCTCTTGTACTTCAATCGCGATGAAAGCAGCACCTGAATGAAGTAGCTGACGGTGACCGCCAGCGCCGCCGGCACGAAAAAGTGGTACCCTCCCGTCATCTCGGTCACCATCAGCAACGTGGCGATGGGTACACGTGCGGCACCTCCAAAAAGCGCAGCCATTCCCACAATGACAAAGGGCGCCGACGGCTGGTGAAACACCAGGGCAAGTCCGCCACCCAGCATCGCGCCGACAAAAAGTGTAGGCGCAAACACACCTCCCGATCCCCCGGAAGACACGGTGAGCGCGAACGCGATCATCTTCAGAAAAACAAGCGCGAAAAGCAGCTTCAGGGCCAGGTGGCCATCCATGGCTTCCTGAATCCAGCCGTACCCTCCACCCAACACCTGCGGCCAGACGAGCGCAAGGAGCCCAACGCCGAGCCCACCGATGGCGGGCTTCACGTGTGGTGGCAGTGGAATGGCGTGAAAGGCGTCACGTAGCCCGTAGAAAATCATTGGTACCGCCGCAGCTACAACCCCAGCCACCAGGCCGAGACCCGCGTAGGCAAAGTAGTCGGCGAAACCCGGCACAGCCAAGTTGGCCGGGACAGAAAAGAGAGGCTGCCAGCCCACAAACAGCCCATTCACCGTGTAAGCAACCACCGAGGCCAACAGCGTGTACAGCAACGCCCCCGCCTCGAATTCCATGTTACCGTAGAGGACCTCAATCGCGAAAAAAGCCGTGCCAATGGGAGAGCGGAAAATAGCCGACAAGCCCGCTGCCATGCCAATCAGCACAAGGAGCCGACGGTCTTCATCTGACCGATGGGTGAGCGTTGCGTAGGTCGACCCCACACCCGCCGAAATCAGCGCCGTGGGGCCTTCCCGGCCGGCTGCGCCGCCAGAACCGATGGTAATCGCAGAAGCCACCGCCTTCAACGGGGCTACTCGATCGCGGATGAACCCGGCTGTCCGGTGAAAAGCCTTGACTGCTGTGTCGGTACCGTGCCCTTCGGCCTCCGGTGCGAAGGTGTAGACAAGCAGGCCGGAGAGAAGCCCACCCAGTGTCGTGGCAACCGGGATTAGCCAGAGACCGTGTGGACCAATGGCCTGCTGCAACACGCCACCTTCTTCCGGCAATCCGGGCGGGTGGTAACCCGCAAGACCGATTAAGAAGATCTTTTGAGCCAAATGCAGCAGAAACATGAAAACCTGGGCACTGAGAGCTCCCACCACACCCAGGAACAGAGCGTCCACAATCAAACGTCGCTGTCGACTCACCGTTTTGTCTTCCTCCTTACCGGGTCCATTTGTCTCGGTTCCGGCCCTGAAATCGCTACCGATTTCGGCGTGTCAAAGTTTCTGCCGAATGAGCCGCCGCTCGCTGAAAAGAAACTCCGCAACGATGACGGCCAGGTAGAAAAGCCCAATGTAAAGCAAACTCCGCGGCGAGTTCCTCCACATGTAAACGCTGAGCGTAAGCCACGAAGCACCTGAGAGCAAAAATCCAAGCCAAGGCGTGGTCCGTTCGCCCCCAATCCGTCCGTGCAGGCGCAAGGCCGAAAGATTGATTGCTGCGAAAAGCAAGAGAAACGTGGAGCTGGCGAAGGAGGAAATGACCGTCAGGTCCGCCGTGTTAGCGAAGATCAGTGTAACTGCCGTGATCGCCAGCAAGCCCACCCAGGGGATGTCCTTAGTGCGCTCACGAAACGAAAACACTCGGGGCAACTCCCTCTCCTGAGCCATGACCATTGTCAGTCGCGCCGTACCGAACAGTGTGGCATTAATGGCCGAAGCGGTGGACAGTAAAGCACCAAGACCAATCAAACCAAAGCCTGCCTGTCCGAGGAACGGTTTGGCAGCCACAGCCAACGCGTATTCTTTGTAGCGCGTGATTTCGGCTGGGGCCAGGTTTCCAACTGCCACAAGGGAAACCAGGACGTAAATCAACACAGTGACAGCGATCGACAACAAAATTCCCCTGCCCAGATCACGCTCTGGATCCCGCATTTCGTGCACAGCGTTTGGGATCAACTCAAATCCCTCGTAGGCGACGAAAATCAAAGCCGTGCCCATCAGAGCGCTGAAAATCCCTTTGTCGAAAACGGGAAGCAGGTGGTCGCCTTGCACCACCAAAAGCCCTGCACCAGCGAAGAGCGCCAGGATCGCCACTTTTACCACAACGATCAGGTCTTCTGCACTCCCGGCAGATTTCACGCCGTACAGATTCACACCGAGGAACAAGAGCAACACAGCGGAACCGAGCGCCCTACCCCACCACACAGATTGTCCGTGCCCTAACATGGCCGATCCGTAGACACCAAACGTGTAAGCGTAAAGGGAAAGCGTACCTACGTAGCCCAGAATCAGGATCCAGCCTCCGACACCGGCCACGTTCTCGTTTCGAAAAGCGTGTTCCAGGTAGGTGAAACTGCCCCCATCGGAACGGAAAGCCAGGCCCAGACGCACGTACGTCCAGCCTGTAAGCAGAGCGATCACGCCACCGAGTGCGAAGGCAAGCGGCGCTGCGTGCCCAGCCGTCGCCACGGCAATCCCGAGTACGGAAAAAATGCCGCCACCAACCATGCCCCCAATTCCCATCGCCACAAGTTCCTTCAAACCCAGCTTTTCGGTCGACTCCGGTGATGCTTTTTCCACAGGATTGCCCTCTGCTTTTACAAAACGAAAAAAACAGCTATTCGACCCACCTCCGACGTGCCCAACCACAGGCTCCCTCCAGGGAACACGCCGGAGGTGGCACACCGCCAGCGTCGAGGATTTCGCAACGTACGGTCCAAGTTCGGGGACAGCCAGAGCTCTGCACAACGTGAGGTACAAACTTCCCGCTGCACGGTTTAGTCGCGTTTTCTCGGCAAACTCCCCGGCTGTGGAAACGGTCGGGCAGGTAAACAGCACACTCCGTCGTCCCCGGAAGAGCAACAATCGAGACGCTGGGATCCGGACGTCACACGCCCTTGCGCTACGAAACACCGGACCCCGTGTTACGGAGCATTCGTCGTCCGATCCAACCCCGGAGTGCCTCGGAACCCGTACGTTACCTGCTTTTTCTCCCCAGTCGGGCAACCACAATTCCGGCCATCAACGAGAGTAGCAAAAAGCCAAGCACAGACTGAAGCATGACCAAGCCCTTGGCCAACCGATCCAGTGGAACGATGTCCCCGTATCCGAGATTCGTCATCGTGACAAGGCTGAGGTAGAGGTAGTCCAGAAGCCTGTCTGTGGGATGCTCGATGTGAAACAGAGCTGCACCTCTCCAGCTTTCCAGCAGGACGTAAAGGAAGGCGAATCCCAACACCAGGTTAAGAAAAACGGAGGCGTAGTTGCCAAAAAGAGGCTTGTAGGCGCTTGTTTTGCCCTCAATGATTTTCTTGGCTTGTTCGTAGAAACCGTAGATGCTCAGTCCCAGCGTGAAGGCCATTAGAGCGAGAAGTACCGGGTACAGCTTGATCTGGTTCAAAGCGTAGAATTCCGCGGCGCCAACGAGCGCAAAAACGGTGCTCCACAAAAGCTTTCTCAAGAAGCGCGAACCGGTTTCGCGCTCGCACCGCGAAACAACGCCAAAGGGTTGCAACGCGAACGCTAAGACAAACGAGACCGCCGCAACCACACCGTAGCCACGAACCGACGTGCCCGCAGCCCCCGACGCACCAAGCGTGTACCCTACAAGCAAGAGCACAGTCGCGGTCGACGCAAGTTCTCGTAGACACGCACGTATTCCGCCGGTCCTCACCACCCGCGGCACCTCCCAAGTTCCGGGCCGCTTACCCGCTCGGTCCAACTACATGCCGTACACTTGTGACAATCTCTGAGCATTCTGTCCCCCTGGTCGACTCAATCTTCAAGACGGTCCCCGCGAAACGGGCAAGAAAATGCCGTCACTGCTTCCGGTTTTTTTCAGCGGAAGTAGTCGTGCATGAATGGAAACGTTTCACCGTGGATCCATTTACGAAGCACTACCGAGTTTCTCAGCCTGCCAATTGCTCTCCAGGGCGACTCGTCAGC